>SXGT01008001.1_pt1 | contig 48158 bp, 39 predicted proteins | sample 3176221 | NCBI WGS metagenome assembly SXGT01 (sample SAMN11356862, study PRJNA531348) | freshwater metagenome | isolation source: freshwater sample F1-120 | place: China: Fuxian Lake, Yuxi | collected 2017-12-25 | reverse complement strand
GCGCGGGGGGCGCTTGCCTCCGATCGCGCAATTGACCCTGGCTTCCCCTGTCTACCCTCTTGACGGGGCAATGGGCATCCTATAATCTGCTCAGGCCTTGTGAATTTTGTAACGAAGTCAAGTTAACCTCTTGGGGCCGAATAGGTTATGGTCGGTTTGATCTGCCCGCAATGGATTCGGTCCGTGGTTGATCGCCCCGTACCGGGAGTTTATTTTGGTGGAGCCCCTTGCGCCTCGATTGGTCGTAAAGCTCGCCTTGTAAGCCCTGAACACTATTTTTGACTATCTTGACGTCGCTTGTAGGCCTTGCCTCGCGGTCGCGAGTTCGATCTGCAGCCGAGGATCGCTGGTTGAAATTGGTTCCATGGATCCGCATTTTCTGCTTCTTGCCTCCGAGTTCTGGTACAGCTGAAGCATTTGTTTGAGCACTGAATGTCTGAGCACAGAATTTTTGACAAGAGTGGCGGACGAAAAACCTTCGTTCAGCTCTTTCCTCAGCTCTTCCTCTTTCCGCTCGTAATGGTCGCGGTGGGGGTCATGGTCTGGCTTTTCTTCCATGCCAGCGCCGAGGATAACCGCTCCGTTGAGGAATTGATTGGTGACATCGAAAGTGGCGGTCTGCATGCCCGCAAACAGGACATGTATGCCCTCGCCATCAAGACTCGAGAGCTAGCCGCAGAGGATGGAAGCTCCCGTTACTTCAGCGAGGATGTCACGCGCAAGCTTCTTCGGTTGCTGGAGGGATCGGGGGGCGATGACGTCGCCTTTCGTCAGTATCTCACCGCCGCGGTGGGGCGTGCAGGCGTACCAAGCCTCACTCTTCCGATCATGTCCGGGATTGCTGCTGACGAAGGGCGATCGCTGGATGAGCGCGTCCACGCGGTTCAGGCGCTGGGCCTCTGCGGGTCGAAAGACGCAGTCCCAGTTCTTGAGAAGATTCTCGATGCGAGCCACGAGGCCGAGGACTGGGATTTGCGGTGGGTAGCCCTTGCGAGCCTCGCGAACCTTGGCGATCCGGCTGCCGTGCCTTACCTGCGCCGCTCCGTGGAGGACCGACGGCTCGAGGTCAGCTGGAGCGCTGCCTGCTGGCTCGCGAACTTCTTCGAGGATTCGCAGGGCATAGCGCTCTTGCGAAAGCTCACCGACTGGGCTTTCCTCGACGCTGCAAGAGGGGATCGCGACCGTGCTCTTTCAGGCCCCGAGAAGGAGCAGTACATGGTGATGGCGATCGAGGGCTTGTGGCGACTCGAGAAGCAGGAGACGCTAGGGGTTCTTCACGAGAAATCAAAGGACTCGCGCAGCATGAAAGTTCGAAACGCGGCGCTTCAACTCCTTGCCAGTGCCAGGGCCCTTGACTCCGAGCGAGAGACGGGCTCTCTGCCTCTGAAGGAAACCCCCAAAGCGCTGGAATCCCCCAAAGCGCTGGAATCCCCCAAAGCGCTGGAATCCCCCAAAGCGCTGGAATCCCCCAAAGCTCAGTGAGAGGCTGCCGAAAGGAGGCCGCAACATGGCAGACGCAACTACAAAGAATCCGACAAGCGCCCCCCAAGACACGAGACGGTCCTTCCTTGAAGGAGTGGCGGTCGGTTGGACGATTTTCTCCGCCGCCAGCGCAGCTGGACTCCTTGCGACAGCTCGCTTCCTCTTCCCCAACGACCTCTTCGAGCCCCCAACCAAGTTCAAGATCGGACCTCCGTCTCGATTCCCTGGTTCCAAGGACGGCACGGTCAACGAAGACTTCAAGTCAATCAACGGTATCTGGATTGTCAGCACTGCCGACGAGATCTATGTTCTTTCCACGGTTTGCACCCACCTGGGCTGCACGCCCAACTGGCTCTCCGCGGAGCGGAAGTTCAAGTGCCCTTGCCACGGGAGCGGTTTCTACTCCTCCGGCATTAACTTCGAGGGCCCCGCGCCGCGCCCCCTTGAAAAATACAAGGTCTCCCTGGCACCCGACGGGCAGATCGAAGTGGACAAGTCCACCAAATACCAGTTTGAGTTGGGCCAGTGGGAAGACCCCAACTCGCGGCTCAAGCTCGCTTAGCCTTTCGGAGCGCGACCCACTGAAACCCCATACGACCCCCACTCACAAGCCTCATACCCGCCCAGCGGGCCTTATCGGAGGAGCACCTCATTGACCCTACTCAAGAGCATCACGGAGACCCAGATCTGGAAGTCGCTCTTCCGGCACAAGTATCCAGACAACCCACGCGACCAGGCGTTGGCGGTTTTGTCCAACGTGTTTCTTCACCTGCATCCCATCAAGGTGAAGAAGTCTGGCGTGCGCATGAGTTTCACCTGGTGCATGGGTGGCATCACGTTTTTCCTCTTTCTCGTCGAGACCATCACGGGCGTGCTCCTCATGTTTTACTACCGGCCCACGGTGGAGTTCGCATTCAACGACATCAAGGCGCTCAGGGAGCACGTGCCTCTCGGGATCATGCGTGAATTGCACCGCTGGGGCGCTCACGCCATGGTGATCTCGGTGTGGCTGCACATGCTCCGGGTATTCCTCACGGGGTCCTACAAGCCCCCGCGCGAGTTCAACTGGAACGTCGGAGTGATTCTGCTCGTGCTCACGCTGCTCCTGAGTTTCACGGGGTACCTGTTGCCGTGGGATCAGCTGGCGATTTGGGCCGTAACCGTCGGATCGAACATGGCGCGTGCCCATCCCATTATTGGACACGAGGGTCCGGGAGCATCGTTTCTCCAGCTCGGGGACGTCCCCCTGGTCACTGCCGCCAGTGACGTACGTTTTGCGTTGATCTCTGGTCGGGTTGTTGGGGCTGCGACTCTGTTGCGGTTCTATGTGCTCCACTGCGTTGCGATTCCACTGGGTGCCGGCGTCCTCATGGCTGTCCATTTTTGGCGGGTGAGGAAGGATGGCGGGATTTCTGGACCCATGTAGAGGGGGAGATTCAACAAGTGCCTGAACAAATCAAAGACTTGGTCGACTGGCTCCTCGGGCCCAAGATTTACTTCCTTCTCTCTGTGGTTGGTTTCTGGGCCATGATCCAGTTTCGCGCCTTCTGGACGCAGGCCTGGGTTGCAGGAGGAATTTTCGTTTTTGGGGTCGTTTTCTTCGCCCTCAGCATGGGCGACCGTGATTTCACGCTCATCGTCGCCAAGCCGGACAATGTGCCGATCTCGATCATGTTCGTATCGATCGGGTTCCTCCTGTGGCTCAGCTTTCGTAAGATGGTCATCAATGACCGCCTGATCGCGAAGGGTTTGCCGACGTTTGAGGCCCGCGAGTCGAGACGGCGCGTGTTTTGTTGGCCGGACCTCGTCTACAGCGAGTTCCTTTGCTTGATCATTCTGAGCGTCCTGCTCCTTGTCTGGGCCCTGTACTTGAAGGCGCCCCTGGAGGAGCCCGCAAGCTCTGCCCGCACGCCGAACCCCTCCAAGGCGCCCTGGTACTTCCTCGGGCTCCAAGAAATGCTCGTCTACTACGACCCGTGGCTTGCCGGTGTGGTCTTCCCGCTGCAGATCATAACGGGGCTCATGGCGATCCCGTTCATTGACATCAACCCGAAGGGCAACGGTTACTACACCTTCAAGGAACGTCCCTTTGCGATTGTGACCTATCTGTTCGGCTTCATCGTCCTGTGGGCCACCCTGATTGTGCTCGGTACATTTCTGCGGGGGCCCAACTGGAACTTCTTCGGTCCCTACGAGTTCTGGGATCCACACAAGGTCGAGGCACTGAATAACGTCAACCTCTCGGAGTATGTGTACAACGTCCTTCTGGAACGGGCCTTGCCTTCCAATATCCTCCTTCGCGAGCTGCCGGGCTTCCTGGCCGTCGCTCTCTACTTTGGAGCCCTGCCGCCTGTACTTGCGAACTTCGGGTTCCGCAAGATTTACTCGCAGCTTGGGTTTATCCGTTTCAACGTTCTCGCAAACCTCCTTCTCTTCATGGCGGCGCTGCCGATCAAGATGCTGCTCCGCTGGGCGTTTAACTTGAAGTACATCGTCGCCATTCCCGAGTACTTCTTCAACATTTAGGAGCATCGATGGCGGATATTGTAGAAAATGCTGGTGGAGCGCAATCCGCTCAGGCCGGGAAGGGCAAGGGCTCCTGGGCCCCGACCCGGGGCTACTTCGAGGTGAAGGGAGGCGCCGGCGGAGCTGCCAGGCCGGCTGCGAAGAAAGCCGCTCCGCAGAAGCTCACCCCTGAAACGCCCGGGGCTCCCGAGTCAGCGCGGGCAGGCGGCACATCCTCGGTCGCAGTACCCACAGCATCCATCGCCGCAGCGTCGGCGAAGCCGGTCTCAAAGCCCAGGGAGGCTCCGAAGGCTGCCGAGGTCCCAAGGTTGAATCCCGAGCGTGACTCGGTGAGCACTGTCGAAAGCCTCGCCAACAGCGCTCTGGGCAAGACGGTCGCGGGCCAGATTTACGACCCTCCCGACAGCGAGACCACCCTCTACAGGGTGGGAGCGCTGAATGCCATCTTCGCGATCTCGAGCCTTCTCCTCCTTGTGGTCACCGTGGCCGTCGTTTGGCAGGACTACTCGAAGCCCTGGAAGAATATCCAGGCCGACTGGAACGAGCACCTGGCCAAACAGTACGAGGTTGAGCTGGAGAGAACGCAAGCGAAGCATGGCGAGAACGCCGCACGGCTCGAACCCAAGCTGTCGAGCATCCTGCAAAAAATTGCACCCGAGGAGGCACAGAGTCTACTCGCCGATCTCGCTGTCCACGGCCCTCCGGGGTCGCCGGCGCGCGTCCAGGCGCTCCTCGATGCCACCCGGGACACTTTCGCGAAGAAGTTTCCCGATTATCAGCGTCATCTGGATGCGCTCGCAGACGTCCAGACAAGGTATACGCTCGCTGACAAGGCCCTCCGCGCCTTCCGCGGCGAGTTTCAGGCTGCGAAGTTCCGCCTGGACGAGGAGAAGCGACACCTCCTCGACCACAAGGGCGACACCCACGCCGCTTCGGAAGAGATCCGCAAGCGTGAGGAGCATTTCCAGCGGGACTACGTGCTCAAGCTAGAGAAGCTCGACGGCGAGGTGGAAAAGCTCGAGAGGCTGGATCTCAGAAACGCGACAGAAGCACTCGAGAGCTACGAAAGGAACGCAACGCTGGTGATGGGGGGCGAGAAGGACTCGGGGGATTCGCTTCCCAGCGTACGGAAGGAGTTGAACGATGCTGCTCGGGAGGTGCTCGAATCCCGGAAGAAGCTCGCGGCGGTAGAGAGCGGCTGGAGGAACAACGTCAGGAACTTGCCTTTCATCGACTTCCTGGCTCCAAGCTACAAGATCGAGAAGGTGGTGCTCAAGGACCTTCACGAGGACCTGAACTTTGAGACGGTGCCCAGAGTTGAGCGCTGCAAGACATGCCACGTCAATATCGACAGCTCGGATTCAGCCACCGTCTTCGTGAACGCAGCGGATTTCAACAAGCCCTGGGGCTCGGTTTACAGAAGCCATCCACGCCTCGACCTCTTCGTGGGGAGCGCTTCTCCCCACCCCTACGAGACCTTTGGTTGCACGCCCTGCCATCAGGGCGACGGACACGCCACAGACTTCATCACGGCGGCCCACACACCGCACAATGAGGAGCAGGAGAAGCGCTGGGAGAAGGAATACGGCTGGGAACCCCTTCATCACCAGGATTATCCCATGCTCAAGCGGCAGTACATGACGAGTCAGTGCATGAAGTGCCACACGAACGATCACAGCCTTGACGGCGGCGGCAACTTCAACCTCGGTTACGAGGTCGTCAAGACCTACGGTTGCCAGGGGTGCCACAAGATTCCGGCCTTCGAAGGCTACGCCAAGGTGGGCCCGACCCTCACCAACATCGGGGACAAGGCGGACACGAAGTGGCTTTACAAGTGGATCCGAAATCCGCAGCACTTCCGCCCAACAACGCGCATGCCGAAATTCTTCGACTTGAGCAATAGCCAGGGAAAGCTGCTCGCGAGTGATCAGAAGGGTGAGAACGCCCAGCGCATTGAAATCGATTTTGACGTGCGCAATGGGGTCGAGGCTCTCGCCATCTCCGCGTTCCTCGAGTCGACCAGTGATCGACGTGCCGATATTCCGAGGCTCACCGCCCAGGGAGATCCCTTCAGGGGGCGGGCGCTCTTTCTCCAGACAGGGTGCCTCGGCTGCCACTCGGTGCGTCGGGAGTCGATGGCCGGAGACAGGGTCGGCGAGGATCTTGCGGGACCAATCCAGAAGGCCCGCGAGGCGCTCGCGGCTCTGGCCGCCAGGAATCCGAAAGGCTCGACAACGGAGGAGATCGCGAAGGGCCAACGCATTGCTGCTGGCGTTTCGGCGGCCCGAGAGGCGCTCCAGAAACTACTCAGGTGGTACGAGACGCTTCCCGTGGGAAGCAACATCGAAGGCGTCTATCACGACGTCCTGGCCCCCCTCGAGGACTTGGTCCGCGAGGACGAGACCCTCGGAGCCGAGGGCGGAGAAGCCGCAATGGCCAGGGCGGCGGCTCGCTCGATCTACGACCGCTGGATTCACAACACCTTCGCTCCTGACCTGAGTTCCATTGGTAGCAAGGCCCGGAGCGCGGAGTGGCTCGCGCAGTGGATCATTGATCCGCGTAGCCACGACCCCAAGACCACCATGCCGCGCTTTCGCCTGGAAAAGGGTGAGGGAGGCCAGCAAGAGGTCGCCGACATGGTCGCCTACCTCAGGACTCTCAGGGATCCGGAGTTCGAGAAGGCAGAGGTGTTCTCCATTACTTCTCCCGAGGCCATGGCTGTCCTCAAGGACCTCGCCTTTGATTACAAGAAGCGGTCCGTGACGCGAGGCGAGGCGGAGGCTTTTGTCGCCGCTGGAGAGAACAACCCGGAATCGCTCCTCAAGTTTGTCGGCCACCGATTGGTTCGACGCTACGGTTGCTTCGGCTGTCACGACGGCATCAAGGACATGGTCGAAAAAGAAGTTGAGCAAGACGGCAAGAAGATCAAGGTCGATATCGTTCAGGGCACCTTCGACAAGGTCCCGCGGATCGGCACTGACCTCTCCGAGTGGGGAGTGAAGCTGCCGGCTTTCCTTGACTTCGGCAACTGGGGGCACCAGCACTCGGGCCGGGAGGCGATCGGCCACAACCGATACGACTGGGCGACAGCCAAGTTGACCGACACCCGGCGCTTTGACTTGATCCCGTCGGAGAAGCTCATTGCCGAGGGAAAGTATGAGTACGTCCCTTCAAGCCGCCTGATCCAGAAGACACCGGAGGAGCTGCTCAAGATGCCGCGTTTCCCGTTCGTGGACGACGCCGAGCAGGTCGAGGCTGTCGTGACGATTCTCGCCGGGCTCGTGAAGGAAAAGATCCCGCTTCAGAAGCAAAACAGGCACGAGTCGAAGGAAGAGGCGCTCGAGAGCGGCAGCCGGCTGATAGCCAAGCTCAACTGCCAGGGTTGCCACCGAATCGGCGCGCAGAATCAGTACGTCAATGTCTCAAAGCTTCCGACCTTCAGTACCTCCTCATCCTCGGACGAGGATGCGCGCCGGGGTGAGCTTGAGAAGGAGACCTGGCTGGCCAGAGATGTACGGCTCGCGGCTTACACCCCGGAGCCCAGAAGTCCCGAAGATCTGCCGGCAGGGAAGGCCTTGCCTCCGATCACCGGCTTCACGAACGAGTTGGGTGAGCCCCTCAAGCCTGGCGAGCGTGGGCTCCGTCTCCCCAGGGGCACTCTGATTCGCGAGCAGGTCTTTGACCGGACTACCATGGACCACGATCGTGATACTTCCGAGCCGCTAGAAGAGCCGCTCAGCGTGGTCGAGCTGGCCCGGGGGCCCCTTGACCCCGAGAGCAAGGTGCAGGGGCATTTCGAGGCGCTCAAGATCGTCGATCCGCGAGCCCATCTGCTGCCCGTGGCGGGCTTCGAGGAGGGTAGGATACGGTACTACTTTGGAGGCAACGACGAGAAAGGTGGAGCCGAGCAGCGTCCGCTGGGTCCTCCGCCACTGGTGAGACAGGGCGAGCGTGTGCGCGGCGACTGGCTCTTCCACTTCTTGCTCAACGTCGAGCCGATTCGTCCATGGCTCAAGGTGCGGATGCCATCCTTCTATCTGACGCCGGATGAGGCACAGACTCTCGTGCGTTGGTTTCGCGTGAACGCGGGTGTGCCTGAGGGGAATGAAGTGTTTCCTGAGGATGCACTTGATACCTCCAGAGCGCAGAAGGGCAAGGAGCTCTTTGGTCCTACCGTGGGTGGGCGGATCGGACTTCAGTGCAACAACTGCCACCCTGCGGGCCCGACGCTCCCCACCTATCCGACCTTCACCCCCGAGAACGCGTTCGATTACAAGAAGTTCCCCTTCGAAGTGCCCGACGACAAGCACTACGTGGTCTGGAAGGATGGTGGGGCATTCCAGCTCCAGCGTGGATTTGCGGATGTGGCTGCTGCTCAGGCCTGGGCGAGGGATAAGCTGGCCAGGAAATCCTTTGCCGTGGGCGATCCCTGGAGCAAAGTGAAGTGGGGCCCCGACCTCTCCAAAGCAGCGGTTCGACTGCGTCCCGACTGGGTTGGCAATTGGCTCATGAGCCCGACCGACTACATGCCTGGCACCAACATGCCAAACTTCTTTGGTAACAGGGACCCGCTCAAGGGGCTTCTCCACCAGCATCCGCAATCCGTCCTGGACGCCTTCGGAGCTGATCCGCAAAAGGCAGCGGAGGCAGCGCGACTGGCCAAGGAAAACGAAAAGAGCAAGGACAGCAGAGAAAAAATCAATTCACTACTACAGTATCTCGTTCACATGCAGAGGGTCGAGGGAACTGCGAAAGTCGCTGACTGATGGGCTCGACCGCCTCGGGTGCGCGGACAACTGTCGTGATCGTCGGCGGCGGCATCAGTGGCCTGGCGACGGCCCATCGATTGATTGCGAAGCGACCCACTCTGGACGTTCAGGTTCTGGAGGCGGCGCCTCGGCCCGGGGGAACCCTGGGCAGCGATCTTGAGTTGGGCTTCGCCTTCGAGCGAGGCCCCAACGGATTCCTCGACAACGTCCCTCACACCCTGAAACTGGCAGAGGAGCTTGGGCTCCAGGAGAGCCTACTCCCGGCCTCGGGTGCGGCCAGGAAGCGCTACTTGCTCAAGCAAGGAAGACTCATCGCATTGCCTCTAGGTCCGCTCCAACTTCTTACCAGCCCTCTCCTGAGCGTCGTGGGGAAGCTCCGCGCGTTGGCGGAGCCGTTCCGTGCGCGCAGGGACTCGCGCTACGAGGAGAGCGTCGCGGCCTTTGCTCGCAGGCGCCTGGGGGCCGAGGCGGCAACGATGTTTTTCGATCCACTGGTGACCGGGATTTATGCAGGCGATCCCGATCGTATCGGGCTTGAGGCTGCATTTCCCAGGCTCCATGCGATGGAGCGTGAGCACGGAGGGTTGTTGAGGGCCATGGTGGCCAGGGTTCGATCCCGACGAAAAGGGGCCATGGCAGCGGGTCCCGATCCGAAGGGTGGGGCCGGACGGCTTCATTCTTTTCGCCGGGGCATGGAGGATCTGGCGCAGGCGCTTTCTGCCCGGCTCGGGGGGCGATTGCGACTGGCGGTTCCTGTCGAGGAGCTTCGTGTCCGCAAGGGAGAGGGCTACGAGTGCGTGCTGCGGGATCGCAGCGTGGTCCGGAGTCGGGCACTGGTGTTGGCCGTGCCGGCTCCTCGAGCCGCGAACCTCGTCGGCCCCTGGAGCCCCGATCTCGCCCTGTCGCTGGAAGAAATTCCCTACGCTCCCGTGGCCGTGGTCTGCCTCGGGTTCCGGCGCGAGGATGTGGAGCATCCACTGGATGGCTTCGGCTTTCTTGCCCCCAGAAATCAGGGGTTGCGCACGCTTGGTGCGATCTTTGTCTCGACGATCTTTCCCGATCACGCGCCCCCGGGCCACGTGAGTCTGCGCGTGATGGCCGGTGGCGCCCGCGACCCGGAGGCGGTTGGGCTCCCTGAACTTGAACTCGAGGCGCTCGTGCGAAGAGAAATCGGACCGCTTCTGGGCCTGAGAGGGGAGCCTGTCGCGCACAAGGTCTACCGCTACCCACAGGGAATTCCGCAGTACAATGTCGGGCACTCAAAGCGTGTTCGGCGCGTTGAGGGCTGGCTATCGCAGCTTCCGGGCCTCTTTGTCACGGGCAATGCGTATCGTGGCGTGTCCGTGAATGACTGCGTCTTCGAGGGCGGAAGAGTGGCCGAGGAGGTGCTGAAATTCATGGGTGACCAGCGCGTTGTGGCTTGAGAGAGTTTTGCCTTGCATTGAACTCGACGCTCCATATCTTAATCGGGTTTCTTTTTGAAGAGCTTTGCGAATAGAAATAGAAAAAATAGGAGAATCAAGGTGACTTTACGTGCTGTTTTCGTACTGGGCTTGGCGTTGGCCGTTCTGGTGGGTTGCGAGAAGAAGCCCGGAGCTGGTGTCGCTCCCCCTCAAGCCCCACCTGCGGGCGGATCCGCCCCTGCCTCTGCCTCAGGTGCAACTACCGCGACTGGGGCAACCACGGTCCTCGATCCGGCCAAGGTGGCCAATGGAGCCACGATCTCGGGCGCGGTCATGGTCGACGGCAACGTGCCCGCGCCGGAGCCGATTGACATGAAAGCCAAGCCCGAGTGCGCCGGGCATCAGGCCATGAAGGATCAGCTGGTCGTTGGCGCCAACAAGGGTCTCAGGGACTGCTTCGTTCAGATCAAAAAGGGCCTTGAGAAGTACAAGTTCACCCCTCCTTCCGAGCCGGCCGTCATCGATAACCGTGGGTGCGTGTACCATCCGCACGTCCTGGGTGTCATGGTGGGCCAGGACATCAAGCTCCTCAACAGTGACACCTTCCAGCACAACATAAACTGCAAGGACAACAACACCTTCAACGTGGCAATTCCTCCGGGCGGGAGCGAGACGAAGAAGGCGTGGTTCAAGAAGGAATTGGTCCCGACCACTTTTGCCTGCGACATCCACCCGTGGATGGGGGCCAGGGCTTGCGTTGTGAAGCACCCGTACTGGGCCGTGACGGATGCTGAGGGCAAGTACTCAATCAAGAACCTTCCGCCCGGCAAGTACACCCTGGAGGTGTGGCACGAGGCCTACCCTGGCTTGAAGGTCGCCCAGCAGTCCTTCGAGGTGGAGGTCAAGGAAGGCGAGATGAAGACCCAGGATTTCAAGTACACCTTTGGCGGCTGAGAAGCTCGAGACCACTCCACCCGCAGGAGCGCACAGGAATTATGGCTTTTAACATGGAACGTCTTCGGGCAGCCTCAATCGCTATCCTCATGCTTGCGATTCCGGCCTCCAGGCTCTTCGCCCAGGCCGGAGAGCCAGCTCCCAGAGCTGGTGCTGCTGTTGCTCTCGCTCCTTCCGGCGCGGCAGCAATTCCCCTCATGCCAGAAATCATCTCCACCTACGGTGCCAGTGTGGACTGGCTCTTCTACCTGATCCTGGGCATCACGCTGTTCATGATGATCCTCGTTTTCGCCCTCTTCCTCCTCTTCGTGGTGAAATACCGTCATCAGGAGGGGAGACGAGCGAAGTTTGTCCACGGCAACACCCGCCTCGAGTGGATCTGGACCAGCGCGACGGCTGCGGTTCTCCTCTGGCTCGTCTTTGAACAGAGAGACACCTGGAACGAGATCAAGCAGAAGGACCTTGCAACCTTCGAGAATCCGTACGTTGTGCGGGTTTTTGCAGAGCAGTTTGGTTGGCACTTTCTCTACCCGGGCCCGGACGGGAAGTTTGAGCCCAGCGACGAGAAGGACATTTTCCCCGGCATCAACCCGCTGGGTCTCAAGGATCCGAAGGCCGACAAGTACTCGTCGGTTCTCATGGTGCCGGAAAATGTGCCCGTCATCTGCGAGTTGATTTCGTTGGGCAAGTACGATCAGGAGTCGGGCAAGTCGACGCTTCCCGTCCTCCACAGCTTCTTCCAGCCCAATCTGCGCTTCAAGCAGGACCTGGTTCCTTTCCACCCTGCAAAGATCTGGTTCCAGATCTTGCCGGGAACGCTGAGATCTCAAGACAACGGGGAGCGGAAGTTCGAGATCGCTTGCGCCGAGCTTTGTGGACTTGGCCATTACACGATGCGCGCTGACCTGCAGGTCTTGAGCGAAGAGAAACTCAAGGCGGGGATTGGCTACGACTGGAAGACAGCCAAGGGCAAGTTTTAACGACCCACGAACCACGAAAAGAACCGACGAACCATGAGCACGACCACTTCCACCCCGCATGTGGGAGAAACCCACGCAGAGCACGAGCACCATGAGCCGGGGCTCATCGGGCGCTACATCTTTAGCAAAGATCACAAGGTCATAGGAGTCCAGTTCCTGTTTACAGGGCTCATTTTCCTCATCCTCGGAGGGCTCCTGGCCCTGGCCGTCCGCTGGCGCATCGCCTGGCCCACCTCCGAGGTCCCGCTCTTCGGCAAGATGTTGGACGACGCTGGCACGGTGACCGGCTCCGAGTACGCGGTGCTCTTCACCATGCATGCGAGCGTGATGATTTTCTTTGTGATCATCCCGATCCTCGTTGGCACCTTTGGTAATTTTGTGATCCCGCTCCACATCGGAGCTCGCGACATGGCGTTCCCGTTCCTGAACGGGCTCTCGTACTGGATGATGCCGCTCGCCGGAATCATCATCCTCTTCGGCTTCTTTGTTGAAGGTGGCGCGGCGGCAGCGGGGTGGACTTCCTATCCGCCGCTCAGCGTGATTGCCTCGAACGGCCAGACTTGCTGGTGCATTAGCCTGATCCTGGTCGGGACTTCGTCCATCATGGGTTCGGTGAACTACATCACGACGATTATCAAGATGCGGGCCCCGGGTATGACCCTGCACCGCATGTCGTTGACTGTTTGGTCGATTTTCATCACATCGATCCTGGTGCTCTTCGGGACACCTGTCCTGACGTCGGCCCTCATCCTTCAGATACTGGATCGCCACGCCGGGACGACGTTTTTTAGCCATGATGGCCAGCCTCTGCTCTACCAACACCTCTTTTGGTTTTACTCTCACCCGGCCGTCTACATCATGATCCTCCCGGCCATGGGGGTCGTGAGCGACGTGCTCAGCGTCTTCGCGAGGAAGCCGATCTTCGGCTACCGCGCGATGGCCTACTCCATGGTGGGCATCTCGGGCCTGGGATACATCGTCTGGGGCCACCACATGTTCCAGAGCGGCATGAATCCAGCCCTGGGCACGACCTTCATGATATCGACCATGCTCATCGCGCTGCCTTCGGCCGTCAAGACGTTCAACTGGCTTGGCACGCTCTGGGGCGGCAATATCCAGTTCACGACTCCCATGCTGAACGCGCTCGCATTCGTGAGCATGTTCGTCATCGGAGGGCTCAGCGGCATCTTCATGGCGGCCACCCCGGTCGACATTCATATCCATGACACCTATTTCATTGTCGGTCACATTCACTACGTGCTCTTCGGCGGCAGCCTCTTCGGCGTCTTCGCCGGAGTTGCCTTCTGGTTTCCGAAAATGTTCGGGCGAATGTTGAACGAGACCCTGGGGAAGATCCATTTCATCGGGACCTTCATCACCTTCAACTGCACCTTCTTCCCCATGCACATCGTCGGTGCGGCAGGCATGCCGCGCAGGTACGCGGCCTACGCGGTCGAACAGGGAACGACGAACACCTGGGCGCACCTGCAGCCGTACAACGAGTTCATGACCTATTCGGCCCTGGCGCTCGGCGCATTTCAGATCCTCCTCTTCGTGAACATTTTCTGGAGCATCTTCGCCGGCAAGAAAGCGCCCCGGAATCCCTGGAATGCCAACACGCTTGAGTGGACCTTGCCGTCGCCGCCGGTGCACGGCAATTTCTTCCCCATTCCGGAAGTTTATCGCGGCCCTTACGAGTACAGCTCGCCCCTGGTGGCCGAGGACTACCTGCCGCAGTCGCGGAAGCTCGACCCCGAGGCTGAAGAGAAGGAGCGGCGCATGGAGGCGGAAGGGCACTAGTCCGATCCGAATGCACAGTGAAACGACGACAGCAGAGGTGACCGGGGTGCCATCTCTTATCTTGCCGGCCTCGTTCGTGGGACGCACGGCCAAGCTCGTCGCCGGCTGGGCGTTGCTCGTCGTGATCGCTGGAGGCGTCGTGACGAGCACCCGCTCGGGAGACGCCGACCCTCACTGGCCGACATTTGGCGGAAGCTTGTTCCCTTCGATGGAGAAGATGCTTCAGGACTTGAAGCTCTTCCTGGAGCACAATCACCGATTGCTCGCTCTCATTCTTGGCTTCCTTACTCTCGGTCTTGCCGGGGTGATTACAGCGGGGGACCGGCGGGGCTGGGTCAAGTGGCTCGGCTGGTTGGCGGCTGTCACCGTGGCCGCTCTTGCCGTTCTCGGCGGCGTTCGGGTCAAGTGGCCCGACGTGAGCTGGCTTCCCATTGTGCATGTGAGCGTCGCGTATGTTTTTCTTGGGCTCTGCATCACCTTGGCGGTCGTCACCGGAAAGCTCTGGAGCTCCGCGGCGCTCCATTCGCAGAGCGGCCGGGCGCTCGAGACCGAGGACGCGGTCTGGCTCTCCAGGGGCTCCATCATTTGCGCCCTCGTCATCTACGCTCAGTCGGTCCTCGGCGCCGTGCCCCGGCACTTGTACGTTGGAGTGATCGCGCATGTCTTTGGTGCCTTCGTCGTCTTCACGGTGGTGATCTTGGTGGCGGCGAGGGTGATGTCGCGGCATTCGAAGGTGGCATCGCTTCTGCGCCCCGCTGTATTACTCATGGGGCTCGTTTTGACCCAGTTCTTCCTCGGCTTCACGACGTTCATTGTGCGGCCGAATGGGCCCAAGGCGCCGGGGTCCCCGCTCTTTGAAATCGTCGGAAGCGGGCATCAGGCCGTCGGTGCTCTCCTCATCGTCGCCTCGGTGATCCTCATGGTCCGCTCGCTCCAGCACCGGCGCCTTGCCCAGTGCGCCCCAGCCGCTCGTCCCTCCATTTCTCCGGTGAGTTCGGAGGGCGTGCTGTGAAGGAGGCCTCTCTTGCTGAACGCCCGGCGCATGTTGGGGTGCTTTCTGAGCCGCATCTTTGCACGGAGAGGTCCTCGCTCGTGCTTCAGGACCTGGTCGAGCTCACGAAGGTCCGTGTCGGCATCCTCATTCTATTCACAACGCTCGCCGGCTACACGCTCGCTACCAAGTACATGGGTGTGGATCTCGACCTGGCGCGTCTTTTCTGGACGCTCCTTGGCACGGGCTTCGTGGCCGGGAGTGCCGCCGCTTTGAATCAAGTGCTGGAGCGAGACCGCGACGCGCGCATGCATCGAACCCGCGAGCGTCCGATTCCTTCGGGCCGCCTCTCGGGCACTACAGCGGTGATGGTGGCTCTGGGTCTCTTGACAGCGGGTATGGCCGTCCTGGGATTCAAGACGAACCCCTTCGCCGCAGCCATCGCCGGTATCACCTGGGCCCTTTACGTCTTCGCATACACGCCGCTCAAGACACGCTCGCATCTGTCCACTGTTGTGGGAGCGGTGCCGGGGGCGCTTCCGCCGCTGATCGGCTGGACGGCTGCGGGGTTGATTCTCCAGGGCCCGGCCTGGACTCTCTTCGGCGTGATCTTCTTCTGGCAGCTACCACACTTTCTGGCGATCGCCTGGCTCTACCGGGACGACTACGCCCGGGGTGGATTCCCCATGCTCACGGTGCTCGACCCGAGTGGCCATGCTGCTGCGCGCCAATCCCTCCTGAATACCCTGGCGCTGATCTGTGTCAGCCTCATTCCTGCCTTCACGGGCCAGGCGGGTAGCGTGTACGCGGGCATTGCGATCTTCCTGGGGGTTGGCTTCCTCTCCAGCGTGCTCTGGCTTGTCGCCAGGCCAACTCCCGGGGCGGCCCGTGCTGCCATTTTGACCTCCATTATCTATTTACCACTCCTGCTTCTCGCCATCGTCACGGCCACTTCGGCGACTTGACGCGATCCACAAGAGTTAACCCCATGCAAGCGAGCATTTCCTTGCGAGAAGATCCGACCCATCCTCGAGACAGCGGCATTTCCAACGAGGCCTTTGGCATGCTGCTCTTTCTCGTCGCCGAGTGCATGTTCTTTGCGGGTCTGGTGAGCGCCTATATCGTGCTGAGGACGGGAGCCGCCCAGTGGTTGCCGCAGGGTCTACCTCCACTGGCCCGGGGTCTCTCCATCTCGAACACGCTCCTTCTGTCGCTGAGCGGCCTGAGCACGATTCTGGCGCAGCGGGCCGTGGCACGCAACGACCGGCAAGCGTTGCAGCAGTTCCTGGCAATTACGCTCCTCGCCGCCATCACCTTCGTGGGAATTCAGGCGTACGAGTTCGACCGTCTCCGAACTCTGGTCCCCACCTCGGGGAACATTTTTGGCAGCGTGTCCTACTGGTACACGGGGTTTCACGTGGCGCACGTGCTGGTCGGTGTGGGTTGGCTGGCCCGTGTCTTCAGGAACGCCGTACGCGGAGGCTACAGCAGGGAGCGTTCCACGGGCGTCACAGTCTTCGCTCTCTACTGGTATTTTGTTGTCCTCGTCTGGGTGTTCCTTTTCTTCGCGCTTTACGTTTGGTGAGGAGGAATATTGGACGCCGAGACGACGGAGATGGTCAGGACGAGAGAGGCCGGCGGGCGGGAGACGGCCTGGCACAGAGGAGCCTGGCAGACTGGCATCGTGGCCCTTCTGCTTGCCGCTTGCGGCGGCCTCATGTTGCTTGTGACGGCGAAGAGCCGTCAGGCCTTGCCAGTCCTGGGGAGCGTGGTGGGGGACTTCACGCTCACGGACCAGGAAGGCCGGCCCTTCGAGTCCTCATCACTGCGAGGTAAGGCCTGGGTGGCGAGCTTCATCTTTACCAACTGCCGCGACACTTGCCCTTGCATCACGACGAATCTCACGCTGCTTCAAGAATCGGTTCAGGCGGATCCTCGTCTGCGCTCCGGTGTGCGGTTCGTCTCGTTCTCCGTCGACCCCGAGCGAGATTCACCACGCGAGCTGAAGGCTTATGCCGAGCGTTATGGAGCCGATACAGGCCTCTGGGTCTTCTTGACGGGCAAGAAGGGAGACGTCTTGAGGCTGAGCCAGGAGGTTTTCCAGCTGTCGGCGGCGCCAGCGCCGCGCAAGGATGGCACGGGGAATGCCTCGGAGATAATTCACAGCGACCGCTTCACACTCGTCGACCAGGAGGGAAGGCTTCGAGGCTACTACCGACCCGAGCCAGGGGACCTCAAGCGGCTCGTAAGCGACCTAAGTCGTTGTCTTGACGAGGTTAGATAGGGGCCCTTTGGGCCGCGAGAAGTCCCATGTGGTATGACCGCCTGCCTCACCTGAACGCGTTCTTGAATCTTGCGAGCCTTTTCCTCCTCCTGTCGGGCTGGGTGGCAATCCGACGCAAGCGGGAGTCGATGCACGCCAGGTTCATGGTGAGCGCATTCATCACGTCGTCGCTTTTCCTGGCTTCCTACCTCCTGTACCATTTCAACGCCGGCAGAAAGCCTTATGCGGGTCCGGAGGGGCTGCGACAGGTCTACCTTGTCATTCTGCTTTCTCACAGTGTCCTTGCGGCGATCGTGCCTCCATTGGCCATCGCCACGCTCGTCCTTGCCGTTCGAAAGCGCCACGCTCGCCATCGTCGACTTGCACGCTGGACTCTGCCGATTTGGCTCTACGTCTCGATCACCGGTGTGATGGTGTATGGCTTCCTCTACGTCCTGTGATGGGGACTGTCTTCAATGGTTGCTTCGAGGATCTCCAGCACTCCAGCTCCAGTTCCAGCGTATTGCGTCTGCCCGTCGGAGCTGGTCTGAATCTCGCCGGGCCGCAAGGTGAGGCCGCTCAGGTCCTCGAGACACCGTGTGCGCCAGAGTGTCGTTCGACCGCGAGGGCCATCGACGAAGGCTCCCGGGAATGGGCGTGTGACGGCACGCACGAGGTTGTGAATGCGCCTTGCCGGCCATGTCCACTCGAATCGGCCATCCTCGGGGGTGCGTCGACCATAATAAGAACCCGTTGAGAGATCCTGGGCGGTACGAGGCGCCGTGCCGTTCGCGATCCGGGGAATCCACTGAAGCACGAGCTCCTCGGCGGCCGCATCGAGGCGGGCTTGAAGCTCGGGGGCGGTTTCGTCGGGACCGATCGCAAGGCGGACTTGCCCGACGATGTCGCCCGCATCTGCCCGGGCGGTCATGTGGTGGAGGGTCATGCCCGTCTCTGTCTCGCCGTTGACGAGGACCCAATTCACGGGCGCGCGGCCTCGATAGCGCGGCAGGAGCGATCCATGCAAGTTGTAGGCTCCCCGAGGCGCAAGGGACAGGACCTCCGGAGCGATCAACGAGCGGAAGTACGCCGAAAGGATAATATCGGGACGCGCCGTCTCGACTAACCCGAGACAGGCAGGAGTGCTCCTTGCTGCCTGCGTTGAAAGCTCCTCGACGGGGACACCATCCGCTCTTCCCAGTCGGCTCAGGGGCTCAAACCAGAGCGGGTCGCCGGGCGCGTCTTCGTGGGTGCAGACGGCGGTGATGGTCGCGTTCAGCTTGCGCAGGGCGCGGTACGCCCTGGCACCCACGGAGGAATAGCCAAAAAGTACGATACGCAGGGGGGACCTCCCGAGTCACAGAAAAGCTTGAAGTGCTTGCTTGTGCTCCTCGCGGGGGAGGAAGGCGACCCCCGCACCGGCCGCATGGTGGCGCCCTGCCCCCCTCCTCGGTGCTCGACAAGCCCCGGCCGCCTCCGGCGCCGATGGTTGAAGGAGCGTTGGTCAGGATGTCCCAATCACGGCCGCGCGGAGTATAACATACGCGCCATGGAATGGACCCGGCAACGTGCGGTGCTCTCTGCCACGACCCTCTTCGTGGTTCTCTGGAGCATCCTCGTTGCGCGCGGTCTCTGGAAGGCCGGCGTCTTCCAGGAAGACAAGTCGAACGACATCCACGCGTATCATGCGGCCGCCCGAAGCGTGTGGGATTGGAACGTGGCCTCGTCCTACGAGTCGCCGCACCGCTCCAACCTCTACCCTCCTACCTTCGCAATCCTCCTTGCGCCCCTTGGACTCCTGCCTTACCGCCTCTTTGCCACGCTGTGGGTGTTCCTGAGCGCCGCGATCGTTCTTTATATTTTTCGGCACATGGGTCGGATCCTGGGCATCCCACTCTCCTTGCCCGCGCGGATCGCGGGGTTTCTCCTGGCCTATCGGCTGATTGAAAGCGACTTTGCAAACGGCAATGCGAACCTCTTCGTGCTTGCCGTGGTGATGGCGTCCTTCGACCTTCTGTGGACGCGAGGAAGTTTCCTCGCCGGCGGGCTCTTCGCAATCGCGATTCTGTCGAAGGTCTCCCCCGTGATCGGACTGGCCTGGGTAGTCTTTCGGCTTCGCTGGCGATTTCTGGCCGGCGTTGTTGTTGGGGGGGTGCTCTTCGGGGGCCTCTTGCCCGTCGCTGTCCTTGGCCGCGAGGGGGCCGAGAAGGCCTGGTCAGCATGGCAAAAAGTGACGCTCGAGCACGTGCATCCCTCCTCGGGGAGCTACTCGAAGGAGGAGGCGTCCGGCTATGAGCCCGGCCAGAGCATCAGAGCCTTCTTCCACAGGATCCTGCGCGACTCGGACGCCACCGCTCACGACGGCAAGAAAGTGTCCATTCACCTCTTCGCGCTCACGAAGGGCTCGGCAGACGTCGTCTACCTGCTGGCCGCAGGAGGAATTCTCATCCTGGCCCTCCTTCTTGGCTGGCGACGGGCGCCCGGGCTTGGAATCGCGTTTCGTCCGGAGGAGATCGCCACGATCTGCGCTCTCATGGTGGCGCTGGCTCCTCTGAGTCGCAAGGCGCATTTCCTGGCGCTCTGGCCCGCGGCCGTCCTGGGTTTCGATGCGTTTCGCAGTTGTGACAGCCACCGACGGGCGCGAGTGGGTGCGGCTCTGTGGTCCTTCGCTTTCGTATCTGTTGTTGCGACGAGCCCCGATCTCATCGGTAGGGACCTGAGCACGCGGCTCCTTGCTTACTGCCCCATGAGCTGGGCGGCTTTGGCTCTATCTGCGCTTCTTTGCGCCCCGGGCTTCTTCCCGCAGGGCGGCCGCAAGTTGAACGACCCGGGGAAAGCTGCCAGTTGCGTTGGAGCCGTTCCTCAGCGATCTTGTTGACGCGAGTGTGGCGGCTGTCCAGCCAGGAGGAATTACAGACTTTCCCGTACCGCACGCGGCCACGAATGATATTTCGCGTCTCGCCAGGCGCCCCGGTGTGGTCTTGCTCCCCCGCGAGGAGCATATACTTCGTGGTGTGACTGTGGGTCCAACGGTATAATGTGTGGCTTTCTTGCAGAAAGAATCCGAGATGGAGCTGGTTTTATACCCCGAACCGGTCCTGAGGCGCCGAGCTTCCCTCCTTGAGGCAATCGACGACGAAGTTCGCAGAAAAGCCCGGGAGATGTTCGACCTCATGTATCGAGAAAAGGGCGTGGGCCTGGCGGCCCCGCAGGTGGGCTGGAGCGTTCGGCTCTTTGTGGTGAACGCGCTGGGAGAACCGGACTCCTCGGGCGAGAGGGTTTACATTAACCCGGAAGTGGAGGCATCCCCGGGGCCCGTGGAGGAGGAGGTCGCCGAGGAGGGGTGCCTTTCGATCCCCGGCGTGCGAGGCAAAGTGGCCCGCTATCGCGGACTCGCGGTTCGTGCGATCGGGCTCGACGGCCAAGCTTTTCGAGAGGACCTGGTGGATCTCGAAGCCCGCGTCTTTCAACACGAGTTGGATCACCTCGACGGGATCCTTTTTATCACCCGACTGAGCACCACGGAACGAATGCTCGCGGGCAAGACGCTCAAGAAACTTGAGAAGGAGTTCAGGGAGCGGTCGCGTCCCACCCGGTGAGGCCTGAATCTGAGAATGGAGACGCATCGAGATTTAATGGCGCTCGCGGCTCGAGGCGGTCTTCCGGGGCCAGCCGTGGTGGCGATCGGGATGTTCGACGGCCTTCACGAGGGCCACAGGCGGCTGCTGGCGGAGCTGAAAGCCTGGGCCAGGGAGGCGGGCGCCGCCCCCCGCGTGGTCACTTTCGATCGCCACCCGCAGGAGGTCCTGACCGGCTCGGGGCCTGTTGTAATCTCAAGCCTGGAGCACCGGCTGGTTCTTCTGGAGCGCGAAGGCATTGCGGATACCCTGGTCCTCTCCTTCGATCGAGCGGTGTCTGCCGAGTCTGCGGATGACTTCGTGCGGCGGGTTGTGGTGCGAGCGCTGGGCGGGCGCATGCTCCTCCTGGGCTTCGACACGGCCATCGGGCACAAGCGGCGGGGCAATTTTGAGTATCTGGGTGGCAGGGCGTCAGCTCTTGGCATTCAAGTGCGGCAGGCGAGAATCGAGCGAATCAATGGTGAGCGAGTCTCGAGCACGCTCGTTCGCGACGCGCTGGCGGTCGGAGACCTTGCCCGGCTGGAGCAGCTCCTCGGGCGCCCCTTTGCCCTGTTCGGGCGGGTGATGGAAGGCGATGGGCGGGGCCGAACACTTGGCTTCCCGACGGCCAATGTTGACACGATGGGCACCGGGCTACCCCCCCTTGGTGTTTACTTCGCCCATATTGTTTTCCTGGACCGTCCGGGGGTCGCGCCCTGGACCGCCGTGGTCAACGTCGGCAAGCGGCCCACGTTCAAGGACCCCACGGTGGCCTGCACCCTCGTCGAGGCGCATCTCCTCGACTGGAATGGCAGTCTCTATGACGAGCGCGTCGAGGTGATGCTTCGCAAACGCGCCAGGGGCGAGCTCAAGTTTGAGTCTGTGGACGCGCTGGTGGAGCAAATCCGGCTGGACGTTGCGCGAGCGCGCGACTTTTTCCGTCAGGATCCCTGAGCGCGGGGGCCATCACTGGGGGCTTGTTCCACAACAGGTCAGGACAGGAGTCTTCACCGCGTTGACCTCATCGAGGCGCTTGACGGGCAGGGTCACCGGGGCATTGTGGAGTAGCTCGGGCTTAGTCTCGGACTCCCGGGCTATCTGGAGCATGGCCTGAATGAACTGGTCCAGGGTCTCCTTCGATTCGGTCTCGGTGGGTTCGATCATGAGGGCCTCGGACACTATGAGCGGGAAATAGATCGTTGGCGGATGAAATCCGAGATCGCACAGCCTCTTGGCGATATCAAGGGCGCGCACCGAGAACTGCTTCTGTATCTTGGCCGAGAAGACGACTTCGTGCATGCTGGGAGCTCCATAGGGTAGGTGGTACGCCCCATCAAGGCCTGCTCGGATGTAGTTGGCATTCAAGACGGCATGCTCGCTGACAGCGCGCAGGTCCGCCGGGCCGTGCGCCCAGGCGTAGGCGAGAGCCCTCAGGAGGATTCCAGAGTTGCCGAAGTAGGATCGCACCTTGCCGATCGACCGGGGGTGATTCTCGGAGAGCGAGAACTTGCCGTCCCTGGACCGCACGACGCGGGGCACGGGGAGATAGGGCTCGAGTGTGTTTGTCACGGCAATGGGCCCGGCCCCCGGGCCTCCACCGCCGTGCGGGGTGGAGAAGGTCTTGTGCAAGTTGTAGTGCATGACGTCGACGCCGAAGTCACCGGGCCGTGCGATGCCGAGGATCGCGTTCATGTTGGCGCCGTCCATGTAGAGGAGGCCGCCGGCTGCATGCAGAATCGAGCTGATCTCCTGGATGTTCGGCTCGAAAATCCCCAGGGTATTGGGGTTCGTGATCATCATGCCCGCCACCTCCGGGTCCATCTTCGCCCGCAGGTCGTCCATGTCGACCGTGCCGTCTTTTCCTGACTTTACCTCCCGCGTTCTGAAGCCGGCGATCGTGCAACTCGACGGGTTCGTGCCGTGAGCGCTGTCTGGAATGAGAATCACCTCCCGTTCCCTGGCCCCGCGCTCGAGGTGGTAGGCTCTGATCATCATGAGTGCCGTGAGCTCGCCGTGAGCGCCAGCAGCTGGCTGCAAGCTCACATGGGGGAGACCACTCACCTCGGCGAGGATTAATTCGAGAGCGTGCATCGCTTCAAGGAAACCTTGCACCTCCTCTGCCCTTGCGAGCGGGTGCGAGTGCGTGAAGCCGGGCTTCGACGCTGCCACCTCGTTCAGGCGGGGGTTGTACTTCATGGTGCAGGAACCCAGCGGATAAAACGTGTTGTCGATCGCGAAGTTGAGAGTCGACATGCGCGTGTAGTGGCGGATACCGTCGAGCTCGCTCACCTCGGGAAGCTCGGCGGGCACCTGGCGGCGCAGGTGGCCCGGAATGCAGGAGTCGATGCCGGGCAAGCCTGGTTCGCACGTGGGCGGAAGGATGCCGCGGCGGCCCGGTCGGCTGATCTCAAAAATCGTGCTGGCTGTTCTGTGGGTGCTCATGAGTTATTCAATGATTCAGTGGCTGGCGAGCGCAGGCGCCCGCTGGCAGATTTCCTTCAGGGCGATGGTCAGGTGCTCGAGGTGTTCTAGCCGCGTCAGCTCGGTGCAGGCGAAGAGCATTTCGTGTCTTCGCTCGGGGAAGTAGCGACCCAGGGGCAGCCCGCCTGTGATACCGTGCAAAGCCAGGTGGTCATAGGCATGCTCGGCATCCACCGGCAGCCGCAAGGCGAACTCAAAGAAGAAGGGAGCTTGAAAAACTGCCTTCACGCCGGGGATTTGTGTCAGCCTGGCGTGGGCGTGATGCGCCATCCGCACGGAAGCCTCGGCAACCTCCCGGAGGCCTGCCTCGCCGAGCAGGCTCAAGTACATGGCTCCCCTCAAGCTCAAGAGGCCTTGATTCGTGCATATATTGCTGGTTGCACGCTCGCGACGAATATGCTGCTCCCGCGTCTGGAAGGTGAGCACATATCCTCGATTCCCGTCCCTGTCCTTCGTCTCTCCCACGATTCGCCCTGGCACCTTGCGGACATGTGTCATGCGGGTGGTGAAGTAGCCGAACGTGGGACCGCCATAGGCTGGGTAGTTGCCGAGTGGCTGCCCATCGCCCAGCGCAATGTTGGCCCCGTAGGCCCCGGGCGGCTCGAGCAGAGCGAGCGAGACCGGGTCAGCGACAACGACAAAAAATGGTCTGGCCTCCTCCGGCTTCGACTGAAGCAGCTTTCCAATCGCGGGGCCATCCTCGATGGAGCCGAAGAAGTTGGGGCTCTGGATCACGACGGCCGCGGTGTCGAGGCCGATCTGGCCCTCGATTGCGTTCAGCTGTGTGACGCCTTCAGAGATTGGAATTGTGACGAGCTCGAGGGGATGATTCCTGAGATAGGTTTCCAGCACCCGCCGGTATTCCGGGTGGACGCCTTCGGAGACCAGCACCTTCTTCGAGCTGTCCCGGATCGCGTGAGCCATGAGCACACTTTCGGCAACAGCAGTCCCGGCTTCGTACATGCTGGCGTTCGAAATCTCCATGCCCGTCAGGCGGCAGATCAACGTCTGGTACTCGAAGATGGCCTGCAGAGTTCCCTGACTCACCTCCGGCTGGTACGGTGTGTAGGCGGTGTTGAACTCGCCGCGGCTCGCGAGGTAGTCGATCGCCGCGGGAACGAAGCGGTTGTACGAGCCCGCGCCAAGAAACGATGGTCGGCTATCGAGACGCAGGTTCTTCGATGCCATGCGCTCGAACTCGCCAAGGATCTCGGCCTCGCTCTTCCTTGATGGTATGTTCAGCGGTCGATCGAGGCGAATCGCTTTCGGGACACCCCGGAAAAGGTCCTCCATCTTCTCGAGGCCGATGGCCTTGAGCATCTCCTCCCGGTCCTGGGGCGTGTGGGGGGTGTAGGGCATCAGTGTTCCTCGTGCTTCAGCTGCTCGGCGTAATCCTCGGCGCTCAAGAGGCTCTTGAGCTCCGCTGGATTCGAAATTCGCACGCGAATCAGCCAGCCTTCGTCGAAGGGAGAGAGCGATATGAGTTGTAGGTTTTCGATGACCTCCGTGTTGACGTCGAAAATTTCTCCCGAGAGGGGTGCGATGAGGTCACTGACGGACTTCGTCGATTCGATCTCGCCAAATCGCTGGTCTTTTTCAGCCTTCGCGCCCTTCCTGGGCAGGTCCACGAACGCAAGGTCGCTGAGTTGCTCGACTGCATGGTCCGTGATCCCAACGGTGGCCACGTCTCCTTCCACGCGGACCCACTCATGCGAGCGGGTGTACTTCAAGTTCGCTGGGCGCGACATGTGACATAGTCCTCTATTTGCTTTGAAATATTGACCTTCAACACGCCAGGAACCGCCGGATCGGCGGTTCCTGTCTCACTTTTTCTTTCTCGTCCGCGAGTAGAAGGGTAGCGGCACGACCTCGAGGGGTTCCAGGTGGCCTCTCACGTCCGCCTTGAGCAGCGAGAGCTCCTCCGAATTCAGGCCCGTCTGCAAGTAACCCATGGCGATGGGGCAGCCCATCGTGGGGGACGGTGCACCGCTCGTCACGGATCCGACTTCTCCCGCTGGCCCCAGGATCTTCATGCCCTGCCGCACGGGTCGTTTCGACTGCACCTTGAACCCCGTGAGCTTGCGCGCCGGGCCGGCGGCCTTGCGCGCCCGGAGTGCTTCCTGGCCCACGAAGGGCACGGCCTTCTCGAGCTTGACGGCGAACCCGAGTCCTGCCTCGAACGGATCGACTGTCAAGTCAAGCTCGTGCCCATACAGCGGCATGCCGGCTTCCAGACGTAGCGTATCTCGAGCGCCAAGGCCGATCGGCGCTATCCGGTTGCCGCCAACTTCCAGAAGTTGCCTCCAGAATGTCGGGGCATCGCCTGACTCGAGATAGACCTCAAAGCCGTCTTCGCCCGTGTAGCCCGTGCGGGCCACCCAGGCGGACTTGCCCAGCACCTGAGCGTGCGTGATCGAGTAGTACTTCATGGCCTCCAGTGGCAGATCGGACTTCTCCAGGCACGCAGGAAGGATCCTTACCGATTGAGGCCCTTGAATGGAGATCATGGCGAGGTCAATCGATCGATCCACCAGTTTCGCTTCGAGGGAACCTTTTTGCGCCTGCATCCATTGAAGAACCGTGGGGCGGTTTGAGGCGTTAACCACGAGCAGGATCGAGCTCAGGGCCGGCTCCGGCAGCTTGTAGACGATCACGTCCTCCAGGACCGTCCCGCCCTCATTGCAGATGAGCGAGTATCGAGCATCACCCGGCTTGAGCGCATCGTAGTCGTTGCTAAGGACTCGATTGATCCACAGGGCTGCATCGGCACCCGTAATCTCGAGACGCCCCATGTGGCAAAGGTCAAAGAGCCCAGATGAGAGGCGAACTTTCAGGTGCTCTTCCGGGATGCTGCCATACCGTACTGGCATCTCCCACCCGTGGAAGTCGACCATCTGGGCGCCCAGACGGAGGTGTTCGTCGGCCAGGCACGTACGTTCCAGGGAGGGTGTTTGAGTCATCCGGCAGGCGTCTTCCTCACACCACTCGGAGTGTTTGCGTTGGGTTGACGCTCAAGGCACTCAGAAGTCGAAGCCGCCTTTTTCGCCAGGGCCGGGCTTCTTCGAAGCATCGGCTGACTTTTTGATGGTTTCTCCACCGTCAGTTTCACCTTCTCCCTCGCTCGGGGGGGCGGCCGGGTTGTCGCCGGCCTTTTCCTTGTCACTCGGCTGCGACTTGTCCTCCGTTTTCCCCTTGCTCGGGGTGCTCTTCTTGACCTTGAGCTTGGTGCGTAGCATATCGACGGCCGCTTGCTTGTCCAGTAGGCCTGTGATGCGAAGGCCGATGACCGAAAACTTGACACGGTTCCATTTGAAGCCCACCTTGCCCCGGCTGTACTGGGCCGTGGACAGCTTGACGGTTAGCTTGTCCTCCAGCTCACTGGCGCCTTCCTCATTGTTGTATACGTTGGTGAGTGTTCCCGTCTTGGGCGTGGTGAGCACGTACTGAACCAGCATGGGCTTCTGATGGAGCTTGTCGAACCAGTCGTTGGATGACTTCAGGAATGCTGGCGGAATACCTTTTGAGCTGAGTGCCGTCGTGGTTCCGGTGCGGCACCAGTCGGTCATGTAACCGCCTTTCCCCGGCGTATTCATGACAAGAACGCTGAAATTGTTGGCCTGATCCATGACGTGGACCTGCATGAAAAAATCGACTCGGCAGTAAAAACGGAAGGGTATGGGGAAGAGAATCATGCCCTTCGTGTTGCCCTGAAAACTAAAGGCCGACTGCTGTCTCCTTTGCGCGGCGTCGAGCGGTTTTGCGCCTGGCGCCGCGGGCGTCTTGAAGAGGACGTGGGTCTTCTTCATGGTAGGGTCAGGAAAGGTGACGTCCTTCTGGACATCATCACCGACCGTGTAGTCGATCGACGCCGCTGCGCTGAAGTGATCGTACTCGAGCCTGCCGGAGGGGCAAAGTTTTGCGAAGTTCATGAGCAGAAACTCCTCGTCCTCGCTGTCGAGTTCCTGCTTCAGGTACGGGGCGGCGGGATCGAAGTTCTCCGGGAAGTTGATACTCGCTGTCGAAGTCGGCACTGCGGCTTTCACCGGCTGCTGCACGGTCACGGCGGGTTCGGGTGTCGATGCCTGGGTCGAGTTGGGCTCGCCTGGGGGCGTCTGGAGCGTACTGGGCTCCGGCTGCTGCGCCGCGAGCTGACTGTCCGCCACCGGCTTGTTCCGGGAGGCCTCCTCCTCGCTTCTGAGGAGGGCCTGGAGGGCTTCGGCGTACTGAGACTGGGTCACCTTGAAGGTCTCCCTGGCGGAGGCAAAATCGCCCCTTGAGAGCTGTCGATCGGCCTGGCGCTCGTTCTGACCTGCGAGGTTCCATTCGACCGCAGCCTTGTGCTCCGCGTCCTTCTCCGTGGCCTTCGCTTTCTGGACGAGCATGGCTTTCTTCTCCTCTTCAGCCTCGAGCCGCGCAAGCTCGTTCTCCTTCGCCGACTGCGCCGCCTCCTGAAAGCTTTCCTCGGCGCGCGTATAGTGGCTCTGCGCCTGAGGCAAGGAGGCCGGGGTACGCTTTGCAGCGGCTTCCTTGGCTTTTGCCAACGCGTCCAGGCCTCGCTGGTAGGTTTCCGGAGCATTTTGCGCTGCTCTTTGCGCGTCCGCCTGTTTCTTGGCGTCCTCGGCCGCTGTCTTCAAGGGCTCCAGCGCCTTGGCGGCTTCCTGGACTTTCTCCTGCTCCGCGGCGATGGATTTCAGTGCCTTCTCGGCGAGTCTCAAATTCTTCGAGACCTCGGTCGCCTTGCCCTTTTCGGAGGCTACCGCGGCCTTGTCGAGGAACGAAGCGATCTTTTCCATTTCCTCGGGGCTCGACTTCTGCGCCCCCCCCTTCTTCACTTGCTCGAGGAGCTCGTCCACTGAGCCCTGAAGCTTGGAGGAATCCTCGCCAGGCTTGGTCTTGGACGTGGAGGAGTCACCGTCGCATCCGGGAGTGGAATGAAGGACGAGAGCCATCGCCAGGCAGAGGGAAAATCTTCGGTGAGTCATTACAAGCTGAAACGGCATTGAGTTGTTGGCTCCTCGACAGGGTTTCGCGGAAGGCTCCATGCTCTCACGGAGGCCCCTCAGGGAGAGCTTATTGTAGCGATTTCCTGGGCCCGGGGAAGGCACAAGTTGACGGGCGAGGAGCTCCTGTTGAGGCTGTCGCGGCCATTGCTCCGGCCACCGGCAAGGCATTGGGCTCAGGTAGGAGGTGGTTAACAGGCTGCTGACACCGAAGGCTCCCAGCAATGCCCTCCCTGCATTCCCCTCGGCAGTCCGTTGACGTGCCCCGCGAGGATCCTCAGGCGCTCCCGGCAAGGGATAGCAGGCCTGCGGTCTCTTCTTCATACACGCCCATCCGCTTCAGTTTCTGGTAACGAGCCTTCACGAGGTCCTCGCCGGAGAGTTTTTCGAGCTCCCGGAGGTGCCGGAGGATCGCCTCCTTCAGGCTCTGGGCGGCACGCACCGGTTCCCGGTGGGCTCCGCCAGGCGGCTCGGGCACAATCTCGTCGATAATCCCAAAGCCCAGGAGGTCCTCTGCCGTGAGCTTCAGGATCTCGGCAGCCCTCTCCTTGAACTCCGTATTCTTCCAGAGAATTGCGGAGCAACCCTCCGGCGAGATCACCGAATAGTAGCTGTGCTCCAACATGAGATTGCGGTTCCCCACGCCGATCCCGAGGGCGCCGCCGCTGCCGCCTTCGCCTATGACCGTACAGATGATGGGAACACGCAGCCGGGCCATCTCCATCAGATTTTTCGCGATAATGAAGGCCTGCCCGCGCTCCTCGGCGCCCACGCCTGGGTAGGCTCCAGGGGTGTTGATCAAAGTGATGATGGGGATACCGAACTTGTCGGCAAGCTGCATCTTGACAAGGGCCTTGCGGTAGCCCTCCGGGTGGGAACAACCAAAGTAGCAGGCGAGCTTTTCGGCGGTGTCCTTGCCCTTGCGGTGGCCCACGACACAGACCTTGTGACCCCCGAGGCGCCCAAAGCCGGTAACGATGGACGGGTCATCGCGGAACGAGCGGTCACCAAAGAGCTCGACGAAGTCATCCATCATGAGCTGCAGGTAGTCGCTCGACAGCGGGCGGCGCGGGTGGCGGGCCGTGAGCACCTTTTGCCAGGGCGAGAGATTCGCGAAGATGGCTCGCTTCTTTTCGTTACAGCGTTCGAGAAGCTTCTCGATCTGATCGGAGAGGTCGACCTGCGTCGTCTGCGAGAAGCTTCTCAGCTCCTCGATCTTGTTTTCAAGCTCAAGGATCGGGGCCTCAAAGTCCAGTCCACCTCGAATGTTTTGCTGCGCCATTATGGTTCGTCGTTTGTCCAGGCTGCGATAGGGGCCCGGGGGCAGAAAAGCAATGAAGTCCCCGAAGCTTCTTGCCACCAGCAGGATACATGAAGGTCCGAGCGCGAGTCATATTAAGAACACCGGGCGCGGATGCAAGGAGGAAAAAGTAGGGTCGGTTGCTCCAGTCCCCGCTCAGCGCGCCATGAGTCCCAGGTGTACTCCCCGCGAAGGGAAGACCTCCCCCGTATTGGCCGCCTGGCGGCAGCCCTCCGTCTCGCGCTGCGCGTTCGCCCCGGGCCCCCTCCCATCGCAGGTTGCGCGTGCGCCTCAGGGCCAGGCTCTCGGCGGCGACCGCTTCGCGGTGTGCGTCGGCTCCAGACGTCAGGGCTCCCGCCCTGGTCGCCCTGCTCCCACTGCTCGGAGGTCGATAAGCGCCGGGCGCCTCCGGCGCCGATGTCGAGGGAGCGTTGGCCAGGATGTTCCAATCATGGCCGCGCAGAGTATATTCAGAAGCTTCAGCCCGCATTGCAACAAGCCGCACCTCAGCCAATTCATTCACCATGACCTCCCTGGCCCCCGCCGAAGCCCCTCTTTACGAACTTTACGAAGTCCTTGTCACCTGGCGCGCAGGTTACCTGGATCCCCGCTCTACCTCCCTCAAGCATCAGGTCGAGAGCTTTCTTGCAAGCTCTTGCTCGGGGGGGGGCCACTCGGGCCCCTTGCTGGCCAGGGTCGGCGTTTCCGACGTTTACTACCTCGAGGGCGATGCGCTCGAGCGGGATCGGGTCGAGAGCGTGAGCCGGGTCCTGCTCTCGGATCCGGTCGTTCAGGATTTTCAAGTTCTGGGTCCCCGCGACGTTCGCGGTGCCGCGCTCCTCGAAGGTTCCTTCGAGGCCACCGTCCTCAAGAAGCCGGGGGTGATGGATCCCGTCGAGGCTTCGCTCATCGAGGGCCTCTGCGATCTCGGGGTTCACGGTGTGCGAGTGCGGACCGCGGTCCGCTACACGCTCACGGGGCATCTGGGCCCTCTCGAGCGGCGTCTCCTCGGCGACAAGGTTCTCTCGAACCCGGCCATCGAGACCGTCTTCTGGCGCGTTCCCGGCGAGCTCTCCCGGCCGATCTTGCCCTTTTTGCGTGGCTCGAAGCCCCCCTTCGACCGCCGCGAGGTGCCGCTTCAGGAACTGAGCGACGACGACCTGCTCCGGCTCAGCCGCGATGGCCAGCTCAGCCTCAACCTCGCGGAGATGCAGTCCATCCGCGATCACTTCGCGAGCCTTGGCCGCTCTCCGTCCGACGTTGAGCTCGAGACGATCGCGCAGACCTGGAGCGAGCACTGCTGCCACAAGACGCTCGCTGCCACGATCGACCACCGCAGCCGCGAGTTTCCCGAGGGAATCCGCTTTGATAACCTTCTCAAGCAAACCATTCGGCGCGCGACCGAGGAGGTCGCGGCGCCCTGGTGCCTGAGCGTTTTTGTCGACAACGCGGGCGTGATCGCCCTGGACGACGAGTTCGCCGTCACGTTCAAGGTGGAGACCCACAACCATCCCTCCGCGATTGAGCCCTATGGGGGCGCAGGCACCGGAATCGGCGGCGTCCTGCGAGATACTCTCGGGACGGGCCTCGGAGCGAAGCCGATCGTCAATACGGATGTCTTCTGCTTCGGCCCGCCCGACTTGCCACATGGCGAGGTCCCACCAGGAGCGCTCCACCCCATGCGCGTCATTCGGGGCGTCGTGGGTGGAGTGCGCGACTACGGCAACCGCATGGGAGTTCCGACCGCGAGCGGTGCCGTTTGCTTTGACAGGCGCTACGTCGGCAACCCGCTCGTCTTCTGTGGCTCGGTGGGGATCATCCCTCGCTCCAGGATTGCCAAGCGCGTTGCGCCGGGTGACCGGATTTACCTCCTCGGCGGTCGCACGGGCCGTGACGGTATCCACGGCGCGACGTTCTCGTCGGTTGAGCTCTCCGAGCACTCGGAGACGATCTCGAGTGGTGCGGTGCAGATCGGGAACGCCATCACCGAGAAAAAAGTCCTCGATGTGTTGCTGGAAGCGAGAGACCGGGAGCTGTTCAGGTCCGTCACGGATTGCGGCGCCGGAGGGCTCTCGAGCGCTGTCGGGGAGATGGGGGCGGAGACAGGCGCACGGGTCGTACTCGACAGGGTTCCGCTCAAGTATGAGGGTCTCAAGTACTGGGAGATCTGGATCTCCGAGGCGCAGGAGCGAATGGTGCTTGCTGTACCGCCCGAGAAAGCCAGGGAGCTCGAAGCCCTCGCGGCGAGCGAGGATGTCGAGTGCACCGACCTTGGCGAGTTCTCCGGCACGGGCCAGCTCGTCCTTGAGTTTGAGGGGCACCAGGTCTCCAACCTCGACATGCGTTTTCTTCACGAGGGCCGCCCACGGAACCTCAGGGAGTCCACCTACTTTCCGCCGGAACGCCCCGCGCCGGTGTGGACGGCGCCCGAATCGCTCCGTAAGGCCCTGCACGGGATACTTTCGGCCCCCAATGTGGCCTCCAAGGAATGGATCATTCGCCAGTACGACCACGAGGTTCAGGGGCGCAGCGTCTTGAAGCCGCTTCAGGGTGTTGAAGAGGACGGGCCGGGCGACGGTGTTGCGTTTGCTCCCCGGTTTGGATCCCGGCGGGGCCTCGTGCTTGGATGTGGCATCAATCCTCGCCACGGCGACCTCGACCCCTACCGCATGGCCCTCAGCGCCGTTGACGAGGCCGTGCGCAACGTTGTGGCGGCCGGAGGCGACCCGGACCGGACGGCGATCCTCGACAATTTTTGCTGGGGGAACACGTCACGCCCGGAGACGCTCGGCACGCTGGTCGAGGCTGCCCGTGGCTGTTTCACCGCGGCAGTCGGCCTCAAGACCCCGTTTATCTCCGGAAAGGACAGCCTCAACAACGAGTTTCGGGTGGGCGACCGGACGATCTCAATTCCGCCAACGCTCTTGATCTCCTCGATCTCGCTCGTCGAGGACGTCCACCGCCTCGTGAGTATGGACCTGAAGGGACCGGGGAATCGGCTGGTCCTGGTTGGCTCGACCCACGAGGAGCTTGGAGGCAGCCAATATTTTCTCTACTTGGGGGTCGAGGGCGGCGATGTCCCCGACCTCCGCCTTCCCCTGGCGCTGGAGGTGCACCGAGCCGTGCACCGGGTGATTCGCGAGGGCCTCGCGCTCTCGTGCCACGACCTCTCCGAGGGAGGTCTGGCGGTGGCGCTGAGCGAGATGGCATTCGCGGGCGACGTCGGCGCCGAGGTGCGTCTGGATCGAGTGCCCCGGGGCTCCGGGGGCGGCGGTTGCGAACGCGACGATACGATCCTCTTCAGCGAATCGAACACAAGGTACCTCCTGGAGGTTCGACCCGATCAGGTCCACGCAGTGCTGGCCTCCCTCCAGGGCTTGCCGGCTGCCGAAATTGGCGAGACGGTCAGCTATCACATCCTGCGGGTGCTCGGTCTGAGCGGTCGACCCGTTGTGGCCGAGTCTTTGAAGGATTTGAAGCGAAGCTGGAAATCGCCCCTCAATTTCAGGTGAAAAATCGAAAATGAGAACCCCATGAATGTGATCCAGCCCAGAGTCCTGGTGTTGCGCAGCCCTGGCACGAACTGCGATGAGGAGACGGCCTGGGCTTTTGAGCTGGCGGGAGCAAAGCCAGAGCGACTGCACGTGGGGGCCCTTCTGCGCCGCGAGCGAATGCTGGAGGAGTTCGATATTCTCGTCTTCCCCGGAGGCTTCTCGTATGGCGACGACCTGGGTTCTGGAGCGGTGCTGGCCAACCGGCTGCGTTCGCGGCTCGAGGACGATCTCGGCGTCTTCGTGGCGTCGGGGCGCCTCGTGATCGGCATTTGCAACGGCTTCCAGGTGCTCGTGCGGCTCGGGCTCCTGCCGGGTTGGCCCGGAGAGAAAGCCGTTTCGCTCGTCGAGAATGAATCGAACCAGTTCGAGGACCGTTGGGTGACCCTGCGGGTTGAATCCGCGCAATGCCCTTTCTTGAACGGTCCCCGGGGCAAGAATGGCTGGATTCTTCGCCTCCCCATTGCCCACAAGGAGGGCCGTTTTCTCGTGAGGGACCCGGAATCGCTCGAGCGCTTGCGAAGCGAGGGCCAGATCGCGCTCAGGTACGTCGACGAGAGCTCCCTCGAAAGCGGCTGGGCGATGCAGTTTCCTCGCAACCCGAACGGCTCGATTGAAGGCATTGCCGGCATCACGAATCCGCGAGGCAACGTGCTCGGGCTCATGCCGCACCCGGAACGGCACCTACGCGCCTTGCACGACCCGCAGTGGACTCGCACAGCCGCTCGACGAGGCCTGCCAGGGGATGAGGAGCGTTCGGGAGACGGCTTCGTGCTCTTTGAGAATGCCGTGGCATATGCCCGGGCCAGCTTCGCCTCTCGCTAGGGGCCCGCCCAGGAAGTCCCTGCTGGCGGTGCACCGCGCACCAGTTTTCGGCCTGGCCCTTCGGGGTGCAGCCCGGGCAGCTCGTCCGCGGAATTGTTCGGGCTTGCCGATCGCGGCGAGACCGTGTCCGCCCTCGCGCCTTGCAAATGAATCGCACGGGTTCCTCCACGGTCTCGCCCTCCACAGCGTTTCGTCATACAATCGGCGTCTTTGCCGCGGTCCCGAGCCGCACTGCTGGCCCCCCATTGCGAGAGAGCCCCATGTCCAAGGTCGAGCCGCGAACGCTTCGCGGGTTCCGTGACTACCTTCCGGCCAAGATGATCCCACGGCAGCGGATGATCGAGTCCATTGAGCGTACGTTCCAGCGCTTTGGCTTCGCGCCGCTCATGACGCCCGCGCTCGAGTACCTCGAGATTCTCACGGGCAAGTACGGCGATGAGGGCGACCAGCTCCTCTACCGCTTCAAGGACAACGGCGGTCGCGATGTCGGCCTGCGCTATGATCTCACGGTGCCCCTGGCACGTGTCGTCGCGCAGTATCCCGGTGAGATTACGCTTCCTTTTCGACGCTACCAGATCGCGCCGGTCTGGCGAGCCGAAAACCCCGCCCGCGGGCGATTTCGTGAGTTCATGCAGTGCGACGCCGACATCGTCGGCTCGAAGGACATGGCCGCTGATGCAGAGCTGGTGCAGCTCGGGTGCGAGCTGCTAGAGGGCCTGGGCGTCGAGCGGTTCAAGGTTCGGGTGAACCATCGGAAGATTCTCTCCGGCCTGATGGCGAGGCTTGGTATTACTTCCAGGGAGGCTGAAAGCGGCATCCTTCGGACGATCGACAAGCTGCCCAAGATTGGCGAGGCAGAGACCATGAAGCTCCTGCGCGCGGACAACGGGCTCGAAGAAGGTAGCATCGCAAAGGTCTTCGAGTTCCTTCGCATCGCCGGCACCTCCACCGAGGTTCTCGCGGGCCTCGAGAAAATCTTCGAAGAGGGCTCGATTGGACGGCAGGGCGTCACGGAGCTGCGAGAGGTCTTCTCAATCCTCGAAGCCGCGGAACTCTCGTCGGCAGTCGACATTGACCTCTCCATCGCCCGGGGGCTCTCCTACTACACCGGCACAATTTACGAGACTTTTCTGACCGACCTTGCCGGCTACGGATCTGTGATGAGCGGCGGGCGTTACGACGAGCTGGTTGGCGTCTTCAGGGGCGAGAGTGTTCCGGCGGTCGGGATCTCGCTCGGGATCGATCGGCTCCTCGAGGGGCTTGTCGAGCTGAAGCTGCTGAAGGAGGCAAGGGCCGTTGCACCGGTGCTTGTCACCGTCTTCGGCGCTGACACGGCGGGGTACGCGGCTCGGATCGCCCGCTGGATCCGGGCGGCGGGGGTGGGCTGCGAACTCTATCCCGCGTACGCAAAGATGAAGAAGCAGTTTACCCGAGCCAACGACATGGGCCAGCGCTGGGTCGTGATCGCAGGATCGGACGAGATGGCGAAGGGCCAGGCGGCAGTGAAGGATATGCAGTTGGGCCAGCAGGAGCTGGTCGCGATCGAGCAGCTCGGTCAGTACCTTGCGGACCGCGTGAATGCAGTGTGACGTGGGGACTCACCCCGTTTTCAGGAAAGCCTCGCGCAGAATCCTTGCGGTCAGGCCCCAGACTTCGCATCCGTCCCATGGAAACGTGTGCACCGCGTGCTCGTGACCGTCGGGGCCCTTCCATGTGCCGCGGATTCGGAAAAGAGCTGGTGTGATCATCGCGGTGGGCACAAAGATGATACGTTCCACCTCGCGTGGATTCGGACGTAACTCGTACGGCTTGTGGACGTGCCCCACAAAGGGCTTCACGCGGTGGAGGACCGATGACAGGTGCCAGGCCAGCTCCCGGATGATGGTGACCCGGTCTCTCAGGATCCCGACCTCTTCCCATGTTTCGCGAAGCGCGGTGTCTTCCAGCGTCGCATCCTCGGGGTCCCTCTCCCCTCCTGGAAGGCAGACCTGGCCCGCGTAGCGCCCGATGGTGCCGGATCGCTGGGTCAAAAGGACGCACTCCTCGCCTTCATGATCCAGGATCGGAACCAGAACGGCAAACTCTCTGGCAGGAGATTGTGCCGTCTCATTCATCATCAAGTTAGCCGTACAGTGAACCTGTCAGACCGAGAACGAGCTGCCGCAGCCGCACTGGCCGGAGGCGTTTGGGTTCTGGAAGACGAATCCACGCCCCGCTAGCCCGTCCTGGAAGTCGACCTCGGTGCCGCTCAGGTACAGGTAGCTTTTTGGGTCAACGACCACCTTCACTTGGCCCACCTCCTCGATTCGATCTTCCGGGGTCACGTTCTCGTCAAAGCCCATCTTGTAGGAGAACCCGGAGCAGCCTCCGCCCACGACCATGAGCCGCAATACGGCCTTTGCGCTCATGCGGTTCTGCTCCACCTCCTGCTGCATGAGGGTCTTGAGCTCCGATACCGCGCGTTCGGTTATTTTGATTGCCAAGTGAGTGTCCTCGAAAGTGAACTCTGTTATCAGTACAAGACTGTTTGCCCAAGTATATGGTATTTAAGCGCCCGCGCCATGTCTGGCTCACGACTCGGGCGCAGCCGCGGAATTGCGGTTCTCACGCTGGTGCTCCCGCCGTGCCCACCACGGAGGCGAGCTGTCCGCGAAGCTTGAGCACGACCTCGGTGACGCGGGAGGCTGCCCGATCGATCTCGGCCTCGGTGGTGTGCCTGCCCACGCTGAAGCGCGCGGTCGAGAATGCCAGGCGATCCGACACGCCAATCGCCTTGAGCACGTAGGACGGCTCAGCGCTTCCTGTTGAGCATGCGGAACCAGTTGAAACCGCAAGGTCAGGCAAGCTCACCAGCAGTGCCGAGCCATCCACGCCCTCGAAGCTCAAGCTCAGGGTCCCTGGAAGAGAATGCTCTGCGCTGCCATTCCTGCGAACGCCTGTGACTCTGGCGGTGATCCCATGGAAGAGTCGATCGCGCAGTCCACCAATTCTCGCCGACTCCGCCGTCAGCTCCTCTCGAGCGATCCGCGCCGCCTCGCCCAGAGCGACGATGCCTGGCACATTGAGCGTGCCCGGGCGGAGGCCGCGCTCTTGTCCGCCGCCAAAGGTGATGGGTTCGACCCGCAGGCGCGGAGTGCGGGTCCGCAGGTACAGCGCTCCGACTCCCTTGGGCGCGTAGAACTTGTGTCCCGAAAGCGCAAGAAGGTCGACCCCCATCCGTTCGACATCGAGTGGTATCTTGCCCACAGCTTGCGCCGCGTCCGTGTGAAAAATGACCCCGGCTTTCTTGCAGACTGCACCGATGTCCGACAGCGGGTTGAGCGTTCCCAGCTCATTGTTGGCAGACATGATGCTCACAAGCAGCGTCCGCTCCGTGATCGCCTCGCGTACTGCTTCGGCGCTTACACGACCGGTGGAGTCGGGCCGGAGCAGGGTGACCTCAAAGCCGCGCCGGCCAAGCTCGTGTGCCGTGTCGAGCACGGCGTGATGCTCGATGGCCCCGGTAATGATCTGCCGCTTGGTGCCTTCCGGTTTGAGCCCGAAGAGACCCAGCAAGGCCAGGTTGTTCGCTTCGGTCGCGCCGCTCGTAAAGACGATCTCTTTCGCAGTTGCGCCCAGAAGCTTCGCCAACTTCTCCCGCGCGGCCTCGACAGCCTCGTTGGCGGCCCAGCCAAGGGGGTGGGTCTTGCTTGAGGCATTGCCAAACTTCTCCTTGAGCCAGGGCAGCATGGCCTCGAGGACGCGAGAGTCGATCGGGGTCGTGGCGTTGTAGTCGAGATACACGCAATCCATGGCAAAGGATTATGCTTCGAGATGAGAGCATTCTCCAGCGGCGATCCGCCCACTCCAGCGCTCTCGCGAGGGCGCGCCGGATGGCCGGATGGGTCGCCTCCATCTTCTCGGCGCTCGTGGCTGCTTCGAGCCTTCACCCTATCGCTCCCCGACGTCCCGCGTGACCCGCACCCGCATTCTTGATTCAAAGTCCTCCGACTCGACCGTGAGCTCGTACACTCCAGGGCCCGGCGTCGGCACGGTCAGGCTCTCGTTGATCTCCTCGACTCGTCGCAGAATCTCGCCGGTGCCATCTCGCAGGACGATGGTGGCCCGACCGCGAAAGGGCCGACCATCGCCCTGTTGAAGCTTGACGGCCACGTCGTGGGGCTCCTCGAGCTTCAGGGTGGTTGTGACGGCGCCTTGCACGTCGATCTCCTTTTCGGCGAGGAGGAGTCCACGCGCCGTAACTCTCAGGCGGTGGGGGCCGTTCTGGAGGCCGCCGAGGCCGAATTCTCCGTCTCGAGCGCGCCCTCTCCAACCCTTTCGCCCGTCGAGTTCCTCCACCGAAACCTCGGTTTCCGTCAGAAATGCTGTGTTCGTCGCGGCATCAAGTAGTCGCAGCTCGATGGATCCATTCTTGTCTGGCTTTTCGCCGATCGCTGCCGGTCCGGGAGGCGCCGGAGGTGGGGCCTGATCGGGCTCCGGCGCCGGATCCTCGACGGGCTCCTCGGCCCCAGAAAGCTCTTCAGTGCCGGGGATCTCCTTGGCGCTCGCCGATCCGGTCTGGAGCCCGGGCAGGAGGCCCGGCAGGTCCTCCCTTGCAGAGGCCTTCACCGGGGCGGCGACTGGATCGTCCTCGCGCGCCACGCTGCTGGCGAGGCTCGTCGTGTCGCTCTCCGTCTCGGTGGGGCGCAAGTCGTACCTGACGTCTCGGCCCTCCTCCACAGTGAGCTTTCGCTCGATATTGTAAGGAGAACCGGGGTCACCATCGCCTCGCACCACGAGCCTGTAGCCGCTTGCGGGCCCGACATCACGGAATTCAAAGCGGCCATTTTCGTCCGTGTGCGTGACGCGGGCCCAATTCTCCTGGTGGATCAAGAGTACGGGTACGCCGGCCTGGGGCGCTCCGTGGTGGTCTGTACTTCTTCCGGCGACAACGGCTGCCCGCCGTAATTGAACGGGGAAATCTCCTTCCCACGGCAAGGCGAACGGAGCCGAAAGGTACTGAGCGAACTCACCCGCCTCCTTCGGATCGACGCGAATTCTGTAGGTCCCCTGGCTCAGGCCTTCGAACGCGAAGCGGCCACCGTCCTGCGTGACCGTCTTGCGGATCTTGCGCAGTGGCGCAGGCACGTTGACCCCGGAGACAATCCAGCGTCGCTCGGGACCGTCGTCCAGGGCGCCAAGGAGCGATTCGGGAGGAGCATCGAGGAGCAGCTCGACATCGAGAGAGTCGTGTGTCGTGGTGGGACTTTGCACGATGCCCCGCAGCTCGATTCGTTCCGCCAGTCTCACGACGAAGGGTTCCGGGGCGGTCGTTCCGTCGAACTCGATCGGAGCCGACTCCGCCTGAAGCTCCCGAGCCTTGTCGTCCGACAGGGCAGATCGGATATGCACGCGATACGTGCCGGCCTGGGGGGGAAGGCCGACAATCAGCTTCCCGGTCTCGAGCGATTGAAAAAGAAGTCCTCTGTGGGGAGTTTCGACGAAATTTCCTCCCGATAGTACCTCGAGATGCAGCGACGCGATCCGCACTGGCAGGCCGCTGACGGAGTCGATCGCCTGGGCGCGGAGCGCTGGCACTTGACGCAGGCGAGCCGTGATCTGCCCCCCCTCGGGCTCGACGGTACAGATCAGGTCGCGATAGCCCGCAAGCCTGATTCTCAAGGAAGCCCCGGCGCCTGGTTCCTTTCGGGTCTCGAGTTGGCCCAGATCGTCGGTCCGTCCCATGAAGCGCCATGCGCTCGTGTTGCTATCCGAACCGCTTGTACTGATCCAGACCTCCGCATCCGGCAGAGGCGTACCGTCCAAATCGCGCACTTCGATGACGAGCTTGTCCCCGGAGGCAAGCTGCACGTTCCATGTCTCCAGTGGCTCCCGAAGGTTCAAGACCCGGCTTTGAGGCTGATAGCCGGCATGCGACACGACCCCGAAGACGGCTCCGCGAGAAAGTAGGGGGCTTTGGTACTCACCGGCGCGACCGCTAACGGCACTGGGCGGATCCTCGCTGGTGCCAAACTGGATCTGCGCATTGGCCACGGCCTGGCCGCCAGGTCCCGTGATCGTCCCGACGACCATCATGCCCGGCACCAACACGAGGCTCATGCTCCTGACGCCTTCGGCTTCGACCTCACGCTGGAAATGACCCGGGTGCATCACCCGGAGTCTGCCCGAGCCCGTGGGGATCTGAAAACGTCCCTCGGCGTCACTTCGCACCACCTCCTTGCCAAGTGTCAAGACGGCGCCGGCGATGGGCGATGAGTCGGTGGCGAGAACGCGGCCGGAGATCATTTCGCGAGGTGCCTCCTCCAGGCTCGCGGCGATCGGCGACGGGGCCGGGGTGCGGCCGCCGGGCCTGCCGACCTCCATGGGTGCGAACATGCCAGGTGTTCGCGACATCGCGACTGTGGGTGCTCGGGCTGCTGGAAGCGCGGCCCTCTCGCGGGACCAGTATCGCCCCAGGACGACGACGAAGGCTATCCCTCCCAGGACAGATATGAGCCCCCAGCCAGGCTGTCGGGTCAATGGGAACAAAGCGAGGAGGATTCTATGTGCGACGCGCCGTCCGGTAAAGCTCATCCAAGTCGCGTTCGGTCAAATCGGTGAGCTCCCTGAGTCGCCGTTCGGCCTCTTGCCGCAGGACTTCCACCTCGGCCCGCTCAATATCTGGCTTTACGATCATCGGCTCGCCGACGTTGAGGATGGCCCTCGTGAATGGGCAAGGGAGAATGAGTCTGTCCCAGGAGGGTAGTCTCAGGCAGCGGCGAACGCGGATGGCGACAGGGTAGAGCGGCAGCCCGGTACGTGACGCCAGGAAAATGGCTCCGTTTTGAAAGACGTGACTCGGACCCCGCGGGCCATCGGGGGTGATCCCAACGTTCAACCGGCCATTGTCGCCCTTGTCTCGCAGGATCTCGAGGCAGGCCCTGGCGCCTCCTCGAGTGCTCGAACCACGGACGGGCCTCATTCCGAGCCCCTCCAGCACCTTGGCGCCCATATCTCCGTCTCCGTGCTGGCTGATCAAGATCCTGAAGCCGGAATCACGAAATAATCCGGACAGGAGGAGGATTTGTTGGTGCCAAAAAACGCAGATGCACCTTGCTGGGGCTTCCGGACGCCCATTCTTTACCGGGATGTTTCCAACGAAGCGACAGCGAAGGGTTCCCATCCAGGCTCTCAGGATCCAGGGCCCAACGCGTCCGACGAACCAGTTCCTGAGCTTGCGACCCCAACGGCGCTTCTTCTTCTTGCCGGGTGCTGTCGAGGTCGTTGTCACGTGGGCACCACCCTGGCTCCTTGAAGAGCCAGCTCTGCGGCCTTGAGGACTGCGTCCGGGCGGATGAGGCTCATGCAGATTCTGTGTTCGCATTCTCTCAGCTTGCAGGGGCTGCAGGGAGCGGGGCTCGAAAGCGTTTCACCCCGGACGGGGTAGGGTGAGTAGACAACTGCGTCCTTGGGCCCATAGAGCCCCACGGTGGGCGTGCCGACGAGAGAAGCTATCGGCAGTGCTCCTGTGTCAGCGCTGATCAAGAGGTCCGCCTGCGACAGGATTGCTGCAAATCTCAGAAGCGGCACATCCTCCCCCAGCAAGGTGGGTCGGTTTACCTCTGTGGCGATATCCCGTTCGCCGGGGCCCCAGGTGATGAGGGTCTTGGCGTTGTGTCTCGAGCGCAGGAGGTCGATCAACTCCCGAAAGTGCCCGGTCGGCCAGCGCTTGATCTCCCCGAACTTGCTGACTGCCGGGTGGATCACGACCGCCGGGCCAGAGCCGGGCAGCCGCGCAAGGAGAGCTCGCGCCCAGTCTCGATCGGCTTCCGAGATCGGTAGTGTGCCGCAAGGGCATGGGGCCCGGTAGCCCAGCGCCCGCACCAGAAGCAGGTTTTTTTCCACCTTGTTGAGGCGCGGCGGCGCCTTCGCGGCCCGAATCGTCGTCAGAAGGGCGCCCCCTCTCTCGGCGATGTCCGAGGGGTGGAACCCCACCCTCCTTCTTCCGCCGGCAAGGAGAAGAATCACGGCGCTCCTCAGATTGCAGTGAAAATCCAGTACCACGTCATAGCGTTCCTTGCGGAGGGATCGCGAAAGCCTCCAGATTCCTCCCAGGATTGCGGGCCACTCGAGAGGATTGTGAAACACTCGCTTCCACTTCTGGCGAGGCAGCACGATGATCCGATCAATCGAAGGGTGCCCCTCGAGAAGTTTGGCGCCAAGAGGTTCCACAATCCAGTGCACCTTGGCCTCCGGGAAAAGGCTCCTGAGCGCATCGAGCGAGGGAAGTGTGTGGGCAACGTCACCCAGAGCACTGGTGCGCACAATCAGTACTTTCAGGCTCTCGGAGCCCTTGCAAAAATTGCTCGGGCTCTCGGTCGCGGGTCGTTGGGTCTCGGCCGCTATCATGTGGAGATTCTCTGGAGGCTTCGACGTCTTGTCAAATGGACGCGGCCATACTCCTCGCGGCCGAGGAGCACCTCCCCCGCATCGGCCGCCTGGCGGTGTCACTCCGGTCGCGCGCCACGCGTGCGCCTCCGGCGTCGATGGTGAGGGAGCTTTGGCCAGGATGTCCCAATCGTGGCCGCGCGGAGTATAATGCGCAATCGCTGCGGTCGAACAAGGACGTGGAGGATTCGACCGGGTGGAGTCCACAAGCGGAGTGAGTCCAGAATCTTTTTGTCCAACGCCCAACGAGAGCCCAGGCCGCGCCTCAATGCCTGACAAAGCCCTGTACCCCGACCTGGTTGCTCCGGCGGGCCATCCTCTCATTCCTGGCGAGTGGGCTGGTATTCCCGAAGGCTTCGAGGTCCTCCGTTGTGCCTCGGGCGGAAGAACGCTTGTCTTGCGGTCGAGCTGTCGTGATGCGCTGCTTCTTGCCGGTATCCAAGAGCCTGGGAGCGTCCGTCGCGGGCCTCTTGTCGCCGGGTGGCTCGAGGGTGGCCGGACTCGCCATGCCCTCCTCCGTGTGAGGGGGGAGGCGTGGGTGCTCAAGGCTTATCGCAGGGGCGGGTTCATGGGACGGTGGAATTCCGAGCGTTACTGGGGTTCGGCGCGATTCCTCGCCGAGCTGCGGATTGCTGCTGTTGCCGAGCGGACCGGGGTTGCGACCGCCGAGGCCCTGGCTCTTGTCGTGGAGCGTGCCGGTCTGGGCTCGGTGCGTGCGTGGCTCGTGACCCGCTACCTCGAGCGGGCTCGCCCACTCACCGAGTTTTTCAGCGATCCGGCAGAGGTCGTCGTGTTTCGGGCAGCGGGTGAGGTCGTCCGGCGGATGCATCTTGCCGGGATCGATCACAACGACCTTCACCTTGGCAATATCATGGGCACCGTTGAGGCTGGCAGGCCCCGGGCACACATCGTCGATTGGGATCGAGCGCGTCTGCGCTCGCCTGGAAGCTGGAGCCCATACGGAAACCTGAGCCGGCTCTGGCGATCGCTTGAAAAAGGTTGGCTTCACAGTGACTTTCCCGCGCTGCGGCGGCCTGTCCGTGCATTCATCCGTGGCTATTTCGCCGGGCACGCGTCGGACCTCCGCGAGGCAAGGGCCTTCTTCCGTAATCGCGCGATCTGTCTTGGAGCCCACAAATGGTGCTGGAGGGCCCGGCGTTGACATTTCGCCAGGCTGGCCAAGTCGAGCCGGTGCGCGTGGGTGGCATCGGGTACCTCAACGCGTTGCCACTCACCCGGTACCTGGTGGCTGAGGGCAACCCGGTGCTATCGATTTCCCGTCATCTCCCCAGCGCATTGGCGGAAAAGCTCCGTTGTGGTGAGCTGGATATCGCGCTCGTTCCCGTCGTCGAGTATCTCGCCCGCAAGGCCTACCGTGTATTGCCGGGGATCTCGATTGCGAGCTATGGGGAGGTTCGAAGCATCCGCTTCTTCCATCGACGGGAGTTGTCGCAATTGCGTTGTGTCGGCATTGATGATTCCTCCCGCACCTCGGCTGCCCTTACCCGGATCCTTCTCCACGACCTCTGGAAGAGCTCCCCGGAATTGGTCTCGGTGAGCCCTTCGGAGGCGCTACAAGCCCTGAACCTCAACGGGAAGCTCGAAGGGCGTGACGAGCTCGATGCCTTCCTTCTCATTGGAGATTCAGCCCTGGCTGTGGACGCGCAGTCCGGGTGGAGCTGCATCGATCTGGGCACGGAGTGGACGCGCTGGACCGGCCTGCCCTTCGTCTATGCTTTCTGGGTCTGGCACGGTGGACCCGCGCCAGCGGGGCTTGTCCAAAAGTTCACCGCGGCGAAGAAGGAAGGCCTCGCGAGGATTGATGATATTGTTCGCGAACACTGCGCAATCGCGGGGGAGGACCCCATCGCCAGTCGTCACTATCTGCATCGAACGATTCAGTACGATCTGAACAGTCTCCACGTCGAAGGATTGCTCGAGTACGTCCGAAGGCTTGAAGCCCTGAAGATTCTCCCTCGCATCGTACGATCCACGGCCTCCAGTGAAAGCTTGCTCCAATGGGTCGAAGAGTCCCCTTGACCGTCTGCATGATCACGAAAAACGAGGAGCTTAATTTGCTTGAAGCTCTTCGTGGAGTCGACTTTGTGGACGAGATCGTCGTGGTCGACAGCCGTTCCTCGGATCGGACAAGGGAGATCGCCGCTGCCTTTCGCGCAAGAGGCTTCGATGGTTCCGAAGTCGTACCGCGCGTCATCGAGCGAGATTGGCCAGGACATGTCGAGCAGAAGAATTTCGCCATCGATCAAGCCCGGCACGATTGGGTCCTCTGCATTGACGCCGACGAGCGCGTCTCTCCGGAGCTTCATCGTGAAATCGAGGAGGCGCTTTCGACGGACCCACCCACGGCCGACGGGTTCACCATGCCCAGGAAGACTTACTACCTCGGGCGCTGGATCGAACGAAGCGGATGGTATCCGGACCGCAAGCTGCGGCTCTTTCGCCGAAGCTGCGGCCGCTGGGGAGGCACCAACCCCCATGACCACGTGAGCGTCGAGGGCGTTGTGAAGGAGCTCAAGGGAGACCTTCACCATTACAGCTATCACAGCATGGCGGATCACATTCGAACCATCAACTTCTTCACCGACATCGCTGCCAGGGAAAAGTTCAAGAAGCGCGTGCGTTTTCCCCTTCTGCGCATGTTGGTGCAGCCGCCATTCAAGTTCTTCAAGATGTTCGTAATCAAACAGGGCTTTCGCGAGGGAATGGTCGGCTTTATCGTCGCGGTCCTTGGAGCTCTCTACGTGTTCCTCAAGTACGCGAAGCTCTGGGAGCTTCAAGAGCGCGATTGGAAGGACGCTCCCGTGCCATGAAAGTCCTGCACCTGGTCTCCAACCGAAAGCTCACCGGTCCTGTGGATCCGGCCATCCGCTTGGCGAGAGCGCTTTACGAGCTCAACGCGGACTCCCGGATTGCCGTGGGCCGCGAACGTCCTGGGCACGGCCCGATCGACGACCTTGTGCGAGTGCGGGGCCTCGAGCCCATCACGGACCTCTGCCTCCCGAAGCATCGCAAGCTCCTCGTGAACCGTGCCGACGTGAAGTGCCTCTGTCGAAGGCTCGAGGCTGACCCCGTCGACGTGATTCACGCACATCTGGACAACGCACACGGTGTTGCTGTCCGGGCGCGTCAAGCGCTCGAGCGGGCCTTGCGGCTCCAACCACGCAGCCGGCGGCCGCTCGTTGTCCGCAGTCTCTACGACGACGAGGCGCCCCGCTCGAGCCTGCGCTACCGCTGGCTCTACGCTCGTGAGTCTGACGGAGTGTTCGTCCACGGCGAGGAAGTGCGGCGCGTAGTCATCGAGCGCTTCCGACTGCCGGAAGATCGCGTCGTGAAGCTCGATGGTGCCGTTTCGAGTGAATGCTTTCATCCGCGGGAACCAGGCGACGACCTCCGGGAGGCGCTGGGAATTCCGCGTGAAGCCATCGTTGTCGGCGTAGTGGCTCGCATCCAACGGCATCGACGTTTCGAGTTCTTGCTCGAGGCGATGCGGCGCGTGATGGAGGAGGTGCCCGAAGTCGTGCTACTGATTCTCGGCCGCGGAACCCATGCCCGAGAGATCGCGCTGGATGGAGCGAAGAAGCTAGGCATCTCGGACAGGGTCGTGCTGCCGGGATATGTGGGCGGTGAGGACTATGTGAAGGCCCTGGCGTGCTTCGATATCAAGGTCTTTCTCGTTCCCGGTTCCGATGGCACCTGCCGAGCCGTCCGGGAAGCGATGGCCACGGGGATTCCGGTGGTTGCATCGCGGCGCGGCCTTCTGCCGGAGATCGTGCGCGACGGAACCGACGGCCTGATCACGGACGAGGCGCCCGAGCCGCTTTACCGTGCGATCCGAAAGCTTGCAACGGAGCCGGCTCTTCGGCGCGAGATGGGCCAGAATGCGCTTCGGCGCGCCCGAGAGGACTTTTCTCTCCGGCGCCAGGCGGAGCTCGTCCTCGACGCTTACCGACGCTGGCTGGACGTGCGCTGAGCGAGCTCTGGTTGGCCGTGTCGCCTCCGGCGGTCAGGGACCCCATTCGCCTGGCCGGAGCCAAGCGGAGGCACTTGATACAGGAAATTCCGCCGGAGGCTTGCCAATTCGCTTCGGTTTCTTCGGAGGGCGTGCCCGGTCCAGTCGACCAAGCTTTGCGCAGATTACCGGAGCTTTGTCACTGTTCTGTCATCGTCCAGGAAAAAAGCGAGAATTCTTGGACTGGAAGTCCAGCTGGAAGCTGCAGATCCTGCCTCATTTCTTCGGAGGTGCAGTCGGCAGAGGAGCTTGCTTCTGCGAGATCACGGGGAGTTTGAGGGATTCGGTCTCGTTCAGGGCGATATAGCTCTTCCACTTCGCCGGCACGTCCATGTCCTGGAAGATGGCCTCGACGGGGCATTCCGGCACGCACAGCGCACAGTCGATGCATTCGATTGCGTCGATGTAGAGCATCTTCGGCGCCTCGTGGAAGCAGTTGACGGGACAAACCTCCACGCAATCGGTGTACTTGCAATTCACACACGGCTCAGTAACGACATGTGCCATCAAGAAATCTCCAGGGTTGTTGCTGCCCTGAATACTGTCCGCATTTCTTTGGCAACTTTCAAGAAAGAGTCCCGGCTGACGCAAGAAATTCAAAAAGTTCAAGACCTCGACGAGGGACTGCAGATAGCTGATTTCTTTCGTCGTCGACAGGGTGGTTCGCCGTGGGTTCCCTGTTTCTCCAGAAATCCGCGACCTACAGGCTCAACCACTTTGGTATTGCCCCACCCTCTAAAATCCCTAAAATCACCGCCTTCCCTTGGAATCAAAAAGCCAGAAGATCTTTTGCAGTCTGTGGTAGGAAAGGAATTTGTTCGATGGCCAGGACCACGAAGTACGTCTATTTTTTCGGAGAAGGTAGGGCGGAAGGCTCGGGGAGCATGAAGGAGCTTCTTGGGGGCAAGGGGGCGAACCTCGCCGAGATGGCGGGACACCCCAATCTGCGCCTCCCGGTGCCTCCCGGGTTCACCCTCACGACGGAAGTTTGCACGCACTACTACGCCAACGGCCGCAAGTATCCCAGGGAACTCAAGGCCCAGGTTGAGGCGGCCGTGCAGCGCGTCGAGAGGGCGATCAAGAAGAAGTTTGGCAATCCCCGGAGCCCGCTGCTTTTCAGTGTCCGCTCCGGCGCTCGCAGTTCGATGCCTGGAATGATGGAGACGGTGCTCAACGTGGGTCTTACTTCGAAGACCATCCCGGGTCTCATTGCCGAGACAGGTGGCAACGACCGCTTTGTCTACGACTCCTATCGCCGCCTGATCATGATGTTCTCCGACGTCGTCATGGAGAAGGCCGCCGGCATTGAACCCCCCGAGGACAGGGGCATCCGCAAGCAACTCGAACGCCTCCTCGAGGCAAAAAAGCACGAGCGTGGCGTGAAGAATGACACCGACTTGAGCGCGCAGGATCTGCAGGAGCTGTGCGAGGCATTCAAGGACAAGGTCACGGAGGTGATTGGCAAGCCATTCCCCGACGACCCCGAGGCCCAGCTATGGGGAGGAATTGGCGCCGTCTTTTCTTCCTGGAGCGGCAAGCGTGCGGTCTCCTATCGCCGGATCGAGAAGATCCCTGACGAATGGGGGACTGCGGTGAACGTGCAGGCCATGGTGTTTGGCAATCAGGGCGCTGATTGTGCCACCGGCGTCGCCTTTACCCGCAACCCCGGTAACGGGGAGAACACCTTCTACGGCGAATACCTCATCAACGCCCAGGGCGAAGACGTCGTTGCCGGCGTGCGCACGCCCAACAAGATCGC
>SXGT01447534.1_pt1 | contig 48166 bp, 49 predicted proteins | sample 3176221 | NCBI WGS metagenome assembly SXGT01 (sample SAMN11356862, study PRJNA531348) | freshwater metagenome | isolation source: freshwater sample F1-120 | place: China: Fuxian Lake, Yuxi | collected 2017-12-25 | reverse complement strand
GCTTTTGATAGCCGCAAGAAGCAACGCAATTCCCCTGCCACGGTGGATCCTCAAGGGCTAACCACACGATGCAAAGGACTCGCGGGCATCGCCGCGCGTGGTTGCAGACCCGAGGGCCGCGAGCCTTTGATCTTTGCCGTTAGCCGCGTGAAAGCGGGCTCCGAGTGCGTGCCGTCACCGTGTGGGGTATAACGATGTTCACGAGGACTAATCCATGAGCGACGTCGCCGTCGAACTGATCCACACATTCTCCGCCTTGTCGCGTGGCGAGCAGCACGCGGTGCTTCTGGAGTTGGCTCGAATCTCTGAGGCAAACGCCGGTCCGCTCTCAGATGAGGAACTGACGGCGGCTGGTGAATCAGTCTTCGCCATGTATGACGCCGAGGAGGCCGGCCATGGCGAAGCCGAAAAGGGGTGAGGTCTGGCTCGTAGATATGGGCTACGCCGCGAAGGTGCGTCCGGCTCTGGTTCTCAGCGGTCCTGTGCTCGATGATGAACGTGCATTGACAACGGTCATTCCCCACACAACAAGCGTGCGGGGAACACGGTTTGAGATTCCAACGAATGTTGGGTGGTTGAAGAATGGCGCGTTCGATGTGCAAGGCATTGGAACGTTTCCAACCGTTAAGCTAATGCGAAAGCTTGGCGATCTTTCGGACGAGCTGTTGGGTCTCGTGGAAAGTCGCGTCGTGATGCTGCTTGTCCTTCCGGGTCAGCCACAAAGCGGCTAACCAAGCATTGGAGCCGACTCGCGGTGGCGCCCTGCGGTGTAGCTGGGCTGGTTGGCTGCGAGCGGCTCAATGCCGTCGTTCTGCGTGAAATACACCTCGGCTTCGCCGTAGGCGCGCGGTTGGCCTTCGACGCGACCGCCGCGGTAGACTTGACGTGACAGTGATCTCCGTCGCGGCGTTTGGTGAGGTGTCTCATGCACTCGGTTAAGTACGTTCACTGGCAAGAAGACAACTGGTGGCTTGGCTACCTTGAGGAATATCCGGATTACTGGACGCAAGGCGAGACCTTGCAGGATTTGGTCGAGCACTTGAAGGATCTGTACCTTGATCTGTCGGGCGGACATATTCCAGGCGCTCGCAAGGTTGGTGAGCTCGTCATGCCATGAAGCGTGTCGATCTGATCAAGGCAATCGAGGCGAGCGGTTGCGTGTTGGTGAGGCACGGTGGCAGGCATGATTGGTATCGCAACCCAGTCACAGGTGTCTCTCGCGCGACGCATAATCCGAATGCTTTCCGAGGAGCCAAAAGAGCATCGGAGCGACGACTGCGGTTCACGGGACGCAGAACCACGCGATGCAGCGGACTCGCGATAGCATCCTGCGGTATGGTGAGCGGGTTGGCTGCGAGCTGCTCAACTTTGTCGTTCGGCGGGCGACGGAGCCCCGACAACTGGAGCACGGCACCGAGATGGAAACACTTCTCATGTACCTGGTGCCGGCGCTCTTCTTTGGCGCCATACCACTTGCTTTTACGGCCACCAGCGCCTTCGTTGTTTTCCGTCGCCATAGGACTCTCGCCCCCGTTATCCTCGTACTATTGCTGTATCAATCGCTCAGTATCGTTATGTTGTCCGCAGATCCAATCCCTGAAAAGTCTGCCTTTTTGATCCTCGCAATCGCCTTACCGATTGCCTTGGCTCTCATTGGTAGCATCTGGACCGTAGTTACCACGAAGGCGGTGCGCGAGCGAGTATGTGGCATTGGCATCTCGACCATCGGATGCGCGCTGACAGGGTGTCAGGTGGCCTGCTACGTTGCAGCGGTGTGGGGCACTATCTGACACGCTAGTCCAACAGGCGACTTGGCGTCAGCGGTTGACGCTGCATTTCTTTCGGGGATTTCGCGACCCTGAGATGCGTCTGATGCTGAATCCCGTGTTCTCCTAGAGCCAGTCTTAGAGAAGTGGCAGGAGTTTATGTAAGAGCCTGCCGAACCACCCGATGCAATGGACTCGCGATGAAGCCCGGCGGTGTGGATAATCTCTTGGTCGCGAGCCATCGATCGGGGCCGTTCGGCCACTACGCTGACTTCCTCGTGTGATTGCCGCCCGGTATGATGAATGGCGGCTGCTTCCAACTGCGGAGGACATCGTCAATGAGCCTGACCTTATCGCAATTTGGCATCGACCGCCTCGACGCACAGCAGCGGGTGGAGTTGATCGGTCTGATCTGGGACAGCCTTCCCGACGATGCGCCATACACACCTCCCGACTGGCATATCCAAGAACTAGAGCGGCGAATCGCAGCGGCTGACGCCAATCCTGGGGCCGCTGAACCTTGGGAAACGGTGCTGGCGCGATTGTCGAGGAGTTCATGAGCTTGCCCGTCGTCCTGCGTCCAGAAGCCACGAAGGACGCGGCAGAGGCGATTGGTTACTTCGATGCACTGCGACCTGGCTTGGGGCAGGCCTTCTTGATTCAAGTTCAAGATGTCCTGCTTTGGATTTCAGGTATGCCCGAGTTACATGGCATCATCTGGCGGAATTTGCGTGCAGCGCGACTGCGGCGCTTCACCTATGTCGTCTATTACCGTGTCCACGAAGATCGTCTGGAGGTGATGGCCGTAGTCCAGGGCAACCGTGACGCTGCTGTGTGGCAGAGTCGAGAGTAAAAGCCCGAGCAGGCCGAACCAAGCGATGCAGCAGAATCGCGATAGCGTCCTGCGGTATGGTGAGGTTGTTGGCTGCGAGCTGTTCAACTTAGTCGTTCGCTCGTGCCAAGGCGATGCCGTGTGTGGTAGCCCCAACACGGTGTCCTGACGTCTCGCTCAGGCCCTCAACTGGAGCCTTAAAGGACCGCGAACCCTCACACGGCCGTTATTCGGCGCGACGGTCGATCCTGATGGATCGCCCAACGTCGCGATCTGCTGATCGCGAACGATCGGCGGCGATCACTGCCACAGGCCGCGATCGAGCAGGCGGTAGTTGATGGCTTCGCTGATGTGGCTGCAGGCGATCGTGTCGGCCCCGTCCAGGTCCGCGACCGTTCGCGCCACGCGGAGCACCTTGTCGTGCGCCCGGGCGGAGAGGCCCAAGTCGCCCACGGCGGCCTGCAGCAATTCGGCGGCGGCGGGCTCCGTCCGGCAAAACTGGCGGATCTCCCTGCTCGTCATTCGGGCATTGCACCGGGTGGTGCCGCCGCCCGCCTCGCCGAACCGCTCCGCCTGCCTGATTCGGGCCGCCAGCACCGCCTCACGCATCTGGCCGCTCGATGTGCCGGAGCGTGAGGCCGAGAGTTCGCGGAAGGGAACCGCCGGCACCTCCAGGTGGATGTCGATCCGATCGAGCAGCGGCCCGGAAATCTTGCTCATGTATTTTTCCACCTGAGGCGCGGTGCACTGGCAGGTCCGTCGCGGTTCGCCGCGGTATCCGCACGGGCAGGGATTCATCGCGGCCACCAGCATGAAATCGGCAGGAAAACGGGTGGTCGATTTCGCCCGGCTGATCGTCACCTCGCCATCCTCGAGCGGCTGACGCAGCACCTCCAGCGTGCGACGGTTGAACTCCGGAAGTTCGTCGAGAAACAACACGCCCTTGTGGGCGAGCGAGATCTCACCGGGCATGGGGATCGATCTGCCGCCGACGAGCCCGGCTTCGGAGATCGTGTGGTGCGGTGCGCGAAAGGGCCTCGTGACCATCAGGGGTTGGCCAGGCTGCATGAGGCCAAGCGCGCTGTAGATCCGCGTCGTTTCGATCGACTCGGCCGACGAAAGCTGTGGCAGGATCGTGGGCACCCGCTTCGCCAGCATCGTCTTGCCGCCCCCCGGCGGGCCGACCATCAAACAGTTGTGGTTGCCTGCGGCCGCGACGCAGATCGCCCGCTTCGCGGCCTCCTGGCCGCGGACATCGGCGAAGTCGATGTCGTAGAAGGCGAAGCGGTCGAACCATTCAGAGACCCGGGCCGGCGTGGGGGCGATCTCGAGGTTGCCGGCAAAAAACTGCACCGCCTCCGTCAGCGACGAAACCGGGATCACCTCGATGTCTTGGACGACGGCGGCCTCCATCGCGCTGGCGGCCGGCACCACCACGCCCTTCAGCGGTCGTCCGGCCCGGGAATGTTCGCATTTCTGCCGCGCCGCGGCGATCGCGATCGACAGTGCGCCGCGAGCCGGGCGGGTCGATCCCTCCAGCGACAACTCCCCGATGACCGCATAGTCGAGAAGCCGGTCGGACGAGAACTGGCCGCTTCCGGCGAGGATCCCCAGCGTGATCGGCAGGTCGAACGTGGCGGCCTGCTTGGGGAGGGCGGCGGGGGCGAGATTGACGACGATGCGGTCGTTGGGCCTGGTGAAACCCGAGTTGACCATCGCCCTCGCGACCCGGTGGGTGCTCTCGCGGATCGCGGCGTCCGGCATGCCGACGAGCACGGTGGCGGGCAGGGCCCCGCCGGAAACATCGACTTCCACATCGACCGGCACCGCCTCGATGCCGACCAGGGAAAAAGTCTGAAGACGGGCAAGCATGTGATCTGCTCCATTGGAGGAACGGCACGTGGAAGGTGACGCGGTTGGTGACATGCGGGTGGTGTCGTGGATGCCTCCGCGACGGCCCGCTGACAAGGAGTGTACAGATGTATATGCACATGTCAAGGTTCTGGCTTTCGGCGATCTCTTGCGCGCTCGTCGCAGCCCCGGTCCGGGCCGACGAGGGAATGTGGCTCTTCAGCTCGCCGCCGCTGGATCGCCTCCAGCAGGACCACAACGCGGCGCTGACGCCGGAGTGGCTGCTGCACCTGCAGCAGTCGAGCGTGCGGTTCAACTCCGGCGGCTCCGGCTCGTTCGTGTCGGCCGACGGGCTGGTGATCACCAACCATCACGTCGGCGCCGACAGCATCCACAAGCTCGGCGATGCGACACACGACTACGCCCGCGACGGTTTCGTCGCCGCGACTCCGGCAGACGAACTCAAGTGCCACGATCTCGAGCTGAATGTGCTGGTCTCGATCGAGGACGTGACGGCCCGCGTGCAGGCGGCCGTCGCGGCCGACATGCCGCCCGACGAGGCTTTTCCGGCGCGGCGGGCCGCGATGGCGGCGATCGAACAGGAATCGTTGGCCGCAACCGGTTTGCGCAGCGACGTCGTCACCCTGTATCAGGGCGGCGCGTATCATCTCTATCGCTCCAAGAAATACACCGACGTGCGGCTCGTGTTTGCCCCGGAGCAGCAGATCGCCTTCTTCGGCGGTGACGCCGACAACTTCGAGTTTCCGCGATACAACCTCGACATCTGCTTCTTTCGAGCCTACGAGGAGGGCAGGCCCGCCCGCGTGCCGCATCATCTCGCCTGGGGCACGGAGGCCGTGGCCGAGGGCGATCTGGTGTTCGTCTCCGGTCATCCGGGAAATACCGACCGGGGCAGAACCGTCGCGGAACTCGTCTCGATGCGCGACCGTTCGATCCCCTTCCAGCTCGCGACGCTCAACCGGCTCGAGGCCGTCTACGGGGCCTTTTCGGCCCGCGGCCCCGAGGAGCGACGGCAGGCGATGGGCGATCTGTTCGGCGTGCAGAATGGCCGCAAGGCCAGGCAGGGCGTGCTCGCCGGCTTGCTCGATCCGCAAATCCTCGCGGCCAAGCGCGCGGAGGAGCACGAGAGGCGCAAGACCCTCGAGCAGCGGCCCGCCGGCGGCACGTCGCCGTACGTCCGCATCGAGCAGGCTCAGGCGACGCTCGACGGAATCGCCCTGCGGCTTCGCGCGCTCGAGGGCGGCCTGGCTTTCAACAGCGGTTTCTTCGGTCGTGCACGGACGATCCTGCGGGCCGTCGAGGAGCGGTCCAAGCCCAGCGGTGAACGACTGCGGGAATACCGCGACTCCAACCGCGAGTCGCTCGAGATCGGGCTGTTCTCAGCCGAGCCTTTGTATGACGAACTCGAGGCCGTCACGCTCGCCGATTCGTTGACCTGGCTGGCCACCGCCTTCGGCGGAGACGACGAACTGGTGACGAGCGTGCTCGCGGGCAAATCGCCCCGCGACCGGGCCGCTGAGTTGATCGCCGGAACGGGCCTCGGCCGCCGGTCGGCCGGCGGGGCGGGGGCCCCTCCCGACCACCGCCGCCCGCTGTACGAGGGCGGCGCGGCGGCGCTGGCCGCGTCCTCCGACACGATGCTCGCGCTGGCCAGGCTCGTGGATGGGGAATCGCGGTCGCTGCGGCGGATCGCCGAGGAGGCCGAGGAGGTGAAACGTCAGGCGCACGCCGAAATTGCGGCGGCCCGTTTTGCCACCGAAGGCACGGCGATGTATCCGGATGCCACCTTCACGCTGCGGCTCGCCTTCGGCACCGTGCGGGGCTACGGCGGTCCAGGGCCGGGACGCATCGACCCGATCACGACCTACGCCGGACTGTTCGCCCGGGCCGCGGCCAAGCGGGACACGCCCCCCTTCGACCTGCCGCCACGCTGGCAGGCGATGCGCGACGCGCTCCAGGCCGATGCCGGCTTCATGGCGACGCCGTTCAACTTCGCCTCGACCGCCGACATCATCGGCGGCAACTCGGGGAGCCCCGTCGTGGACCGCCACGGCCGGCTCGTGGGCGTGATCTTCGACGGCAACATCGAGTCGCTGGTGCTCGACGTCGCCTACGACGACCGACGTGCCCGAGCGATCTCGGTCGATGCCACCGGAATCCTCGCCGCGCTCCGCAGGGTCTACCGGGCGGAAAGCCTCGTGAAAGAAGTATTGGCGACGGTTCCCGCGGGACGCTAAACTTCGTGCTCCGCGGCCGGGGTCACCGGGCGGCGAACGCTGCCGATTCCCTCCCCACGAGCGTTGCTCTCTTCCCGGCAACGGCCTGTTCCTGGAAACCCCCCGCATGAGCGGTCGCGACACGATGCGTTGTTCCCTCCGTCCCCCGGCACCGAGCACGCGGGCTCGTTGGTTGGTGGTGGTCGCGGCCTGGGGAGCCTGCCTCCTCGGGTCGGCGGGCGTGGCAGTCGCTCAAAACATGGACATCTCCGTGGCCGGCATCCAGCTCGGCCCGCAGGTATCCGGGCCGCCGCTGGCCCCGCAGGCGTTCGCCCGCCAGGTGGTCGTGCTCGATTTCTGGGGCGTGCACTGCCCGCCGTGCATCGCCAGCATGCCGAAGTTGGAGGAGCTTCACCGGTCGTTCTCCGGAAAAGGCCTCGTCGTCGTGGGCGCGCATGCCCAGGGAGGTCCGCCCGCCGAAATCAAGAAGACGGTCGATGCCCTCGGGGTCACGTTCCCCATCGTCGAGAACGCCAACGTGGCCGGCGGCATGGACTTCAGGGGGATTCCCCACTGCATGGTCTTCGACCACACCGGCAAATGCGTTTTCCGTGGAGCACCCGGTGAGGCGCACAACGCCGTCGTGGAAGCCCTCAAGGCCGCACCGCCGCCGCTTCTGGAGGGCAGGCAACTCGTCAAGCTCGCCTCGCTGGCGACGACCCTGAAAGATGAGTCCGTCATTCCCACCGTATTCCGCAAGATGAAGGAACTGACGACGTCGAAAGACGAGGAGCTGGCCGACGAGGCGCGATTCGTGATCGGCAAACTCGAGGCCCATGCCCGGCAGTCGCTCGACCGGGCGATCGCCGCGAAGTCGTCGGATCCCGTGGCCGCCGCAAACCTCCTGCAGCGGTCCGCGGTCGATTTCAAGGGCACCGACGTCGGCACGGAGGCGAAGAAGCTCATCCGCGAGTGGAAGAAGGACAAGGCCTTCACCGACGCCGTGAAGTCGGCGCAGCAGTGTGCCGTGCTCGAATCGATGCGGGAGAAAATCCTGAAGACGCTGGGCGTCGCGGAGATTGCCGGCCCCGACGTTCTCGCGAGGGTGCCGACCGCGGTTCGGAAGCAGGTTCGGGAGCTCGCCGGGTCGGTGCAGGAACTGTATCCCGGTTCGACCTACGCCGAAAAAGCCGGGAAGATCGCGCGGGAGTTCGGCGCGGAAGCGACCGCGACGCCCTGATGCACGCTGCAGGACGCTTGCCGATCCGTCTGGTCAGCCCGCTGCTGGCGCTGATCATCCCGCTGGGAATCGCCGCCGGTGCGATCGCCGCCGACGCGTCGCCGCCGGCGGCCGATGAGCCGGGCTGGCAGTCGCTCTTCGACGGCCGGGCCCTCGGTGCCTGGAAGCAGACGCCGTTCGGCGCCGAGGGGGAGCCGACCGTGGCCGATGGCGTCATCCGGATCCCCAGGGGGGGCGACATGAGCGGCATCACCTGGTCGGGTGACTTTCCGCGGCTCGACTACGAGCTCACCCTCGACGCCCGGCGGGTCGAAGGGAGCGACTTCTTCTGCGGTCTCACGTTTCCCGTGGGGGACGATTCCTGCAGCCTGATCCTCGGCGGATGGGGAGGCGCCGTCACCGGGCTGTCGAGCATCGATGGCCGGGATGCGGCCGACAACGAGACGACCGACACCCGCGTCTTCGAGAAGGGACGCTGGTACGGCGTGAAGGTGCGGGTGACCCGGGGTCGGATCGAGTGCTTTCTGGACGGGGAATCGATCATCGATCAAGACACCACGGGTCGCCGAATCTCGATCCGCGACGAGGTGATGCCCTCGAAGCCGCTGGGAATCGCCACCTACGCCACGACGGGCGAGGTCCGCGGCATCCGCTGGAGGCCGGTCGCCGCCGCGGAATCACCCTGAGCGGGCCCCGGTCCGCCGGTCACTCGGGCCGATGGCCGTCGAGCGCGGCCCGCACCGTCTCGCGGGCCTCACGCCAGCGGCTCTTCACGGTCCTTTCGGAGACGTCGAGGAGCGCGGCGATCGTCTTCTGATCGGCCCCGAGATACCAGACGAGCTGGAAGACCTCCCGGTGATCGTCGCAGAGGTTGCCGATCGCCTCGTGAAAGAGCGTCCAGCGGTCGAGTTCCTCCGTGGGATGTTCCACGCCCTCGATCGGCTGAGCCGCCGCCGCACCGTCGTCGCTGGTCGGTCGCGGGAAACTCGACGCGTGATTGGCGGCAAATGACATGGGGCCGGCATGGTGGCGGGCGAGGTCGATGAGCTCACGGTGAATCTGCGTCGCCGCCAGTGCCATCACCGACCGTGGCGATTCGAGCCGCATCTGCCCCAGCGCGCGGTGCAGTCGCATCGCCGCATTCTGGAAGACATCGTCGGTGTCGTCCCAGCGGCGGACGTTGGGAAACCGCGTGAGCATCCGGCTGGCGAGGGCCCGCAGCCGGCTGCTGCAGATCTCGAGGATGGTGTCGCGGGCGGCCAGGTCACCGGCGGCGAGACGATCGAGGCAGGAGGCGATTTCGAACGCGATTGAGTCATCCGTGTCCATGGCCGTTCCTCGCCGAGAGCCTGCTCCGCAGGAGTCTAAAAGATTTTTTTGCCCTTCTGCAGGCTCCCGCTCGTCTAAACAGGCAGAGGGAGTGCGTCGTGGGAAACGGGCTTCAAGAGTCATGAAATTATTCGATCAGGGTGCCGGAACTGCTCCGTCCTCGCTGCGGGTGCGTGCGCGATTTCCGTCAGCGGATTCGGCCCGTCGGGTGCTTGGATTACCCGCCGGGGAAGTCGATCCGGTCCGGATTATCCTGGCCGCGCACATTCGTCTCCGGCGGTGGCGGTTGCTTGGAGGGTCCGATCAGTCGGCCGGCACCGTTGGTCGCGTTCAGCGGATTACGCGTGCCCGGGATGCCCTGTTGGAAAAGTCCTACCGCCGGTCCGCCGTCACTTCCTCCGAGGGGCCGGGCGAGGTTTGTTAGCAGGAGTTCCGTGGTGTCCGGGGGGCCACTTCTCGGCGGTATAACGGAGGGATGAGCCCCTCCGGCGCCGATCGTGAGCCCTCAGAACCGGTCGTCGGATCCGCCGGCGTTGGCGACGCATCGGGCCTCAGCAGATGCGACGAGCACTTCGGCCTCGGTTGGACCGGGGGCGATGCGGACTCATCCAACGGGCAACTGAAACCGGGCTGCCAACTCGGCGGCGTGACGATCGTCCGCCTCCTGGCCGAAGGGGGAATGGGCCGCGTCTACGAGGCGCGGCAGGAGTCGCCCGTTCGGAGCGTCGCGGTGAAGGTGATCCGGGGAGGTCTGGCGTCGGCGGCGCTCGCTCGACGTTTCGAATACGAGGCGCAGGTGCTGGCCCGGCTGCGGCATCCCAACATCGCCCAGATCCACACCTTCGGCGTCCATGTGGATGCGAGCGGCACCGTTCCCTTTTTCGTGATGGAACTCGTCGAGGACGCCCGCACGATCATCGAGCACGTGCGGATGCATGCGGTGCCGATGCGCGACCGCGTGCTCCTCTTCCGGAAGATCTGCGGGGCGGTGGCCCACGGCCATCGCAAGGGGGTGATTCACCGCGACCTCAAACCGGGCAACATGCTCGTCGATGGCGACGGGGAACCGAAGGTCATCGATTTCGGGGTGGCCAGGTCGATCGATGCGGAGCCGGGGGAGGCGACGGCGATGACCCGCGCGGGCGACGTCATCGGCACGCTGCGGTACATGAGCCCCGAGCAGTTCGGCGTCGATGAGGGCGACGTCGATGCCCGCACCGACGTGTACGCACTGGGCCTCGTGCTCCACGAACTGATCTCGGGAACGCTGCCCTACGACGTGAGCGGCAAGTCGGTCGTCGAGGTGGCGCGAATCCTCGGCGACCCCGCCGGCGTGCCGCTCGACGCGGTCGAGTCGGCGGCCCGGGCCGGGCGGCTCGGCCGCATCGATGCCAGGACGCTGGCGACCATCACGGGCAAGTGCCTCGAGAAGCGGGCCGCGGATCGTTACTCCACCGCGGTCGAACTGGAGGCTGACCTCGATCGCTGGCTGGCCGGCGAGCCGATCCTGGCGCGGCCCCCGACCTCCTGGGAGACGCTGATGCGTCTTGCCCGCCGCCACCGCGTGGCCTCGCTGGCGGCGGCGGGGGTGTTGTTGTCGCTCGTCGCCGCCGTGGCGGGCATCTCCTTCTTCTTCCTGCGTTCCGAGCGGCAGCGGGCGCTCGCCGACGACGCCCGGCGGATCGCGGAACTTCGCGAGTCGGAGGCGGAGCGGCAGGCGGCCCTCGCGCGGAGCCAGCTCTATGGTTCCAACGTGCTGCTGGCCGCCGAGGCGCGGGATCGCGACAACGTGGGCGAAGCCCGGCGGCTGCTGGATGCGGCCCGGGGGCTCGTGGGTGATGCGGGCACGTCGCGGCCGATCGAGCTCGACTGCGTCGCGGCCTCGCTGGACGAGTCGTTGAGGGTGCTGGAGGGGAACGGCACGACGGTCACTGCGGTGGCGTGGGCGGGGGATGGCGGCCGGATCGCCATGGGCTCGGCCGACGGGAGCCTGCGGGTGCAGTCGCTCGATGAATCGGCTCCGGCCGCCGACGCACTCGTGCTCCCGGGCCACGCCGGCTGCGTGTGGACGCTCGACTTCTCCCCCGATGGCGCGAGGATCGCTTCCGGTGCCGCCGATGGCGAGGTGCGAATCTGGAACGCCGCCGATGGCACGCTGGCCCGCCGGTTCACCGGGCACGATCGCGGGGTCTACGCCGCGAGTTTTTCCCACGACGGCCGTTCGCTCGTCACCGGCGGGCGGGATGGAACGGCCCGGATCTGGGACGTGGCGACCGGGCAGGAACGTCGGCGACTCGAGGGGCACAAAGGCACGGTCTACGCGGCCTGTTTCTCGCCGGATGACGGGGCGGTCGCCACCGGATCGCTCGACGCCACCGCCCGGGTCTGGGACGTGGCACGGGGCGAGGTGCGCTGCACCCTGAGGGGGCACGGGGGTCGGGTGTTCGACGTGGAGTTCGCCCCCGACGGGCGGACGGTCGCCACGGCCAGCGAAGACGGATCGGCCCGGCTCTGGAATGCGGTCGACGGCGGCCAGGGGCTCGAACTCAGGCATCCGTTCCGGGTCAACGCGTTGTCGTTCGTCGGTGACGGCGGCCGCCTCGCAACGGCGTCGGGCGACGGCGTGCTGCGGGTCTGGAGCACGTCGGGCGGCGTCGAGGTGGCACGGCTGCGCGGGCACTCGGCGGCGGTCTGGTCGGTGGACAGCGTGCCCGGCAGCGGCAGCGTGGCGACCGGATCGGCCGACGGAACGGCCCGCACCTGGGACGTCGACTTCGCGGTGTCGTCGAGGATGGCCTGCGGCGACAAGGTGCTCGCCGTGGGCTGTTCGCCCGACGGTCGGCTCGTGGCCACCGGCCTGGCCGACTCGACCATCCGACTCTGGGACGCGGCGACGTTGCTGCCCAGGGGATTGCTCGACGGGGCCGTGGGACGCGTGAGCGCCGTTCGCTTCCTCGACGACGGCCGCCGCGTGGCCGGCGGCTGTGACGATGGCGGGGTGAGGATCTGGGCGTTGGACGACCTCGAGCAGGAAGCCCCGATCGAGCAGCACGAGCGCCGCATCTACTCGATCGACGTCTCATCCGACGGCCGGCTGATGGCGACAGCCGCCGACGACCGGACCGCCCGCCTCTGGGACCTGAAGGCATCACGCCCCCATGGTCCGCCGCTGAAGCATCCACGGCGGCCCTTCTGCGCGGCGTTTTCCCCCGATGGCACGCTCGTGGCGACGGCCTGCGAGGACCGTGTCGCGCGACTCTGGCGGGTCGCCGACGGCGTGGAGCAGCGGCAGTTCCGCGGGCACGAGGGGCCGGTCAACTGGGTGGCATTTTCAGCCGACGGATCGCTCCTCGCGACGGCGGGTTCGGACGGCGCGGTGCGGCTCTGGCACGTGGCTGACGGCATGTCCGCGGGGGTGCTGACGGGGCCGGCCCACCAGGTCTGGAAGGTGGCCTTCTCGCCCGACGGTCGGCGGATCGCGGCGGCGTCGGCCGACGGCACGGCGCGGATCTGGGACGTCGCGACCGGGCGGGCCACTCCGGCGCTCCGCGGGCACGGCGATCAGGTGTGGGGGATCGCCTTCGCGCCGGACGGAAAAAGCCTGTTCACCGGGTCGTGGGACGGCACCGCGCGGATCTGGGGGGTGGCGGTCGCCGAGATCGCCAGGCTCCGCGCGGCCGAACGGTAGGCCGCGTCAGACCGAAGCGAGCACGTCGCCGAGCGTTTTCTGCAGGACGCCGGCGCTGGCCTTGAGCCCCTGCACCTCTTTCGGCCAGAGGTCGATTTCGAGCGTTTTCTCGGCCCCGGCGCGGCCCACGATGGTCGGCACGGAGAGAGCCACGTCGCGGATGCCGTAGCAGCCGGTCTGGACGGTCGAGACCGGGAGCACCCGCTTCGCGTCGAGCGTGATCGCATGGATCACCTCGGCGATCGAGACGCCCACCGCGAATCCCGCGCCGGTCTTCTTCTTGATCATCTCGGCGCCCGATGTCTTCGCACGCTGGAAGACATCCGCGCCGAGTTTCTGCGTGTAGCCCGGATACTTTTCGAGCGGCAGGCCGGCGACGCTGGCGCTGCTCCAGACGGGCACCATGCTGTCGCCATGCTCGCCCAGAATCATCGCCTGCACCTGCGTGGCGGGAGCCTGGAGGTTCATGGCGAGGAGGCTGCGGAACCGGAGGGTGTCGAGCAGCGTGCCGAGGCCGATCACGCGGCCCTTCGGCAGGTTCAGTTCCTTCTCTGCGAGGTAGGTGAGGATGTCGACGGGGTTGGACACCACCAGCACGATCGCATCGGCCCGCATGCCCTTCGCCTTGATCTCGCCCAGAATCGAGCGGAAGAGCACGACGTTGCGGTTGATGAGCGCCAGCCGGCTCTCGTCGGGCTTCCGCCGCAGGCCCGCCGTGATGCAGATCACGTCGGCGTCGGCGAGGGCCTCGTAGCCGCCCGCGTGGATCACCTGGTCGGCGATCGCAGGCGCGCCGTGCATCATGTCGAGCGCCTGGCCGTCGGCGAGGTCCGCATTGGCGTCAACGATCACGATCTCGTGGACGAGACCGCCCAGCTGGAGCGCGAAGCCCGCCGAAGAACCCACGATGCCGCCGCCGCCGATGATGCCGACCTTCATGCTCTCGAGCTCCTTTTTCTGGTGATGCCGTTGTGCGGGCGGGTCAGGCCGCCGCGATGCCCAGTTGCTTGCAGACCTGTTCCGTGACGATCTTCACGAGCGACTCGGTGTCGAGCCCGGCCGGGGTGATCGGACGGGTGGCGTTCTCCGGATCGGCGCCCATCGGGTGGGGGGCGTCGAAGGCCTTGCGGGCCACGCCGGTCGTGCCCCAACTGGCGCGGAAGACGTCGTTGGCACAGATGTCGCAGTTCTCCATGTTCTTTTCGAGCCGCGGATCGGTGTAGCCCCACTTGGCCTTGAGGTCGAGCAGTTCCTTCGTCTCCTGCTTGGTCAGGTAGGTCACCCGGCCGAGATCCTTGGAGAGCATGAGGATGCGGCAGTAGGCGTCGAGAATCTCCGTCCACCAGTAGGCCTTCTCGACCGTCTCACCGAAGCTGACGGTGCCGTGGTTGGCGAGGATCACGACGTTGGCCTGCTTCACGAACGGCTTGACGGTGTCGGCGAACTTCTGGCCGCCGGGGGTCTCGTAGCGGGTGATCGGCACGTCGCCGAGAAACACCTCGACCTCGGGGAGGACGCACTGCGGAATCGGCTCACGGGCCACGGCGAAGGCGGTGGCATGCGGCGGGTGGCAGTGGACGACCGACTTGATCTCGGGCCGCTCCTTCATGATCGTGAGATGCAGGAGGATCTCGCTCGACCGCTTGCGGTTGCCGCCGATCTGGTTGCCCTCCATGTCCACGATGCAGAGATCGGAGGGCTTCATGAAGCCCTTCGAGATCATGGTCGGGGTGCAGAGCACCTCGTTGGGTCCGAGCCGGAAGGAGATGTTGCCGTCGTTGCCGGCGGCGAAGCCCTTGTTGTAGATCCGCCGACCGATGTCGCAGATCTCCTCCTTGAGCTGGGAGAGGGACTTGTCGGTGGTCTTCGGGGCGATGGTTGCCATGGATGCTCCTTCTTGTGGCGGTGGTCAGTCGAGTCGAGTGTGTCGGGGGGTGGCTGCGATGTGCGCTTCCTGACGATTCTTGCCCACGTTGACGGTCGCGGTCGCCCTGCGGGTCGCGAAATCCCGTCGGGCTGGGTCGTGGCTGCCGGTGGTGCGGGTCGTGGCGGTCATGACGGGGTGTCGAGGCGGTCGATGAGGGCGGCGATGTAGGCGTCCACGGGCTTGTCGTCGGGACGGAACGGCTGGGCCGCTTCGCCCCCCTCGCTGAAGGCGACGAGCTGGCCGTCGCCGGCACCGAGGTCGTCCCAGGCGACGAGCGGCTCGGCCGGGCCGTCACCGGCGGCGAGGTCGCTCGTGGCCAGCGGCACGACGAGCCGCAGCACCCCGCCCCGCATCGTGGGATGGGGTTCGACGAGCGTCACCGTACCGATGGTCTTGCCGAGTCGCATGATGTTCTGGTTCTGACGTGTTTTTGTCGGCGTTCTGTCGACGCTGTCTGGAGCAGGGGGGTGGTCGGCGGTCAGTGCGTGTGGCCCTTGCAGCCGCAGCCCGCGGGGGCGGCGGCGAGTTCCTCCGGCAGGGAAGCCGCCGGGGTGCGGTGCAGGTCGGCGCAGATCCGCTCGAGCGCCGCGGCCGGGAAGGCGGCCGGATCGACCACGAGCAGGTTGGCAGCGGTCTCGCCGGCCGCGGCGGCGAGTCCGGCGGCATCGCGGGCCGTCACCGCCCGCAGGCTGGACGACCGGTTGGCGAGGATCACGGCCACCGCCGGCCTGCCCGTCAGCAGCACGCCCACGGCACCGTCCTTCGAGGCGTGTCCGGCCAGGGCCGCGATCACGTCGGTGAGCCCCGACGAGGGGAGGTGCTGGGCGTGGGGAACGGCCCGGGCGATGGCCGCGGCGCGGCCGGAGGCGTCACCGCGGCAGGCCGCCTGGGCGATGATGAAGGGCCGGCCGGCAGACGCGGCCGGCGTGGCCCCCAAACCGCGGGCCAGCTCGATGCCCGCATCCCGCGCATGATCGCGGGCGGAGGGCGTGATCACCGCGGCGGCATGGATGGCGACCCGGCTCACTCCCGGAGGAATCCGCTCCAGCAGGGCGAGCGTGACCACCCGTTCGGTGATCGTGAAGCCCGGATTGGCGGCGGCGGCCGGCGGGGCGACGGCCGCCCCGTTCGGGGCCGGGCTCGCAGCCGGTGTCCGATGCGGAGGGGATTGCGCCGCGCCGATGCGACGGATCACCTCGGCGACGAGGGCTTGCACGGCGGTTGCGTCGAGTGGGGACGTGTTCATCGGTTGTCAACCAGGGCCAGGGTGCTCCAGCGGGCCGGTGTCGCATCGCTCTTGAGAAGGTCCCGGAGCAGCCGGCCATCGCTCGTGATCACGACCGTGTCGCCGACCGCCGCACCCAGGGTGTCGATGGCGATCTGGGGGTCGCCGTCGGGCGAGCGGCGATCGGCGAGGAGCGGCTGGACGACGAGCATGCGCGTGCCGTTGAGCGAGCGGTGCTTTACCGTCGCCGTCGCCGTGCCGATGATCCGGGCCAGTTGCATGGAGGTGAGGGTCGGGGTCGGAGGTGCGGTCGGTGGTCTGAATCGGGGGAGGCAATCGGTCGGGAAACCGGTCGGGAAACCAATCGATCAAGAGCGAACGGCCGCCGGGCTGCCGAGGATCCGCAGGTCGTCGACGAGCGTGCAACGCCGCTGCCGGGTGAACGTGAGCGGCGTGGTGACGCCCTCACCGGTCGGCGTGGCGATCGAGAACGAGAGGTAGCCCTCGCCACCGAGGCCGAGGCCCGCGACGCTCGGGCCGTTCTTGACGAACAGCGTCGTGTCGAGGAGCCGGCCCATCGTCGTCATCGTGCGGACGTCGTTGGAGTGGATGATCGCCGTGTGGCGGAAGCCGTGCTCGCTCTCGTACGCCAGGCGGATCGCCTCGTCGGCGTCCTTGCAGCGAACGAACGGCAGGAAGGGCATCATCTGCTCGGTCGGCACGAAGGGGTTGTCGTTGTCGGTCTCACCGAACACGAGCTCGAGCCCGTCGCGACCCGTCGCCCCGGCCGCCTGGGCGAGCAGCGACGCATCCTGGCCGAGGAGATCCTTGCAGGGCACCCAGTGACGGTGCGTGCCCTCGCCGGTCATCACGATGGCCCGCTTCGTGAGCGCGTCGACCTGCGACGCATTGAGCCGCAGCCCGCCGGCCCGCTCCATCGCGGCCATCATCCTGTCGAAAACCCCCGCCACCACGAAGACCTGCTTCTCGCCGATGCAGAGCAGGTTGTTGTCGAAGGCCGCGCCCGCGATGATCGACCGGGCCGCGTTGTCGAGGTCCGCGGTCTCGTCCACGACCACCGGCGGATTGCCGGGGCCGGCCACGATCGCCCGCTTGCTCGACTGGAGCGCCGCCCTGGCCACCGCGGGGCCGCCGGTCACGCAGATCAGCTTCACCCCGCGGTGATTGAAGAGCGCGCCGGCCGATTCGAGCGAGGGCTCGGCGACGAGCGAGATCAGGTTGTCGATGCCGATGTCGCGGTGGATCGCCGCGTTGAACCGGCGCACGCCCTCCGCCGCCACCTTCCGGCCGCTCGGGTGCGGATTGACCACCACGGTGTTGCCGCCGGCGATCATGTTGATCGCGTTGCAGGCGATCGTGGGGAGCGAGTGGGTGACGGGGGTGATCGCGCCGATGACGCCGAACGGGGCGTGCTCGATCACCGCCAGCCCGTGGTCCCCGCTGAACACCTCGCTCTGCATGAACTCCACGCCCGGAACCTTTTCGCCGAGCACCTTGAGCTTGCCGATCTTGTGGTCGAGTCGGCCGATCTTCGTCTCGGCAAACTCCATGCGGCCGAGTTCCTCGGCGTCGTCGATCGCGATCCGCCGCACGTGGGAGATCGCCCTGCGGCGGCCCTCGACGCCGAGCCTCTCGAGCTGCTCGAAGGCTTCGGTGGCCGCGCGGACGGCCTCATCGACGCCGCCGAAGACGCCGTTGGCGCCGGTCAGTGAGCCGGAGGCGGCCGGGGCCGGAGCCGGGGCGGTGGCGGGGGCTGGCCGGGCGTTGTTGCCGGCGATCTCTGCGATCACCTGGCGGACAATGGCGGCGATGTCGGGGGCCGAGGCGGTGCTCATGGGTTGGGTTCCATTACTTTCTGCTGAAGACTTCGGTGCCCTCGACGCGAACGGTGTCGATCAGGCCGATCACCACCGCGTCGATCGGAAGAGACTTGGTTTCGGGGGTCAGACGGGCGCTCGAGCCCTGCGTGACGAGCACGAACTGCCCCTCGCCGGCCCCGAGCGTGTCGACGGCGATGAAGGTGCGTCCCGTCGAGACGAGTTGGGTCCGTGTTTTCTCGTCAAGACGGTAGGGCTCGACGACGAGCAGCCTGTGGCCGGTCATCGAAGCGGTTTTCTGCGTGGCCACCACGGAGCCGGTCACCAGGGCGACGAACATCAGGCACCTTTCCCGTTCTTGGATGCGACGTCAACCAGCAGGTCACGTGCCTGCCGCGCGACGATGAGCTCTTCATTCGTGGGAATCACCCAGACGGCGACCCGTGAGGAGGCGGCATGGATCGACCGCTCACCGGAGGCCTTCGCGTCGTTCTTCACCGGGTCGATCACGATCCCGAGATCCTCGAGCCCGGCGAGCACCTCGGTCCGCGTGAGCGGCGAGTTTTCACCGATGCCCCCCGCGAAGCCGATGGCGTCGAGGCCGCCGAGTTCCACGATGCCCCCGCCCAGCCAGTGCCGGATCGACGCCACGTAGACGTCGATCGCGGTGCGGGCCCGCTCGTTGCCCTCCGCGGCCGCCTGCTCGAGGTCCCGCATGTCGCCCGATGTCCCCGACATGCCGGCCAGGCCGGCTTTGCCCGAAAGCTCGGCAAGCAGCTCCTCGAATCCGCGACCCGTGTGCTTCGCCACGTGGAGCAGCGCGAAGGGATCGAAGTCGCCGGCCCGGTTGTTCTGGGGAAGACCCGACTGCGGACTCATCCCCATCGAGGTTCCCACGCTCCTGCCGTCCCGGATCCAGCAGACGCTGCTCGACCCGCCCAGATGGCAGGAGATCGCCCGCAGGGGTTTCGCGGACGGCCCCAGGGGGGCGCCGGATCGGGGCACGAGGGCCCCCAACCGTTCCGCCACGAAGCGATGACTCGCCCCGTGGAAGCCCCACCGCCGCACGCGATGCTTCTCGACCCAGTCGGTCGGCACCGCGTAGAGGGCGTTTCTGTCGGGGATGGTCGCGTGAAACCCCGTCTCGAACGCCGCGATCAACGGCACGCCCGGCATCCGTTCCCCGAGCAGCCGCATCGCCCGCACATACGGCGGGTTGTGGGCCGGGGCCACGGCCGCCATCTCCTCCATGGCGGCGAGGACATCCGGGCCGACCCGCACGACGCCGCTGACGCGGCCGCCGTGCACGGCCTTGAAGCCCACCGCCGCCACCTCATCCACGCTCGTCAGCGGCCCCCCCTCGGCTGTCAGTTGCTCGAGCGCCGCCTGCAGGGCGACGGCATGATCGGGCACCGGCATCACCGCCTCGACCGCCCGATTCCCGGCCATCGAAGAGACACGGCTCTCGGCCGCTCCGATGCGATCAACGGCACCTCGGGCCAGTTCCCGCTCGGCACCGGATTCGCCCGCCCTTTCGGGCAGGTCGAAGAGCCGGTACTTGAAGCTGGTGGACCCGAGATTGGCGACGAGGATTTTCATGGTTGAAACCGTGCGCGTTTCCTACGCGTGCGCTCCTGGCATGCCTGGGGCGGGGGCCGTCGATCCGTCATTGAGAAAGTGCATCAGGCGAAGAACGAGGCCACGAGGGTCTCTGCCGGACGCGGAATCACATGGCTGGCGATGAGTTCGCCGACCTGCTGGGCAGCATTGGCACCGGCCTCGACGGCCGCACGCACGCTGCCCACATCACCCTGCACGACCGTCGCCACGTAGGCGTTGCCGATGCTCACCCGCTTGAGGATCTTCACGTTGGCCGCCTTGGCCATCGCGTCGGTGGCCTCGATCAGGCCCACGAGTCCCTTGGTCTCCAGAAGTCCGATCGCCGTGTTCATCTGATGTCCTTGTGAGAGAGAAAACTTTGAGAGAAATGACACTGATCAACGAAGTGAAAAACCCGGTCCCGATCCAGAATCACGATCAGCCGCCCACGGGCAGCACGACCTGCAGGTCCTCGTGCGGCCGCGCGATCACCTGCACGCTCACGACCTCGCCGATCCGGCCGCCGGCCGCCGCACCCGCGTCGGTCGCCGCCTTCACCGCGGCCACGTCACCCGACACGAATGCCGTGACGAGCCCGCTGCCGATCTTGTCCCAACCCATGAAAGTCACGTTCGCCGCCTTCATCATCGCGTCAACCGCTTCGACGAGCGTGACGAACCCCTTCACCTCGATCATCCCGAGGGCTTCGACGTTCTTGGCCATCTGTTGCACCGCTCCTGTCTCGAACAACCAACCAGCCTTGGCGGGGCCGTCCCCGCCGACCGCACCGGCACGCGCCGGCTGAACGGTCTTGTCTTGTCGCGTCTGCGTCCGCCGCGGCCGGGGCGACTTCGCCCGGGCGGCTCGTTTCTTGGTCATGACTGCCTCACGAGTTCCACGCTCTCGGCGTGGTCGAGGTCGGCGGCATTGCCCTCGTCGGTGTCGATGTGCACCTCGAGTTTGCTGGTGGCATCGGCCCGCACGAGCAGGTCGCGAAACACGGTGCCGCAGGAGCCCTTGATGGCCAGGCTCATGCGATCGCCATCCTTGACGCCGAAGTGCTCGGCGTCGGCAAAGCTCATGTGGACGTGCCGCTCGGCACGGATCACGCCCTCGCCGAGTTCGATCGCGCCGGCAGGGCCCACCAGGACGCATCCCGGGGTGCCCGCGATCTTGCCGCTGGCCCGAACGGGCAGGTCGATGCCGAGGGAGATTCCGTCGGTGAAGGCGAGCTCCACCTGGGAGGCCTTGCGGGTGGGGCCGAGCACGCGGACCGTCGGCAGCATCTTGCGCTTGGGCCCGACGAGCATCACGGTCTCTTCGGCGGCGTAGAAGCCGTCCTGGTAGAGGCCCTTCATGGGGGTGAGTTTCCGGCCGGGGCCGAAGAGCTTCTCGACATGTTCGTCCGTGAGGTGGCAATGCCGGGCCGAGATGCTCACCACGAGTTTCGGCTCGACCTGCCGTGCAGCCGCGGCGGCCTGCGACGGGGGAATGCCGGCGGATGCGAGCACGATCTCGCGCACGATCCGTTCGACGGAAGAGCGATCGAGGCCCGTGGATGCGGCGGCAGGAGCGGTCATGGTTGGGGTGATCATGCGGGATGACGTCGTGTCGGGAGAGATCCGGTGGCCCCCTGGACGTCGTCGCCCGCGGGGATCTGTGCGACAATAACTTCGGATTTGGCGGCGGCAATTTTCTGCCGCCAACTTTCGGAGAGGCCCTCGTCGGAGACGAAGACGTCGATGGCATCGAGTCCGGAGACGAGGGTCAGGCTTTTGTGGCCGAACTTCGAACTGTCGGCGACGACGATCACCCGGCCGGCGGCCTTGAGCATGGCCTGTTCGGTTTCGGCGAGGAGCAGGTGGGCGTTGAACAGGCCCTCCTCGGCGATGCCGGCGGCCGAGAGCACCGTGGTCGTGACATGGAGACGGCCGAGCAGCTCGTTGGCGTAGGGGCCCAGGCAGACGCCGGTCCGCGGTGACACGTAGCCGCCGAGGAGCACGAGGTCGGTCCGCGATTCGGTCGCGAAGAGATTCGCGACCGGCAGGCTGTTGGTGACGACCTGCAGCGACCGGCCCACGAGCAGTCGTGCGACCTCGTAGGTGGTGGTCCCGCCGTCGAGCAGGACGGTCTCCCCGTCGCCGATGATGGCGGCGGCCCTGGCCGCAATGGCCCGCTTGGCGGCCCAGTGAGCCGGCTGTCGCTCGTCAAACTCGGCCAGTCGTGGCACGCCGCCGGCGTAGAGCACGCCGCCGTGGGTTCTCCGGGCAGAACCCTGTTCCTCCAGGGCGTCGAGATCCCGCCGGACCGTCGATTCCGAAACGCCGAGCTCCCGCACCAACTCCTCGAGAGCGGCGAACCCGCGGACGCGGATCAGGTCGAGCAAGCGGCCACGACGATCGTGATTCTGCACGTTTTCTCTCTTCGATCCGTCAGCGTGATGCACATTCGATGATAGGTTTAGGTCGCCGTTCACGCAAGCAGTAAGTGAAAACAGCCATTTTGCGGCATAAAAAGCCAGAAAACGATCATCAAAGAGTCAGCAAACGTCAAAAAAAGCGAGTTTTTGGTTTTCGAGCGTTTTTTTGCTGAAATCGGCCTGTGATGAGCGTTGTTCGCTACACCTTCGACGTCGTTGGCCCGCTGGCCTGCCCTGACCGCGGGGCCGGTCCGGCTGGGATCGCGATCGATTCGTTCGACGCCGGCCGGGATGCCGCGGCGATCCGGGCTCTCGTCGATGACTGCCGGGACAGCCGGGGGGGCATGGCGGCGGGCCTGAACGCGGCGGGGCTCCTCGGCGAGTGCTCGCCGCGGCCGGGCCGCGACGTGTTGGTATCGCTCGCCCGGATCGACGGCGTCCAGCCGGCCGGAATGGTCACGCTGACGGTTGCCGGATCGGGGGAATCGAGGCGGTTTTCGATCGGCTGGCTCGTCGTTTCTCCGGTCGCCCGCCGCCGCGGGGTGGCCACGGCGTTGGTCCACCACGCTCTCACGCAGGCACGCCACGCGGGGGCCGCGGTGGTCCACGTGGAGACGCGGGAAAGCTGGGCCGATGCCGAGGCGTTTTGGCGAAGTCTCGACGGCAGATGCAGGCGGCAGGATTGATATGCTGACGGCGGGCGGTGATCCGCCGGCGGGCACGGTCCGCCACGGGACGAACTCGGTACAGGGGAGCCATCATGGCGGATTCATCGCGGCGGCAGTTCGAGAAGGACATCGACAACGTTCGGTCGATCCACGAGGAGCTCGTCCGGGGTGCCGGCGGCACGCCGGGGGGCACCTGGCTGTTCTTCACCGGACTCGTGCTGGCGGCCGCCGGGCTGTGGTTTTTCCTGAGCAACGTCCACGTGATGACCAACCCCTTCGGAATGGTCTCGGGGATGTTCAGCCGTGGCGTGTTCGGCGGCGGTCAGGCCGCGATGAGCACCGGGATCGTTTTCGCCCCCGTCTTCCTAGGGCTCGTGCTGCTGTTCTACGACGCGCGGCTGAAGTGGGGCTGGGCGCTCTTCTACGTCGGCTTGGCGGTGATCGTGATCGAAATCCTCAGCCGCATTCAGTTTCACATGGACATGCGGACGAGCAACCTGCTCCTCATGCTGGGCATGATCGCGGCGGGCATTGGCATGATGCTGCGGAGCTTCCGCGATCTGTCGCCGCCCGACGCTCCTGCGACGGGCCCGCGGCAGGATGGGAGCGGGGAAGACCGGGCCGGATGATCCGCTCCGCCGCACGGGCCGCTCAGCCGAGTTCGCGTTTGATCCACAGGCCCGAGGCGAGGAAGGACAGGCCGCTCGAAAGCAGGTTGATGCCGATCAACATGCCGAGGTAGAGACCGGTCTGTTGTGTCGGGCTCGTGAGCAGGATGCCGCCGAGCACGGCGGTGAGCAGCCCGTCGGCCAGGATCCATCCCCAGGGGAAATCCCGCTGCACCGAGAACGCCGCCGTCAGTTTCGCGGCGGCCTCGAACAGCAGCACCAATCCCAGAAACGTCGCCATCGCGTGAACGCCTTCCACCGGGATCGCGAGCATCGCGGTGCCCGCGACGAGGGAGAGCGCCCCGCAGGCCAGCGTCAACCAGAAACCCCGCCAGGTGAGCGTGCTGGCCGTCATGCCGAGCTGGGTCACCCCGGCCGCGATCAGCGAGCCGCCGACCATGTAGTCCACCACGGTGGACGCGGCCCAGGGCGCGGCAATCGCCAGGATGCCGAGGATGGCCAGCGTGCCCCCGAGCCAGAGCAGGCCCGACTTGAGCTGGGAGATCGGTCCGACCTGGGCGTGGTTCATGACGAGGACTCCTGCGGAAAGAAGGGAAAGGCCCGGCCCCGCGGGCGGCGGGGGCCTGAAGTGTACGCGATCCCGGAGGCGTCAGGCCACGCCGAGACCCTCCATGCGGCGCCACGCGCTCATCTGGCCGAGGTGCATCATCAGGTGGCCGCCGCAGTAGAAGGTCTGTGCCGACCCGACCGTGGGGAAGAGTTCCTTCATTCGTCCCTCGGCCGGATTCGGCTGGTCGAACGCCGCGTCCTCGGTGCTGCGCAGCGCCGCCGTGACCATCCGGTGACCCTCCAGAAAGAAGGCGACGACCTCGTCCCGGCCGGGGTAGAGATCGCAGTCGGCGTCATCCACGCATTTCGCGTCCTTCGAAAACCGCAGCTCGAAACCCTCGGGGATCGCCGGCGCGGGATGGCCGATCAGCCGGAGGATCTTCGGTGCGTAGAGGCTGAGGTGGCCGTAGATGAAGGCCGGGTGATTCGAATCGATCACGACGCCCCCCGGGGCGGCGAAGCGGGGGAATCGGTCCGCCGGCACGCCTTTGAGCAGGCGTTCGGCGTAGCCGAGCGAGAGGGTGAGCGTGTCGGCGATCACGTTGCCGAGGGAGCGATGCATGAGGGACCTCCTTGAAGACGTGGTGGTCAGGGCAGGGACCCGGAGGCGAACCGGTTGATCGCCTCCGGAAGAGCGTCACATTCGGCCGCAAACACCCGCGCGGCCAGCGCATCGGGCGTGTCGCCGGGCAGCACCGGCACGGTCTTCTGCAGGAGAATCCGGCCGTGGTCGTATTCACCGTCCACGAGATGCACCGTGCATCCCGACACGGTGCAGCCCCGGTCGATGACCGCCTTGTGAACGTGCATGCCGTGAAACCCCTTGCCCCCGAAGGCGGGCAGCAGCGAGGGATGGATATTGATGACGCGGCCGGCGAAGTCGGGGGGGATTTCGACGAGATGCAGGAATCCCGCCATCACGACCAGGTCGGGCTTCGCCGCGCGACACGCGGCGAAGATGTCGTCGCTCCACGCGGCGAGCGGTCGCCCGGCCGGGGCGAGGACCTGCACCGGGATCCGCGCGGTCTCGGCGATCCGCACGCCGCGGACATCGGCCCGACTCGACACGACCGTCACCACGGTCGCCGCGAGCCGGCCGGCCGCGATCCGGTCCAGCAGATTCTCCAGCGTCCGGCCCGAGCCGGACAGCAGCACGGCGATTCGCAGGGTGTTCATGAGAAGATCTTCAGCGGAATCCGGGGATGGGAACGGGTTTCCCGGAGTCGGTGTCGGGCACCTTTTTGGTGAGGGAGATGGCCAGGGGGTGGCCGTCGATGTCGTGGGGCTCGGAGTCGGAGGGGGGGGTGCCGAAGTGCAGCGACGCGGCGAGCGTTTCGCCGGCGACGAAGTCGCGGTGCCGCTCGAGCGCCGCCCGCAGTTCGGCCGACTCCGTCGCGAAGACGAGGTCGATGCGATCGGTGAACTCGAGGTCGAGCACCTTCCGCTGCGTCTGGATCACATGGACGACCTCGCGGACAAGGCCCTCCGCCACGAGTTCGGGCGTGAGTTCCTTCGCGATCACGACCACCGCGCGGGGCCCCTCGGCCGCGGCCCAGCCGGGCTTCGCCGTCGTCCGCACGAGCACGTCGTCCTGATCCACCACGGCCGTGCCGCCGCCGGCGAGGGGAATCTCCGCGCGGCCGTCACGGGTCAGCGCGGCAAGCAGGGCCGCGGCGTCGGCCTTGGCCAGCGCGTCGCGGGCCTTCGGCAGATCCTTGCCGAGCTTGGGACCGAGCTTCTTGAGGTCGGGAAGGATGGATCGCGTGATGTAGCGATCGGGCTGGCCGCAGACCTCGAACTGCTTGACATTGAGCTCGTCGCAGACGAGATCGGCATGGGCCCCGAGCCAGGCGGCGTCGTCGGGCCGCGAATCGGAGAGGATCACCTCCACCTTCTGCAGGGGCTGACGCACCTTGAGCTTCTCGGCGGCCCGGGCCGCCCGGCCCAGCGAGGCCACGTCGCGAACCACCGCCATCCGCCGGATCAGATCCTGATCGACGAGCCGGGCGTCGCCGGCGGGATAGTCGGTGAGATGCACGCTCTCCGGGGCACGGCCTCCGCAGGCCGCGCCGGCAAGATTCCGCCAGATCGCCTCGGTCGTGAACGGCACGAACGGCGCGGCGAGCTTGGTGATCGTCACGAGCGTCTCGTAGAGCGTCCAGTAGGCGTCGAGTTTCGCCTGGTTCGTCTCCGGACCGCCATCGGCCCTGCCCGCCGCCCAGAAGCGGTCGCGGCTGCGACGCACGAACCAGTTGCTCACGGCGTCGACGAGCCCGGTGAGCTGCTGGGCGGCGCCGAAGTGGTCGTACGCGTCCATCTTCGCCGTCATCGCGGCGGCGACGGCGTTGAGCTCGGAGAGCATCCAGCGGTCGAGTTCGCACCGCTCGGAGACCGGCCTCGCCCCCCGGGCCGCCGCCAGATCGGCATGGTCGAGCATGCCGGGCTCCTCGAGTGCCGCACCGGGATCGAAGCCGTCGATCCGCGCGTAGATCACGAAGAAGGAGTAGACGTTCCAGAGCCGCAGGAGAAACTCGGGGATGCTCTCCTTGATGGCCCGTTCGCTGTAGCGAATGCTCGTCCAGGGGGCCTGGCCGGCGAGGAAAAACCAGCGGAGCGCGTCGGCGCCGAACTTGTCGAAGATCTCGGCGGGCTCGCGGTAGTTCCGCTTGCTCTTGCTCATCTTCTGGCCGTCTTCGCCGAGCATGTGACCGAGGACGATGCAGGTTTTGAAGGGGTGCGGCGCGGGTCGCGCCGCGGCGCCCGCGTCGTCTCCGAACAGGAGCGTGCTGATCGCGACCTGGCTGTAGAACCAGCCCCGCGTCTGATCGATCGCCTCCGAAATGAAATCGGCCGGGAACTGGGCCTCGAACTCGGCCTGCCCGCGATGCGGCCAGCCCCACTGGGCAAAAGGCATCGCGCCGGAGTCGAACCAGCAGTCGATCACCTCCGTCACCCGCCGCATCCTCGCCCCCGGCGCGAACGGCGAGTCGTAGCTGACCGCGTCGATGTAGGGCTTGTGGACCTTGAGGTCGTCGGAGAGATCGGGATTGGCCGCCTTGGCCTTCGCAAACACGTCGGCCCCCTGCACGCCCGGCTTGGCGAGCAGGTCGGCATGGGAGCGGACGGCTTCCGCCCTGCCGGTCTCCTCGCACACCCAGATTGGCAGCGGCGTGCCCCAGTACCGCTCCCGCGACAGCGCCCAGTCGACGTTGGTCTCGAGAAAGTTGCCGAACCGGCCGTCCTTGATGTGCTCCGGCAGCCAGTCGATATGGGCGTTGTTGGCGAGCATCTGCCCGCGGAACTGGCTGGTGCGGATGAACCAGCTCTGTCGCGGGTATTGGATGAGCGGATCGGCGTCGGCCCGCCAGCAGAAGGGATAATCGTGGACGTACTGCTCCTGGTGGACGAGCAGGCCGCGGCCGCGGAGATCGCGGGTGATGTCGCGGTCGCAGTCCTTCACGAACCGGCCGCTGCCCATCCCGAAGACGTCGGTGAACGTGCCGTCGGGGGCGACGGGGTTGAGGAGCGCCGGGCCGAGTCCGGGGGCAAACCGTCCCTGTTCCGCGACGAGGACGGTGTAGTCCACCTCGCCAAAGGCGGGCGCGATGTGGACGATGCCGGTGCCCGAGTCGGTGGTCACGAAGTCGGCGGCGACCACCCGCCAGGCGACCGCTTCCGTGCCGCCCGCGGCGAGCGGCGCGGTGGCCGGGGGGCCGGCCGGACGAAACGTGTCGAATGGGGGCAGATAGGAGAGGCCGACGAGCGTGGAGCCAGGGAGCCGCTCGACGACCTCGAACTCCTTCTTGAGCTTCTCGCCGAGGCCGGCGGCGAGCGGCTCGGCCACGATGTATTCCGGGGCTGCGGCGACGCCGCTTTCACGCAGCACGACATACCCGAGATCGGCCTTCACCGCGGCGAACTGGTTGGCGGGCAGCGTCCAGGGAGTGGTCGTCCAGGCGACGAGGCTGCGGTTGGTCGCCGCACCGGCGGCGTCGAGCAGGGGGAAGGCCACGTAGACGCTCGGGTCCGCGACCTCCTTGTAGCCCTGGCCCACCTCGCCGCTGGAGAGCGCGGTGCCCCCCTGGGCCCACCACCAGACGATCTTGTGCCCCTGATAGAGCAGCCCCTTGTCGAAGAGCTCGGCGAGCGCCCACCACACGCTCTCGACATAGGATTGATGGTAGGTGACGTAGGCCTTGGAGAGGTCGATCCAGAAGCCGATCCGCTCGGTGAGCGTTTCCCACTCCTTCATGTAGCGCCAGACGCTCTCCTGGCATTTGTGGATGAAGGGCTCGACGCCGTAGGCCTCGATCTCGGCCTTCGAATGGATGCCGAGCTCCTTGCAGACCTCGACTTCGACGGGGAGGCCGTGCGTGTCCCAGCCGGCCTTCCGCTCGCAATACTGCCCCCGCATCGTGCGATACCGGGGATAGAGGTCCTTGATCGTCCGCGTCAGGCAGTGGCCGGGGTGCGGCATCCCATTGGCGGTCGGCGGACCTTCGAAGAAGACGAACCGTGGGGCTCCGCGGCGGCGTTCGAGCGACTGTTCATACGTGCCGCGCTCCCGCCACCAGGCGGCGATCGAGGCTTCGAGAGCGGGGACGTCGGGTTGGCCGCGGACGGGGTCGAACATGGGAGTTGGTGGCGGGCTCGCGCGGGCGGGGGGAGGTTTGCGTCGGAACGTCGCAGCGGCCGCAATCCTACCGTGCCCGCGGCAGGCGCCACAGGGGCGGGAGGTCGGCTTCGCCGCCGACGTCCGGCCCCGGCGGCAGGAGCGACCCTCCCAAAGGCGTGATCATTCAGCGGGATGTTCCGGTCACGGCCTCAAGCGGAATCCGCGTGAGCCGGATCGTCTCGTACGGCTTGCGGGCGCCGGCCTCGTAGAGGCAGGCGACCCGGCCGTCCGCGAGGATCGCGAGATCGGAATAGGCGGCGGGGCCGGCGTGGATCAGCAGCTCCCCCGGCCAGGTGTTCCCATCGTCGAAGCTCGCCCGGATCGTCATCCGCTCCCGCTTCGACGTGCTGGCGGGATTGCTGAACAGCAGCACGCCCGGCTTTCCCTCCCCGGGCCAGCGGCACCGCTCGATCGCCGCCTGGCAGATCGGCTCGACCAGCGCCTCCGCAAACCGCTGGTCGCGCCACGTCGTCCCCCCGTCGTCGCTCACGGCCACCTGCCGGGCCTTCCTCGACTTGTCGTAGTTTCGCATGTTGATCAGCACCGCCCCCTTCGTCAGTTCGGCGGCGGTGCATTCATTGACGTCGGGCCCCGGCACGATCCCGGCGAGCATCCAGGTCTCGCCGTGATCGTCCGAGACGATGGCGTGGGAACCGAAGCGGCCGTCGCCGGCCCGGCTGTGGTCGCACGCCACCAGCATCCGGCCCGCATGCGGGCCATGTTCGAGCTGAATGCCGCTGCCCGGACCCGTGGCATACCATCTCCAGCCCTCCCGTTTGGTCGTGGAGGTCACTTCACGCGGCTCGTCCCACGTCAGGCCGTCGTCCCGCGAGCAGGTGACGAACACCCGCCGCGTGTCCGTGCTCTTGCCCGCGATGATTTCGGCCTCCCGATCGTCGCCCCGGTTCCAGGTCATCGGCAGCCAGATCACGCCCGTGTCGCGATCGACGACCGGGGAGGGATTGCCGCAGGTGTTGTCGCCGTCGGCCCAGACGACCTGCAGATCGCTCCAGCTGTCCCCGCCGTCCGTGGATCGTTTCAGCACCAGATCGATCTTTCCGGAATCGCCCCCGCCATGCTTCCGCCCCTCGGCGAATGCCAGCACGGTGCCCTTCCCGGTGACCGTGACCGCCGGAATCCGGTACGTGCTGTAGCCCCCCTCGCCGCTGGTGAACACGGTCGCCGCCGCGGGCTGATCAACGGCGGCGGCCGCGGCCGTTCTCCCGACGACAAGGGCGGCGAGCAGCCAGAGCACCGTGGCAAAACGTGGCATGATCGTGGGTCTCCGGGGAGTGCCTGCCGTGGCGGATGATACGCTGTTGGGCGTCGCGATGTCGCGATCCGCTCGGAAGGAACTCCCATGACAACCGGCCCGGCCCTGGCAGCCGTGCTCGCCATCGCGCTTGCCGCCTCGTCGGCCCGGGCGGCGGCGCCTGCCACTCCGATCAGCCGGGAAGGAAGCAGCACGATGCAAAACGCATCCACCACGGTGCCCGGCGGCCGCCTGGAATGGCGTCGGCTGCCCGATCTCCCCGACCCGCTCGGCGTCGCCGGTTGCTACGTCGGCACCCACAAGGGAGCGCTGGTCGTCGCGGGGGGCGCGAACTTCCCCACACCCGGCGGGGGCGACCGCTGGACGGCGATCAAGATCTGGCACGCCGCCGTCTGGGTGCTGACGACCGACGACCAGGGGGGCCACGAGTGGATCGCCCAGCCGCCCCTGTCACGCCCGATGGGATATGGGGCGACGGCAAGCACGCCGCTCGGCGTCGTCATGATCGGCGGTGAGGATGGCAGCGAAGTCTTCGACACGGTCACGCTCCTGGCGTGGAATCCTGCGCTGCGGCGGCTCGAGCGTCATCCGCTCCCCGCGCTGCCGGAGCCCAGGTGTTTCGGCGGAGCCGCCGCGATCGGCTCCACCGTCTACGTCGCATGCGGCCAGCATGGGGCGAATCGCCTGACGGCCGACGCGACCGTCTATCGGCTCGATCTCACCGGCTTCGACCCGGCTGCCGATGGGCCGCGGGGCCCGAAATGGGAACGACTGCCCGATGTGCCGGGCGGCCCGCGGACGGCCCCGGTGGTGGTCTCGCGAGCGGCGCAGACCGGCCCGCGGCTGTGCGTGTTGAGCGGCCGCCGGCCCGACCAGGCCAACGGCGACGCGGCGATCGAGCCGCTTTGCGATGCCCATGAGTTTGATCCGGCGGTCTGGGAGGCGGCCGGCCGAGGCCTGACGGCAGCGGGCTGGAAGCGGCTGGCCGACATGCCGGCGCCGCGGATGGCGGGCACCGCCGTGCCGCTCCCGGGAGCGCGGATCGCGGTCCTCTCAGGTGACGACGGACGGCTCTTCAGCCAGACCAGCACGCTCAAGGATGAGCACCCCGGGTTTCCCCGCGGGTGTTTGGTGCACGACGCCGGGGCCGATGCCTGGAGCGTCGCGGGCGATTCGCCGACCTGTCAGCTCGCGACGACGATCGTGCCCTGGGACGGCGGCCATGCGCTGGTCACGGGCGAGGTGCGGCCGCGGGTCCGCACGCCGGCCGCCTGGCTGATCACGCCTCTCGAGGACGGATCGCAAGCACCACCGCGACCGAGATGATCGCGACGGCCCCGAAGGCGCTGAAGATCAGGTTCAGGGGGATGTCCATGTCGCGGAGCGCGCCGAAGCCCCAGTCCGCCACGCCCCCGATGGCGATGCTGATCATGTTCATGAACCCGTAGCCGGTCGCCCGGAGCTGCGGCCGCACCACCTGGCAGAGGATCGGCATGTTGTTGCAGTCGAAGAATCCCCAGCCGAGCCCGTAGAGCATCAGGCAGCCGATCGCGATCGTCAGCGTGCCCGCGTTCCCCACGCCGAAGAGCGCGGGCAGGAAAAAACTCATGCCGAGCGCGCTGGTGAAGATCCGGCCCCGGGGGGTCCGCTTCATTAGGCCGTCGGCAAGCCAGCCGCCGACGAGCACCCCGATGACCGAGGCGATCTGCACGTAGAGCACCGCCGTCACGCCCGCCTTGCCCTGCCCGAGGGCGAACTTCTCCTTGAGGATGTCGGGCATCCAGTCCTTCACCACCCAGCCCGCGATGCCGGGGAGGGTGAAGGCGAGCATCATCAGGAGGAATCCGGGATTCGAGAAGAGCTCACGGGCGGCCGCCCCGAGTGACGGCCCGGATGCGGAGTCTTTGGGCCGCGACGGGTTTCGCAGCAGGAAGAACAGGGGCAGGGCATAGGCGATGCCGACGAGCCCGCAGGCCATGAATGCCTTCCGCCATCCGATGTCGGGATTGTCGGCCGCGTATCCGGAGAATCCGCCGATGATGATGCCCGCGTAGATGCCCATCTGGTGAACGCCCACCGCACGCGACCGCGTCGAGCCGTGGTGGAAGTCGGTGATCATCGCCAGGGCCGCGGGAATGTAGATCGCCTCGCTGATGCCCATGATGGCCCGGGCCGCGATCAACTCCGCGAACGTGTCGACGAGGCCCGTCCACCAGGTGACGGCCGACCAGACCAGCAGGCTCGCCGCGATCACGTGCCGACGGCTGAAGCGGTCGGCGACGTAGCCGCCGAATGGGCTGCACAGGGCGTAGACCCACTTGAACGACCCCAGCACGATGCCCCAGTTGGCACGGCTTCCGATGTCGGGGATGTCGGACATCATCGAGGTCTTCATCGCGGCCAGCATCTGCCGGTCGAGATAGTTGAGCATGGCCACCGGCACGAGCAGCGCGACCACGATCCATGCGGTCCGCAGGGCCCTCGTCGCATCGGATTCATTCGTGGAACGCATCGATCGGGCCTACCGCTTGGCCATCGGGGGCGTGGGCCGGGCCCACTCGAAGAAGCCGATCTGCCGGAGCTCCTCGCCGAGCGCGAGCGTGTCGGCGGCGGTGAGCGTCGGCAACGGGAGCCGGCAGGGGCCGCAGGGCGTCTCCAGCATCTCCAGGACCGCCTTCATCGCCGGGTGGAAGGGCCACTTCATGACCACTCGGATCATCCGGATGGCCCGCAACTGCTCCTCCCGGGCCTCGCCGAGCCTGCCGGCGTCGAAGGCCTGCATGACCCGCCGGTAGAGGGGCGCGGCGATGTTGAACGTCGAGCCCACGGCCCCGCGGGCCCCCACGGCGAGCGCCGGCAGGAGCAGCTCGTCGTAGCCGTAGAGCATGTCGAACCGTCCGCCATCGAAGGCGACGCATTCCTGATATTCGTGGATCGTGTTGGCGGTGTACTTCACGCCGTCGAAGTTCGGGATCCGGTCGGCGACCTGCCCGAGCAGCGACACCACGTCGAGGGCGACGCCCGACATGATCGGGATGTGGTAGTAGTAGAAGGGCAGGCCGGGGGCGGCGGCGGCAATCTCCGCACAGCAGTCGGCCACGATGCGGACGTCGCCGATCCGAAAGTAGGTCGGCGGCATGGCCGACGTCGCGGCCGCGCCGACCGTTGTGGCGTGGGCGGCCAAATGGCAGGCCTCCGTCAGCGAATTGTGCCCGACGTGCACGATCACAGGCACCCGTTCGTTGACGGCGGCGATGAAGGCCTCGGTGACCGCCTTCCGTTCGTCCACCCGCAGCGACACGCCCTCTCCGGTGCTGCCGCAGACATAGAGCCCGTCCACACCGTCGGCCAGCAGCCGCTCGACCAGCGGACGGATGGCGTCGAGATCGACCTCGCCCTTCGAGGTCAGCGGGGTGTAGGTGGCGGGGATCAACCCTCGAAAGCGGTTCTTCATGATTGTTTCACGTCGGTTCCTTGACGATCTCCGTGGGCGGATCGGTGACCGCCCTGCGTGGCCCACCGGCGTGCCCGGGGACATTGCGGCCAGGCCCTGACCCCGGCAGAATGTAGCACGGCCGACGTTCATCGAGACAGGAGCGGAACGGGGCCGTGATCGGGCACCGTTCCGCGGCTTTTCCGGTCGGCCCGTGGGAGCCGCTTCGGGCTTGGGAAGGCGAACACTTCATGGGAATGAACGCCGGCGGCCGCGTCTGGCCCGCCGCCTGCCTCTTGCTCGCCGTGATGGCGGCAGCGGCCGCCGCGTCGGAGCCGGTGCCGGTTCACGAGACGAGCGATCTTTTCGGGGGGCGAACCGGCGGCGTCTTCTGCCACCGGATTCCGGGGATCGTCGTCACCCCCCGCGGCACCGTGCTGGTCTACTGCGAGGCCCGGACGACCTCGTGTGCCGACTGGGGGGAGATCGAGGTGCACATGCGGCGGAGCACCGATGGCGGACGCAGCTTTTCCCCGCCGCGGCAGGTGGCCCATCTCGGGCCGCGACTTCCGCGGAACCCGGCCAACGCGGAGCAGCCCGACGGCAAGGCCATCGGCCGCGACGGGGAGCAGACCGTCAACAATCCGGTCGCCATCGTCGAGCGCGACGGGACGGTGCATCTCCTCTACTGTGTCGAATACATGCGCTGCTTCCATCTGCGCAGCACGGACGACGGCGTCACCTGGAGCGACCCCGTCGACATCACGGCCACGTTCGCCGGGTTTCGTGATGAATGGCCGTGGCGGGTGATCGCGACCGGCCCCGGACACGGCATCCAACTCCACGGCGGGCGGCTCGTCGTGCCCGTCTGGCTCGCCACCTCCAGGGGCTCGGCCCACCACGGTGCCGCCGTGGCCACGATCTTCAGCGACGATCGGGGGGCGACCTGGGAACACGGCGAGATCATCTGCAGCAATGGCGAAGATACGCCGAGCCCCACCGAGTCGGCCGTGGCCCAATGTGCCGACGGCCGGGTCTTTTGTCTGATCCGCAACCACGCGGTCGTGCATCGGAAGTTCGTGGCCTTCAGCGACGACGGGGCCACGGGATGGACGCGGCCCGCGGCGGTGAACGATCTGCCCGAGCCCATCTGTATGGCGGGACTGGCCTCGGTCGATGTCGGCGCCGCCGGCGACCGGCGGCGGTGGCTGCTCTTTTCGGGGCCCGACTCGCTCGGAGGCGCCGCCGTCCAGCCGAAGCCTGGCAAGCGTCGCGACCGCCGGAATCTCTCGGTGAAACTCAGCCGCGACAACGGCCTGACCTGGCCCGTGAGCCGGGTTCTCGAGCCCGGGCCGAGCGCCTACAGCGACCTCGCCGTGCTGCCCGATGGGACGATGCTCTGCATCTTCGAGCGGGGACGCGATGCCCCGGCCGGTGAGAAGAGCTTCCCATACGCCCGGATTTCGTTGGCACGGTTCAACCTGCCCTGGCTGTTGGCGGAGCATGACGGGGTCCCGAACGGCACACCGCCCGCCGTCGATGATTGATGCAGCGCAGGAGCGCCGCCACGTCCGGAGATCGCCGTCGGCCGCGGCCACCGCTTGCGACCATCACGTCCAGGCACGACATTGTGACCCGGAGTCTCCGCCTGGTCCTTCGGCGTTCGTGCCGACGGATCGTCCCCGTGAGGGTCGTTTGTCTATGATCAGGCAACGGTCGAGTGTCGGTCCCGTGCTTGTCGGCGTCGCAATGGTCATGGCGGCGGGGTTTCGCTCACCGCTGCAGGCAGCGGTCGTCCCCGCCGAACCAGACCCGCGGCCGTTCGGCGACGCGGCTCCCGATCTCGACGGGTGGGCGACCGGTGCCTGGTGGAAGTCAGGCACGCGGGGCGCGGACGGCCGCCCGTTCGCGCTCGACGTGCCGCGTGCCGACGTCATCGCCTTCGCGCTCTACACGGTGACGGTCAGGCCCGAGGCACGGGGCACCCTGAAGCTCTCGGCGCAGCTCTTCCCCCTCAAGCCGGGCGAGGCCGGCGAGGCGCGGCTTGAAATCCTCCGCGGTGACGCCTGGGTCGAGGCCGCGCGGGCGGAGGTGCACTACCCGGGCTGGGATGCCAACTTCCGGGTCGAGAACTGGGATTCCTCCCGCGACTGGCCCTACCGGGTGCGACACGGCGACGAGGCCGTTTTCGCCGGACTCGTGCGGCGCGATCCGGCGGACAAGCCGACGCTCACGCTCGGCGTGATGTCGTGCAACTCGTCGCTCACCCCGGGGCCGCGTGCCGAACTCGTGGCGAGCCTCGTGAAGGCCGATCCCGACCTGCTCTTCTTCGCCGGCGACCAGACCTACCGGCACACGCAGCACACGGTCGGCTGGATCGAGTTCGGGCTGCAGTTCCGCGACGTGATCCGCGATCGACCCACCGTGACGATTCCGGACGATCACGACGTCGGCCATGCGAATCTCTGGGGAGCCGGCGGCCGCCGGGCCGAGCGGATCGACGGCGCCGACGGCGGCTATTTCTATCCGGCCGGCTACGTCAACATGGTGCAGCGGCAGCAGACCTGGCACCTCCCCGATCCGGTCGATCCCGCGCCGATCGAGCAGGGCATCGGCGTCTTCTTCACGCGGCTCGTGGTCGGCGGTCTCGATTGCGCGATCATCGAGGATCGCAAGTTCAAGACGGGGCCGTATGGCAGCATCCCCGAGATGGGTCCGCGGCCCGACCACATCACCGATCCGGCCTACGATCGAGCGAGCATCGACAAGCCGGGGCTCGAGCTCCTCGGCGGCAGGCAGCTCGCCTGGCTGGAACGGTGGAGCCGCCAACGCGATGGCATCCGTGCGAAAGCGGCGCTTTCAGCCACGGCCTTCTGCGGCGCCGTCCATCTCCACGGCACTCCCGACAACCGGCTGCTCGCCGATCTCGACTGCAACGGCTGGCCGCAGAGCGGCCGCAACGCGGCGCTCCGGCTGCTCGCGGCGGCAAACGCCACCCATTTCTGCGGCGACCAGCACCTCGCCACGGTCGTCAGGCACGGCATCGACGCGCACGGGGACGGCCCCTGGGCGTTCACGGCCCCCGCGCTCATCAACACGATCTACGGTCGTTGGTGGCATCCGCTCGACGAGCGGCCGGGGGCCAATCCCGTGCCGGACAGTCCGCTGCCGTGGACCGGCGACTACGAAGACGGCCTCGGCAACAAGATCACGGTCGCGGCCTACGCGAATCCCCAGGATGGGGCCGACGAGAAGCGGCGTGCCGACGGCTACGGGATGGCCCGGTTCGATTTCGTGAAGGAGGCGATCACGTTGGAGTGCTGGCCGCGGTTTCCGGCCACCGGCCCCGATGGCGTGCCGCGGCAGTTTCCCGGCTGGCCCGTGACGATTCCCCTGGTGATGCCACGAGGAGACAGGTGATGTTTCAGTTTCTCGGGATGTTGGCCGCAATCGGGCTCACGGCACTGTGTTGGGGCATGTACGGCCCCGTGCTCCACTTCGGCCGCGACGACATGCACTCGCCGCTGCGGCCCTTCGTCTGTGTCGGCATCGCCTACTTCGTGATCGCCGTCATCGTGCCGCTGGCCCTGCTCCTCAAGGGGGAAAAGGGGAGTTGGACGACGCGGGGCGTGGTCTGGAGCCTGCTGGCCGGTGCGGCGGGCGCGCTTGGGGCCCTCGGCGTGATCCTCGCGCTCCACTTCGGCGGGCAGCCGATCTACGTCATGCCGCTCGTCTTCGGCGGCGCGCCGGTGATCAACACCCTCCTGACCGCCGCGATGAACCGGGGCTTCGGCCAGCTGAAGGCCCCTTTCCTCGCCGGTCTGCTCCTCGTGATCGCGGGGGCCGTCACGGTGCTGGTGTTCAAGCCGCAGCCGGCACGGCCGGCGGCGACCGCCGCCGTGGAGACGGCGGCACCTGCCGACGCTCCAAAGCGGTCGGTCGAGCAGAGGGCGGAGCGGCTCGTCGCGGTTCTCCTCTCGATCGCGCTGGCGATGCTCTCCTGGGGGTCGTACGGCCCGGTGCTGCACCGCGGTCAGGCGGGCATGCAGGGGAGCCGGCTCCGGCCGCTGATCTGCATCGGAGCGGCGTATTTTCTGATCGCCGTGCTCGTACCGCTGGCCCTGCTCGGGCCGCTGGGTGACACCGGCCAGTGGAACATGGCGGGGATGCTCTGGAGCCTCGGGGCGGGCTCGCTCGGCGCCATCGGGGCCCTCGGCACGATCCTGGCATTCACGCTCGGTGGCAAGCCCTTCACGGTGATGCCGGTCGTGTTTGGCTGTGCGCCGGTGATCAACACGCTCACCACGCTGGCCCTCCACGAGACGCCGCTGTCGAGCGTGAGCCCGTTCTTCCTCGCGGGCATGCTGGTCGTCGCGGTCGGCGCCGCGACGGTGCTGGCCTTCGGACCCCGCGGGCACGCTCCGGCAAAGCCGGCGTGACGCGGCTGGCCGTCAGCCCACGATCGCGGCGTTGTCCCGGCGTGGGCTGATGTCGTCGGGGTCGGTCAGGGCGTCTCCCGCGGCGGCAGCTGCCAAGGCGCAGACTCCACGAGCTCGTTCCAGCGGGGCAGGCCGGCGGCGTCAGCCGCCAGCGATGTCGTTTCCGCGAGCAACGCCTCGCCGATCTCGTCGAGCGTGGGAATCCCGCTGAGCGGCGGAATCCCGTCGCTGGAGAGCCCCGGCTCCCGCGCCGGCGGGATGGTCGCAGCCGTGTCAGGTATGCCGCGCATGCCTGACGCATCTGCCACTTCCGCCATGTCCGCTACGTCCACCACCTCCACCGTCGGCTGCCGGGTGGGCCGGGCTGCGATGGCGATCGCCAGCAGGGCGGCGGTTGCGGCGATGCCTGCGGCAATCCCCATGGTGGCCCGTCCCCGAGGCGGAACGTGGACGGGAAGGGGGGTGCCGTCCTTGACCGACGCCAGAATCCTCGCGTGGAGGTCCGGCGAGAAGCCGGGGCGGTCATGGTGGGCCTCATGCCGCAAGACCGAGGCCAAGGCGTCGTCGGTCAGTCGATCCACGTCATTCATATGGCACCCTCCACGATGATTCGAACTTCGCTGAGCGGTCGGCCCGGGGCAAACTCGGCAAGCACCGGCTCCAGACGCCGCCGGCCCCGGACGAGCAGGAGTTTTACGGCCGCGGGCGAGCGCCGGAGCACGCCGCCGATGTCGGTCAGCGGCATCTCCTCGACATACCGCAGCCAGAGGGCGGTGAACTGATTCTCCGGCAGCGTCTCCCGCGCCACTTCCCAGAGCCGGATTCGCTGTTCCGCCGCGATCGCGGTGTCGTCGGGCCGCGGGATGCCGCTGGTCCGATCGGCGACGACCGCGGTTCGCCGTGCGTGTCGCCGCTCCGTCCGCAGGTGATTCAGGCACGTCCGCCGGGCGATGGCGAACAACCAGGCCCCGAAGGGCCCTGACGACCGGTATTCCCCGAGGCTCCGGCAGGCCCGGATGAAGGTCTCCTGGGCCACGTCCTCCGCATCGGCCCGCCGCCCCCCACGGGCGAGGATCTGGGCGGCGTAGTGGACGATCGCCGTCTGATGCCGCGCGATCAGGGCTGCGAGGCTCGCCTCGCAGCCACTGATCGCCAGCTCGACGAGTTCGACGTCGTCTTGCCCGCGGACACCCATTGTTCCGTCACCCCCGGAGAGCGGCCTGAGGAGATCAGAACTCGTCGTCGCCAAGGGGCTTCTTGGCCGACTCGCCTTCCTTCTTTTTCATCGGGCAACCCTCGTCGCACGAGCCTTTGTCGCAGCTCTTGCAGGACGAGCGGCCGCGATACTGCTTCGATTCGCAGCGGGTCATCGCCTTGTCAACCACGCTCCACACGTCGTCGGCCGAGGCATCCCAGGCGATGCTGCAGGTGTCCCCCTCGACATCCATCTTCATGGTCTTCACGAGCCCCATGACCGCCTCTTCCGAGCCCCAGCGGAGCGACGCCAGCGAGGTCAGGCCCTTGACGACGTCCCGTACCTCTCCGGCAGCCTCCGCCGACTGCATGTCGAGCCGCGCCCGGTAAAACACCTTGCCCTCTTCCTCGCCGAGAGCCACGCGGTAGCCGTCGCCCTTGCGGAGCACGGGGCACTTCGTGTTGGGATCGATTGCGGCCGCCCTGGCCACGACGATCGAGCCCGGGCGGACGCGGCCGCTGAGCGGGCTTTCGGCAGGGGTCGAGGGCTTTCGGCCGTCGAGCACGTCGAGAGCGGCCTTCGTGGCCTCTTCGGTCCGCGAGAAGACCATCACGTCGTCCTTGTAGAAGGCTCCGACGACCGTGCCGCCATGCCGGCCGCGCTTGTGGGTCCAGGCATGCATCGTGTGCCCCTCGTGGGTCATCGTCTTGTGGTCCGGAGCCTTCTCCACCATGCGGGTCAGAAACTCACGGTTGGCCTTGCCCCGCACGATGAGCACGCCGTTCTTCTTGTCGGTGTCGGGACCGTAGGCGGTCGCGTCCTTGAGGTCGGTCCGCGGATCCATGCCCGACATCTTGGCGACCATGTCCATCATGCCGCCGGCATGCGGATGCATCTTCATCGCCTTGGCCATGGCACGCTCCATCACCGTGGACGCGCGGGCCGCGTCCATGTCGAGGTGCATGACCCACTTCGCGTCGGCCGGCACAGCGGCGAGATCGAGCGGGGCGGCCACGAGCGGGGCGACGGCCGGGCATGTGAGGGCGAGAACGGCGAACAGTCGGGCAAGGCCAATGCGTCGCATGGGCAAATCTCCGGGGGAGGCGAGGGAAGGGGCCAGGGCATTGGCCCACGCGGGGCCGACGTCAGTATGACACCGCCCCCGCCGGAGAGGTTACGCGAAGATCGCGGGAGGAGGCGGGGCTTTGCCCCCCATCCCCTTCCTCTCTCCCTTCCATCCCCTCCCTTCCCCCCCAGCCAATGGCTCGCAGACGGGGGGGAACTCCGCTATGCTCGGAAAAAAATTTGCTCCACGCTCTGGTATGGATGCGGTCGTTTGATGCTGACCAACGACGAAAGCCGCCGCTCGCCTGCCCGGGATCCGCGGCGTCAGCTGTTTTGTTCGCGGGCCGCCTTCTCGATGGTGGAGCTGCTGACCGTGGTCGCCGTCGTCTGCATGCTGGTCGCCGTGCTGTTTCCGGCAGTCCAGTATCTGCGGGACCGGGCCCGGTTGCTGCAGTGCTCCGTCAACCTCCGTGAAATCGGGCTGGCCACCCACCTCTACCGCGACAGCCGCAACGGGTGGTTCCCCAACGCGTACAAGACCGGCAACCATTCCTACCGCATGGCTCCCGGCATGCGATCGGCCGGTGATCCCAAGGCCCTTCCGGAAGTGTACGGACTCGAGGCGTTGCTCGTCCGCCTCGGAATGCTGTCGTCCGACAGCGGGGTCTGGATCTGTCCCGGCAGGGACGACGCCCAGCGGGCCCACCGCAACACCTACGCCTTCAGCGTGGCGGCGGCACTCGACAAGAAAAACCCCGCCAACCAATCGACCACGCTCCTTGCGTGGGACAACTACAACCTCCACCCGGGCCTGAGCGGATTTCGTGGGCCCTTCGCGGGATACACGATTCCCCAGACCCAGCGGATCTACGCGCACCGCGGTGCCGGCCCGGGCAAGGTGGGCTACAACGCGCTCTATCTCGACGGCCACACGGCTTATTTCGAGCCCGGCAACTGAACTCTCCCTTCTCGCGACAGAGTCCCTTGCTCATGACACTCAATCGCTATCCCGGGCGCTGGCAGAACCTCCGGCGGTTTGCGGTCGCCGTCCTGCTCGCGACGCTCCACGGCTGGGCGAACGCGCAGGACGTCGTCACCACGGTCGTGTCCAAGGCGAACGCCCTCGGCGGGACGACGCTCTCGACCTTCGGCTACGATCCGACCGGGGCGAATGGGGGCACCATCTACACCGCCGGGTTCGGGCCGGGGGCTGAGATCCGGCGGATCGCAAACGTGGGGGGCACCCAGGTCGTCACCCCACTGGCGGCACTGACCGAGTGGACGCTCTTTCTCAAGAACGGCGATCCCAATAACGGCGGCGGAAGCCCCGTGGTCGGCGGATTTCTCCTCAATCCCGTCGCCATCGGCAGCCAGCCGGCCTACTCACTCGCGGTCATCTCCGACGGCGGCCAGGCCGTGACCGTTTCCAGTGGCCGCCGCAATGACCTGACCCAGCGACTCTACAGCTACAACGTCGCCACCGGCACCGGTCCGTTCGCGTCGCTCGTCACGCAGGCCGAACTGGCGTCTGCGAGCGGCCTGGCCAATCCCGTCACCACCGGGAGCAACAGCAACTTCTCCCGGCAGTTCGCCTATTCCGGCGACGGGCAGGCGATTTACATCATCGACACGAGCACCGCCTACGGCGGGCTTTACCGCGCTGACGTCGCGGCGGGCACGGTCGGCCGCCTGTTCGCCGACTCGAGCCTCAACACGGAGGTCGCCGTCCTCTCGTCATCGGGAACCGACACGATCTTCTTCAACGGCAGCCAGGCCACGAACAACGTGGGCGGGATCGACAAGGTCGTCTTCAACGGCACGGTCTCGAGCCGCACGGTCCATGTCCCGGCGGCGACGCTGGCCGACTTCATGGAATCCGGGACGAGCGGCATCGGCAACACCGCGATGGCGGCCGGCCCCGGGGGCGAGCTCTATTTCAACAACACCCTGAGCAGCCCGGATCGCCGAGGCATCTACAAAATCGACCCGCAGGGGCGGCTTTCCAAGGTCGTGACCCGCGACGAGCGGGCCGCCACTCTCGGCATCGCGAACCCCACGGCCAACACCCTGCGGATGCAGCCGCGGACGGTGCAGCATCCCAACGGGTTCGAGGTTGCCCAGGTGATGTACGTCGAGTCGGGGACCGCGAGCCTGATCGCCGGCGCCTACGACTTCAAAGTCGGCGACTTCGACCGGGACGACGACGTCGATCTCAATGATCTGTCGCTGCTGCGGTCGGTCGTCGGCGTGCGTGGTGCCGCCATCGGCTCCGGCAGCTACAAGTTCGACCTCAACGGCAACAACGCCGTGGACTGGAAGGACGTCAAGATCCTGCAGACGTTTCTGCCCGCTCTCCGCGACGGCGACGCCAACATGGATCTCGCGATCGACCTCCTCGACCTCAACATCGTCCGCGACAACTACCACACCATGGCGTCAGGTACCGGAGGCAAGACCTGGGCGACGGGGGATTTTGCGAGCATGGACCCCTTGGCAACGACCTACGCCGCCAATGCCGCCGACGCGAACATCGTCGATCTCGTCGATCTGCAGGTGCTGGCCAACACGTGGCTCAACGTGCGGCGGCAGCCGACCCTCACGTTCGCGGATCTCGACGCGAACGGCTACACGGGCACGTTCCGGCAGGACGTCATCACCGTCTTCGCGGTGCCCGAGCCGTCCACGATCGCGATCGGGATTGCGGCCCTGTCCGTCGGCGCGGGAATGCGGCTCGCTCGCCGGAAAAGGCCGTGCTCGACCTGATGCCGGTGGTCCCGGTTGAACCCGGTGGTCCCGGTGATCCCGACCTCTTGGCCGCAGCGGCCGGCGGGCCGGTTACTTCTTGACCGGGGCCTTCGTCTTGTCCTGCTTGGGCTTCTTGTTTTTCTTGTCGTTCTTCTGCGAGTTGTTTCCCTTGCCCATGGCCGGATCTCCTGGCGTCGAGTGATGATGGCGTCGAGTGATGAAACGAAATCTGGTCGGATCCTAACGACTCCCCCCGATTTTTCGCAACGGCGGTCGGAGCCCGTTGGCCGGTGGTCGGCGGCGGCCGCCCGCGGCGAACGGTGCTGAGCGGGTGGTGGAAAACCCTCGCCGGATCGGCCTATCGCCCTGCGGCAGGACGGGCTATCGTCCCCCCACTTGGTCTGGAAGGGCCAGAGTGGGTTCGGACGTTCGTCCGTCGCCGCCGGCGGGATTTCAAGACCAAAGTCACCGATTCACGAGGTGGGAAGATGCCAATGGTTCTGCTGTCGCTCCAGACTGCCGCGTGGTTCGTGGGACTCGCCGTGGTGATGTCGCTCATCGAGCATCAGGTGCACAGCCGCCTGATGCACCGTCGGCCCAAGTTTCTCTTCCTGCGGAATCTCGCCGCCCGCAAGAAAATCTTCGACAGCCATGCCGTCGAGCATCACCGGCAGTATCGCAGGAAGTTCCATGACGAGCCCGTGCCGCATGGGGAGGATCGCGGGATTCGGCTCAACCTCCGGGAGGGACTCATCGAGTCGCTGCCGGTGAGCCTGCTCCTCGCATTCTTCTCGACGACCGGCGCGATCATGTTTCCCATCATCGTCTGTCTGCATCACCTGATGTGGAATCTGATCCACATGGAGATGCACAAACCGGCGAACCGGTTCTTCGCCAAATGGCCGATCTACAAGTCGTTGGCGCGGCACCACTATCTCCACCACCGCTATCCCGACAAAAACTTCAACGTCGCCCTCCTGGCCGGCGACTACCTCTTCGGCACCATGGCCAAGGCGTCCGATGCCGATTGGCAGGCCATGAGGGCGGAAGGCATCGCCTGACCGCCGGCCGCGGGGAACCACCCGCTGCGGCCGCCGCCGACCAGAGCCGACGAGCGAGCTTCCGGCGGAAAAAGCGGGGCGCGGCCCCTGTCTGGTAGGATGCTGCCCCATGAATCCTCCGCGACCCCATGCGGGGGTGGCGTGCAGGGTCTCGGCATCGGTACGGACCGCCGCCATTTCCCCCTTCGGACTGGAGCGGACGTCGGATGAGCAGCAACGAGCGAAACGAGGCCCGCAGTGTGATCCTGCGATTGCGGCGTTATCGGGACCGGATCGAGGAGATCACGACTGGCGACGACGGGCCCGTGCCGGCCGGACCCGACGCGGTGGCCGCCAAGCGACGGCTGGCCTCGCTGAAGAGCGACATCAGCCACGACGCCCACGAGTGCGGCATCGGCAGAAAGCGGGCCGTCCAAACCGATTGCGAACAGCGGTTCCTGTGGCCCGCCTTGCGGGAAGCGGCCGGAGCCATGAGTGAGCCACCCGGCTCACCACCGCGGGACGCCCACGCAAAACAGGAGCTGCGGGCCGCCCGGGCCCACATTCTCACCTACCTGGAGCAGTTGGAGGGCCTCTACCCCACGCTGTAGCAGTTTTGGGGAAAAGGGGCCGGGGCCCCGCAGCCACCGAGCGGCGTGCAGCCTTTTGCCCGCCGCCGATGGCAGGAAATGCGGCGGTTTTCCCGAGCCGTCCGCCGCCGCATGCGTGGGCCGCCGGCTCGGTTCAGCGCTCGCCGGTCCCGGAAACGGCGTTGCTTTTCGCCAGATTCCGATCTAGAGTAGTGGCGTTGGTGCTGGACGACGCTAGAGGTTCCGCGGTGGCCGAACGGCCGCGTCCGCTGCTTCTTTATCCTCGCCTTTACCCTCTGGCGGGCTGCCAATCTCTGGCCCTTTCGATATGACCCCGAAAGCACAATTGGGTCATCGGTAGGAGTGTTTTGTTCATGGGTAAGAAACTGTACGTCGGTAACCTCGCATAGAGCGTCACGAGCGAGGCGCTCGAGCAGATGTTCCTCGAGTTCGGCACGGTCGTGAGTGCTCAGGTCATCCAGGATCGTGAGACGGGCCGCAGCAAGGGCTTCGGATTCGTGGAGATGCAGGCCGACGACGCCGCGCAGCGGGCGATCAGCGGCATGCACGAGAAGGAGTTCGACGGCCGGCCCCTCACCGTCAACGAAGCCAAGCCCCGTGAGAGCGGCGGTGGCGGCGGTCGCGGTGGTTACGGCGGCGGCGGCGGTCGGCGCTACTAGTCGTCCGTGGATCGCGGGAAACCCGAGGGTTTCCCGGGTCCATGGCCTGCTCGGCAGCAGCGTCTGAAAACCAAACACGTTGTCAGGGCCGGAGCGCGTCGTGAAGGCGCCCTCCGGCCCTCTTTTTTGTCATACGGTTCTCCATCAACTCCCCAGAGCAGTCTTTCGCATGCCCAGCTCCGCCGCCCCGCAGTCACGCCCCGGTCACGTGCCCTTCGCCACTCTCGGCCTGTCGCCCGAGGTGATCGAGGCCGTCGAGCGGCTCGGTTTCGAGGAGACCTCGCCGATCCAATCGGCGACGATCCCGCTGATCATGAAGGGGCACGACGTGATCGGCCAGTCGGAGACGGGCTCGGGCAAGACGGCCGCGTTCTGCATTCCGGCGATCGAGCGGGTCGAGGCCACGAAGCCCGTCACGCAGGTGCTGATTCTCGCTCCCACCCGCGAGCTGGCCACCCAGGTCGCCGATGAGGTGCACAAACTCGCGGTCTGCAAGAAAGGCGTGCGATCCGTGCCGATCTACGGCGGAGCGCCCTATGAGCGGCAGTTCGTCGAGTTGAAGCGTGGGGCCCACATCGTCGTGGGCACCCCCGGACGGCTGGCGGATCATCTCGCCCGCAACACCCTCGACCTCTCGGGGGTGAAGATGGTGGTGCTCGACGAGGCCGACCGGATGCTCGACAGGGGTTTCCGAGAGGACATCGAGAAGATCCTCGCCGCGGCCCCCGCCGACCGGCAGACGGTCTTCTTCTCGGCGACGATCTCGCCCCCCATCCAGTCGCTGGTCCGCGGACACTCGCGTGACGCCAAGGTGGTGAAGATCGAGCAGCGGGTCGTCGTCGGCCCGCCGCTGGTCGATCAGATCTATTACGAGGTGCGGCATCACGCCAAGTTCGACGCCCTGGCGCGGCTGATCGATTTCTACGACGTGAAGAGCGGCGTGATCTTCTGCAACACGCAGCAGATGGTGGAGGAACTCGCCGATTCACTCGTGGCCCGGGGGTGTGCGGCCGAGCGGCTTCACGGCGGCATGGCCCAGGCCCAGCGAACGCGGGTCATGAACAACTTCAAGAAGGCGGCGTTCGCCTTCCTCGTGGCGACCGACGTCGCCGCCCGTGGGATCGACGTCAACGACCTCGAGCTCGTGGTCAACTACGACCTGCCCTACGACGCCGAGGACTACGTCCATCGGATCGGCCGCACGGGCCGGGCGGGCCGGAAGGGCCGGGCGGTCACGCTCGTCTCTGGGGCGGGCATCTACAAACTGCAGTCGATCGAACGGTTCACGAAGGCCAAGATTCGTCGGGAGCAGGTGCCCTCGGCCGAGGCGGTCGAGAGCCGTCGGTCCGACGCGCTGTTCGACAAGCTCCGCACCACGTTGGAGGCGGGGGAGTTTCCGCGGCAGTCGTTGCTGGTGGAGCGGCTGCTGGAGCAGGGCTACACGCCCACCGAGGTCGCCGCCGCGATCCTGCACCACTTCTCGCCGCCGGCGATCACCCGGTCGGCTGCCGATGACATGCCGCCGGCCCGTGACGAGCCGCGGAAACACCGCCAGCCGCCGGCCCGGTTTCAGAACCGCGGGGGCGGCGGACGGCCGGGGAAGCCGAGGAAGTTCGGGCCCCGGGGCCGGAAGCGGTCGTAGGCGGCGGCTGTCCTGAAGTCCGCCCCGGTCCGGAGAGGAGTGGTCAATGGCCCGCAGCGTCGTCCTCGCAGGTACGCCCCGCTGCGACGTCTGCCGTCTGCCGCCCCGGTGGTGCGTCTGCGGCGCGGTGCCGCCGGTCGAGACCACCGTCCGGGTGGACGTGTTGATTCACCGCAGCGAACAGTGGCGGCCCTCGAGCACCGGCGGCCTCGTCGCCCGCGCGGTCGCGGCCGCGAGGTGCCATGTCTATCAGCGGGAGGACCGCTTTCACGCCGGCGTGTTTCAGCCCGAGGCCCTTCGGCTCCCGGGCCACGAGCTCTGGGTGCTCCATCCCCGCGGCGAGGAGCTGCCGGCGGGCGGTGGGGCGGCGACGCCGCAGGTGCTGTTGCTCGACGGCAACTGGCGGCAGGCCAACCACATGCTCCGTGCGGTCGAGCGGCTCGGCAGGTGCGTGCGGCTGCCTGCCGGCGGTGTGAGCCGTTTCTGGCTGCGGGATCAGCATGCCACCGGCCACCTCTCGACGGCCGAGGCGCTGCTCGGCGTCATGCGTGCACTCGGAGACACGCGGGCTGCGGACCGGTTTCGGCTGCATTTCGAGCTCCACGTCTATGCGACGCTGCGGGCCCGTGGTCAGCGGCAACTCGCGGCGGATTTTCTCCGCGACTCGCCGCTCCGAGCGGAGCTTCCCGCGGTGCTCGAGCGACTGGAAATGCCCCGTTCCGCCGGGTGAAGACCGGGCCGGCGTGAAAACCGACAGACCGTGTGACCCCTGAGGTGGAGCTCAAGTTCGTCGACGATGCGCTCGCCGACGCCGACGCCGCCGGCGGCCGGGGCCTGCCCGGCTACCGGCTCGAGGCGGAACACGGCCAGCCCTGGCGGAGCCGCTACGACTCCGGCCGGAACGAGATCGTGATCATGTCCGCCCACCGCGACTTCCTGGCCAGCCGCTCCGTGGCCTCTTCTGGATTGGCCGCAAGCGTCAGGGCCTCGTCTGAGGCGGGCCCGGATTGAGCGACCGCTGTCCCTTACGGGTCATCGGCGTGTTCATGGCGCCGACGGAACGATCGTCAGCTTCTCGTCGGGCGGAATCGTGATCGTCGCCTTCTTTCGGAGTGCGGCGAGGGCGGCGTCTGAGACGCGCTCGAGAAATGGCATGTACACCGGAGCGGGCGTGCTGGCCAACGCCTCTGCGACAGCGACGGCATCGGGGCCGTCGAGTGTTTTGAGTCCGCGCAGATAAACCGCGGGCTGTCGATCGGTGAGAGCTGTAGCGACGTCCGGAGTCAGCTGGGTGAGTGCTGGCAGGTCGATATCTTGGGTGTCTTTGGCGAACTCCCTTGCGGTGTCCGCAGGCAGAGTATCGAGGCTGATGAGGTAGCCGGGCTGACACCGTACGTATTCTGCCGCAATCTCCGGCGACATCGTCCGCAGACGACAAACACTCGATGATGCACTCATGTTCTTGCAGAATAGCTTTCGTGCAAGCGGCACTGAGTGGATTTCAACAAGCATGACATTCACCGAAGCTTTAT
>SXGT01695914.1_pt1 | contig 48209 bp, 44 predicted proteins | sample 3176221 | NCBI WGS metagenome assembly SXGT01 (sample SAMN11356862, study PRJNA531348) | freshwater metagenome | isolation source: freshwater sample F1-120 | place: China: Fuxian Lake, Yuxi | collected 2017-12-25 | reverse complement strand
GAGCCCCGTGATGCCGGTGGGCTCGAAGTAGAAGCTCTCCCACGGAGAGAGGCCCCCGTAGAGGAAGATCTCGAGCACCTTCATCGGCGTCGCGCTCGCGGTCGCGAAGGTGGGATCGTCCGGTGTGCCTGCGCGGAGGCGTCGAGGGAGCAGCGAAGCTCCGGCCGCGGCGCAGGCGCCCATCAGTAGCTTTCGTCGGCTGATCATGGCGGCGCATGGAGCACGGCCCATGCCTCGCGCCACGACGAGCGCTCCTGCCTGTTTCCCCTGCTCCCGTCGACGGGCTGCGCTGCGATTTGCGCGATTCGAGCCGCGGGATTGCGCAACATCGGGGGTGACTCGAGATCCCGGGCCAGGAGATGCTGTGGCATGCCCGCCCTCCCCTCCGACGTCGCGACGCTGGCCATGACCCTGGCCGATCCCGGCGCCACGATCCACTCGGAGCTCGCCGACCAGGAGCGCGTCAGCAAGCGCGGCCCCTCGCCCTTCACGGCCAGCCCGCCGGCGCTTCCTCCGGCGCAGGTGCGCCCACGGAATCACCGCGGAGCTGGAGATCGCCCGGGAGAACCTGGCCGGGGCTCGAGAGGCGGCGGGCTACAACCCCTCGATCCGGCCAGCTTCGAGCACATGTCGCTGGCCGACTCTCTCGCCATCCCGGTGGGGATGACGCTGGGTCAACACGTCGACCACCCTGGGGGTGGCCGGCTTTGCGTGGGCCCTGCACGGAGCTCGCAAGGCGGTATGAGCGGCCGCCGTGGTATCGTCCGGCCGTGAGCCTCGAGATCGATCCTGCGCGCTCCACCCTCAAGATCTTCACCTACGCGGAGGGCCTGCTGGCCAAGCTCGCCCACGATCTCCAGCTCTCGGCGAGCTTCGGCGAGGGCCGCGCCCAGGAGCGGGGCGATCGCGTGGAGGTGACCCTCCGCGTCCCGCTCGCCTCCATGAGGGTGGAGGGCGTCGTCAAGGGCGGGCGCCTGGATCGCCAGGTCCTGTCTGGCAAAGACCAGGAGGACATCCTCGCCAAGATGAGGAGCGAGGTCTTCGGCGGCGCGGCCGTGGACGCGGCCCTCGTCGTCTCGGGTGAGCTTCGAGGCGCGCGCTTCGAGGGCACGTTGACCGCCCCGTCGGGCAAGAGCGCGCCGATCCGCGCCGAGGTCCGCCGCAGGGTGGAGCCGGAGGTGGAGCGCGCGGAGGGCTCCCTCGATCTCTCGCTCCTGGCGCTGGGCTCCGGACGCATCAAGGGCCCCCTGGGCGCCTTCCGGGTCTCGGATCGAGTCCACGTCGAATTTGACGCGGCGTTTCTTGCGCGGAGCTGAGAAAGCAGGCCCCGCCTACTTGCGCCTTTCCATGACCCAAGTAGGGTATTTCGATGGGAAGACTCCTTGGAGCCACGCTCGCTACCACGTTCGTTGCCACGCTCGCGGCCCTCCTGCCCTCCTGCTCGAGCGAGGACCCCGCAGCGCCCACTCCCTCGGTCGACTCCGGAAAGCCCGATTCGAGCTCGGTCCAGGACTCCAGCCTTCCCGACACCACCCCGCCCGAGACCTGCGGGGCCGACGCCTCGAAGCGCTGCGCCATCGGCGAGAAGTGCGCCACCGACAAGGACTGCGCCTCGCTGAGCTGCGTCGAGGGCGTCTGCAAGGAGCCCTCCTGCACCAACGGCACGCGCGACGGCGAGGAGGTGGGCGTCGACTGCGGCGGGAAATGCCCGAAGCGCTGCGACGGCGACCGTTGCTCCAGGAAGGAGGAGTGCATCAGCGACATCTGCTTCAAAGAAAAATGCGCCCCCAAGGGCACCAAGACCTGCGGGGTCGGCACCCCCGCCCCCTGCCCCGACGGAGAGCCCTGCCAGCAGGATCTGGACTGCACCTCGGACTACTGCCGCAACGTCTTCTGCGGCCCTCCCCCGGCCAACGTCCACACCGACGGGCGGCGCAACGGGGGGGAGACCGGCATCGACTGCGGGGGCACGGTCGCCGCCACCAGGCCCTGCGCCGCCGGCCAGAATTGCGTGAACGACGACGACTGCATCTCGACCTGCAACGCCTCCAAGACCTGCAACGCCCCCGGCCCCACCGACGGCAAGAAGAACAACAACGAGACCGACGTGGACTGCGGGGGCCCGAGCGCGCCCAAGTGCTCTCTGACCCGGGACTGCCTGGTGGACGGCGACTGCAAGATGCTGGCGTGCGCGGCCAAGAAGTGCGTGGAGCCCACCGGGAGCGACGGCATCAAGAACGGGGGCGAGACCGACGTGGACTGCGGAGGAGCGGCCGTGAGCGACGGGGCGATCACCTACGAGGCCCCCCGCTGCGCCGACGACAGGCGCTGCGGCGCGGGCGTGGACTGCCAGACCGGAGCCTGCTCCGCGGCCGGGCAGTGCGTCCTTCCTTCGTGCAACACCACGGAGACCGCGGGGATCACCACCTGCGGTACCAAGGAGGTGGGCGATCCCCTGGCCCGGCACGAGAGCTGCTGCCGCTCGCTGCCCTTGCCCACGAGGACGACCCGGAGGCTCGACAAGTACGAGATCAGCGCCGGCCGCTTCCGCGCCTTCATCACGGCCGTGGGCCCCAACGTGAGGGCGTGGGTCGCCAACTACGTGGCCACGCACCCGGGGACCCAGCTGTCGAACCTCCTCGACCTGGCCCCGGTGATCGGCAACCTGTACCCCTCGGCCTTGACCGGCCCGCTCAACCTGGTCGCCCACCTGGGCGCCATCGACATCGACAACTACAACGGCATCCGCGGCTGCTACAATGGATACAACGTCGCGAACGTGAACGAGGGCTCGTTCGGGGCCTCCACGTACTGGCAAGAATCCAACAGGATATCGGCCTACGGGATCCCGCCACGGATCCTCCCTCGCGCCACGCTCGACGCCAAGCCGATGAACTGCGCCATGCCGATGATGTACGCGGCCTTCTGCGCATGGGACGGGGGCGAGCTCGCCCTCCTGGAAGACTACTACGACGTATGGCCGTCCACCTATCCCTGGGGGCCCGCCGACATAGGCCGGCCCAACTACAACTGGTGCAACGGGCGGCTGAACAACGGCGGCTGGACCTGCCAGGACACCACTCTTGGCAACATGGGGATCTTCTACCAGTTCCCCAACGGCACCGCCGAGTCGAGGGATCTCAGCATATGGATCGCGGGCCCCGGGCGCTTCCCCATGGACGCCACGACGGCCAAGAGCGGCGGGGAATCCTGGATGGACTTTTACGGCAACCTGGCCGAGTACACCGGCAACTTCGCGGCTCCGACCTATGATTTCTGCGACTACTCCGCGACGCCGGCGCCGGCGGCCCCGAGGTGCACCCGCTCCCTCAAGCCGGCGGGCGCGCAGGGCACCCATTACACGGGTATCCCTCGGGCAGGGATCATCGGCCGCTCCTGGGAGGGGCACAACTACGGCCGTGGGAGCACGAACGGCTTCCAGGTCACCTTCCAGTATGGCAAATTCGGAGGCCGCTGCGTGCGCCCCACCCAGTGACCCTCGCCGTGGCTCACGAGGCGACGTGAGGCCCCGGGATCCGTGAGGCGCGCGCCTTCTCCGCGGGTCTGTTACGCCTGGCGCGCATGTTGAGTATCTCCACGATCAGAGCAAAGACCATGGGCGCGTAGATATAGCCCTTGCTGATGTGAGTGCCGATCCCCTCGGCGAAGAGCACCACGCCGATCATCACCAGGAAGCTCAGCGCGAGCATCTGGAACGTTGGATTACGCTCGATGAACAACGAGATCTTGCCGGCGAACGCCACCATGAAGGCGACGGCCACGAGCATCGCGACCACCATGATCCACACTTCCTGGACCATGCCTATCGCCGAGATCACCGACTCGAGCGAGAAGACGATGTCCAGGAGGACGATCTGGGCGAGGACGCCCGCGAAGGAGGCGCCCCTGGCCTTGGACGCCACCTCGTCCTCCTCTCCGCCGACGGTCTTCTTGTGGATCTCGACGACGGTCTTCGCGATGAGGAACATGCCGCCGACGAGGAGCACCAGATCTCGCCCGGTGACCGCGTCGACGTGGTGATTCTCCAGCCACACCTCCGGCACGAAGCCGAAGGTCGACCAGTGGAACACGGGCTTCGAAAGCCCCATCACGAAGCGAATGCCGAGCAGCAGTATCATCCGCGCGCCCAGGGCCAGGCCCAGCCCGATCATCCGCGCGGACCGCTGCTTCTCCGGGGGCAGCGCGCTCACCAGGATGGAGAGAAAGATGATGTTGTCGATCCCAAGGATGACCTCCATCAGCGTGAGCGTCACCAGCGGTATCACCCAGTCCATCGCTCACCTCGCAGGGGTCCCGGCCATGTTCACAACCGCCCCGCGCTCCCGATCGCCTCGAGTTCTCCGGCGTCGAGCCACACGTTGCGACAGTCGAAGTCCAGACATATATCGACGAAGACGAGCGTCGCGATTCCCCACTGGCGCCTCGTCGTCTCGCCCCCACACCTGGCGCAGGATATGGGCTCGGTGGGGGCCGCGTACGCCCGCTGCACGATCGCGGCCGCGGTCGCGCGGTCGTTCTTGGCGCGGCCGAAGCTCTCCACCTCGACGAGCGCGTCGTAGGCGGCGAGCGCGCCCCTGCACGAGCGGCACACCAGGACGGTGACGCCGGACGGGTGCGGGTGAGGCTCGAGCGGGATCCGCTGGGGCTCGGCGTTCGCCATCCGGTAGGGCCCGCCGCCGTCAGGAGACCTCACCTTGCACTTGGGGCAGCTGGGCATCTCGGGGCTACTATGGACTACTTCGAGGCGGAGTAGATGGCATAGAGGAACGCGGGGGCGATGCGGGTCGCCTGGGTGGGGCAGAGGTGGCCCTGGCTGGGGTCGTCGCCGTTGGGGCCGGACTGGTCGCTCACGCAGCCGGGGCGCGAGCGCATCTCCTGGCAGATATGCCAGACCGCGCCCACCTGACAGCGCGCTCCGTTGGTGGGGCTGGTGCTCTCGATGTCCTGGAGGTCGAAGATCACGTCGCCCGGGAAGGTGGCGATCATCCAGGTTCGCATCTGCATCTTCGCCGGGTTCTCGCTGGAGTCGAAGACGAGGGGCGGCGTCACGTGCAGCACCTTGATGCCCCTGGCCTTGATGGCGTTGACCGCGGCCAGGTAGCCGTTCTGCGCGGTCTGGAGGATGGGCGGCATCACGTCGGCGTATCCGTACTTCATCATCGCGACGCGCAGGGCGTTGGCGGGCTTGATGGACTCGGCCTGCCAGACCCCCACCTTCTGGGTCGGGTTGCCGTTGTCGACGCCGAAGCCGCGGAAGATCCCGCCGTTCAACCCGTCCCTGGCGGTGCTGCCGCTGCTGTACCCCGAGAAGCGGAAGGGATCGCTCTGCGTCTTCGCGCCGTTCTCCAGATCCTGCCCCACCGACTGGTGCAAGAAGAGCGTCCTCAGCGTCTTGAGCTTGTTCCTCTCCGAGGCCGGGAGGGCGCTCCACGCGGCGATCCCGCCCAGGCCGACGACGTTGGCCGGGCCAGGGGGCCCTCCGTCGGCGGGAGGGGGCGCCCCGTCGGTCACGGGAGGGGGAGCGCTGTCCGCGGCCGGGCCGCCGTCGGGGAGAACGACCGGCCCGCCGTCCGGGACAGGCCCGCTCGCCCCGTCGGGGAGCGCGCCCGCTCCGCCGTCCGGATCGGCCGGGGTCGTCGAAGTCTCGGAGCAGGCGGCCAGCGCGGCGCCAGAGACGAGGACCAGCCCACACAGGGAGGCGAACAGGGAGACCTTGCGCATCGCCCACTCCTAGCGCGAAACGCGGCCGGCGCCACGCTCCCAGCGCGCCGGACGGCCCCCGACCGCGCTACTCTGCCCGCGATGCCCTCCTGCCTTCCCCTCGATCGCGTCGCTCCGACGCGCCGCCCCTCCGCGAAGCCCTCGGGCGTGCAGCGCTGGTCCGAGCTGCTCTTCGTTCACTGGACCTTCTCGCCGGAGCTGGTGCGCCCCCTGGTCCCTCCTGAGCTCGAGCTCGATCTATGGGACGGGCGGGCCTGGGTGGGCGTGGTGCCCTTTCGCATGGAAAACGTCCGGCCGTCGTGGATGCCCTTCTCCATGGACTTCCTCGAGACCAACGTGCGCACCTACGTCCACCGCCGCGGCGAGCCCGGGATCTTCTTCTTCTCCCTCGAGGCGAGCTCGTGGCTGGCGGTCAAGGCCGCGCGCATCGGCTGGGGCCTGCCGTACTTCCACGCCGAGATGGCGACGACGCGCGACCAAGATCACGTGCGCTACACGTCCAGACGCAGGGCCACCGGCGCCCGCTTCGAGGCCGACTACACCCTGGGCGAGCTCCTTGGCCCCTCTCCCGTGGACACGCTCGAGCACTTCCTCCTCGAGCGCTACCTGCTCTTCAGCGTAAAAAATGGCGTCGTCTCCAGGGGCCACGTCCACCACCCCCCCTACTCCGCCCAGCGAGCCACCCTCGGCGAGCTTCACGAAGATCTTCTCGTCGCCGCGGGCCTCCCCAGAAGCGAGGACGCCCCCGCCAGCGTCCACTTCGCGTCGAGCGTGGACGTCGAGGTCTTCGGCCCCTGGCCAGAGGTCTGAGAGGCTGTCCTGCCGAAGCTCTTGCCCTTCCCCAAGACAGGCGAGGGGGAAATCACAGGGAGGCGAGGCGATTGCCTCCTCGCCTCTTCCATGTGAATGGAACCACGTCCCCCCCAGCGAAGGGCCAAAACTTCAGAAGCTCGGCTCTACGAGTAGTCCTTCTCGTGGCGCTCCTGATCCTCCTTGCAGCGGATGCAGAGCGTGGTCTCCGGGCGCGCCTCCAGGCGCTTCACCTGGATCTCCTCCTCGCACTCCTCGCAGGTGCCGAAGCTGCCGTCCTCTATCTTGCGGAGCGCCTTCTCGATCTTGTCGAGGAAGACCTTCTCGCGACCGCGGAGCCGGAAGGTGAAGCTCTGGAGGTACTCGCTCGACGCGAGGTCCATCTCGTCGGGGAGATCGTTGGCGTCGAGGGCCATATCCTCCTCGAGGGTCTGCTTGGCCTTCTTGACGATCTCGTCCCGCTTCTCCAGAAGGAGCGTCTTGAACTTCTTGAGGTGTGCCTTGTTCATGGCGTTGCCCGAACTTTCGCTTTCTGATTCGTCTGGTTCGAGGAGAAGAGGACGAACGTCCGTCCCGATGAGGGCCAACGACGGTAAGCATGTCGTCCGGGCCCGTCAACGATTCCCTCGCGGGGCCGAGCTCATCCCGGCTCCCCCCTGGGTATATAGGCCACGCCAGGACACGAAATATGCGGCAAAATCCGGTAAAAAATTGGGACACCACCTCCCACCTCGGCGTCGACGAGAACGGCATGGGCCCCCTGCTCGGCCCGCTCGTGGTCACCGCGATCCGCGCCACGGTCGAGCCCCACGCGGCGGCCGAGGTCGCGAGAAGAGCCAGGGGCGACATGGCCTCTCGCCTGGGGGACTCCAAGGGCCTCGTCGCCTTCGGTGAGACGACGCTCGGCGAGGCCTGGGCCCGCGCCGTCCTGGCCCGCGAGGGAGGGCCTGCGCCCCGCAACCCCGCCGAGCTGATCGCGCGCCTCTCGCTCGACGACGAGCCCGCGCTGCGAGCCCCCTGCCCCTCCCACCACGTCGACATGTGCTGGTCCGAGCTGGGCGAGGCCTTCAGGGCGAGCGACGCGCTCGTCGCGACCTGCCTGGGAGATCTCGATCACCTCGACTCGCTCGGGATGCGGATCGAGGACGCCCGGGTGATCGTCCTCTGCAACCAGCGCTTGAACGAGGCGGCGGCCCGGGGCGTCTCCCGCTTCACCGCGGATCTCCACGCGATGGAGCGGCACGCCCTCTCGGCCAGGGAGCGCTCGGGTCAGGAGGTCCTGGCGACCTGCGGCAAGGTGGGCGGCTTCGGCTTCTACGGCCCGCACTTCGGCCCCCTCGGAGGGCACCTCCACGCGGCGCTCGAGGAGGGTCGAGCCAGGAGCAGCTACCAGTTCCCCGGCGTGGGGCGCCTGGTGTTCCTGCGCGACGCCGACGCCACCCACCGCCTCGTCGGCCTGGCGTCGCTCGTCGGCAAGTGGGTCCGCGATCACCTCACCGCGCGCGTCGTGCGGTACCTGCAGCGGCACGACGAGGCCCTGCCCTCCGCGAGCGGATACCATGATCCCGTGACCTTGCGCCTCGTCGCGAGCTCCAGGGATCTGCGGGCCCGGTTGAACGTGCATGCCGCGTGCTTCGAGCGAGGGGTCCGCACGAAGAAGTGAGAGGCCGTCCTGCCGAAGGTCGAGCCTCTTGCTGGGTTGGACGAGAGGAAATCAAAGGGCAATACGCCGAGGAGGGAACGGCCGTCACTTCTTGAGGGCGGAGCCCGTGGTCGCGGGCGCGGGCGCCGAGGCGGGCTTGTCGAGCATCGCCTTCACCTTGGCGATCGCCTCCTCCTTGGAGAGGCGCGCCGCCGCGCTCTTGTCCGTGGGGAGGTCCTGCAACGCGTATTCCTCGTCGCCCGCGCCCGCGACCACGTGGCCCTTGCGGGCCACCAGGATCTCCACCTTGGGCGCTCCCTTGGAGCCAGGGACCACGACGTGGACCGCGTCCTCGCCCGCGCCCGTCACCGGGATCGATCCCGGCAGCTGCTTCAGGGTCTTCATGATGTCCTTGGCCTGATCGACGTCTCCCGCGACCACGGTCACCGCGCGCCACCGCCTGTCGCCCTGCTTGTAGAAGCCGACCGCCGCGTTGCTCACGTTCTTCCAGCCGAATGGCTCCCTCGGAAAGAACTGCACCCCGTTGGGGACGAGATCGGCCTCGGGGAGCGCCCGGACGCTCGCGGGCCTGCCGCCCTCCTCGGGGAGCTTGCCGGCGAGGCCCCGGGAGAGCGCGGTGAGCGCAGACGCGCTCGAGGCCTTGAGCTGCGCCGGGGTCTCCTGGTCGTTGTTGTACTGGAGCTCGGCCAGGTAGCTGCCGCGCCAGACGTAAGCGCGCCCCGTGCCCATCACCGCGGCGCCCCCCACGGAGGCGCCCTCGGGGGCCACGGCCACCGAGCGAGGGGTCGACGGATCCGTGGGATCGCCGGCCACGATGCGCATCGTGTACATGCCGAAGGCGCCGGCCACGCCGGTGAACTGGGAGAGCACCACGTCCACCGTGCCGCCCTTCCCCGCGCCGTCCACGTAGCGGAGCGCCACCACCCGCTTCAACCCAAATTTCTTGTAGATCTCGCAGTCCCCGTCGAACGCGGTCGTGCAGACCTCGTCCATCGAGTACTTGCCCTTCTCACCGTAGGTCTTCGTCTCCCCCTGAGGATCGAGGCAGTAGCCGCCCTCCGCGCGAGGAAAGAGCCCGGCGCTCACCGGATCGTTCACCTGCCCTCCGCCGCCCTCGCAGGCCCCGGCCTTGACCTGGGCCGCCGAGGCCGGAGGAGGAGGAACGTCCCCCCTTGGCTTCTCGTCCTTGGTGCAGGCCGCGAGGGCGAAGGGGAGGGGGAAAAGGAGCGCGAGGGCGAGCGAGCGGGTCATGTGCAGCTTCCTTAGCCGATCGGCGGCAGGCTGGAAAACGCCCGACAGGTCCTCCACGGCCCCGCTCGCCTCTTCACGGCTACGCACGTTTTTCATAGGAGCAGAAAAGCTTGCTCAGTCCCCCCCGCCCTCGCGACGAATTGCTTGCAAGAAGGGCTCTCTCCACTCTTACTATATACGGCACGATGGTTGCTTATGTGGCGCTGGTGCAACGTTCCTCTCGAAATCGCCAGCGCCGGCGAGGCATGTCGCTCATCGAGCTGATGGTCGTGGTCCTCATCGTCGGTGTCCTGGCCATGCTCGCCCTCCCCGGGATGCTCGCGAACACCCAGGATCTCTCGGTGTTCCAGGCGGCTCAGCGGGTCGCTCAACTGGTTCAGGGAGCCCGGTCACGCTCTCTCGCCAGGGGAGCCGCCCACGCCGTCCTGATCTCCAGGGCCAACCAGGGGACCTTCGTCGTCCAGCAGGGCCTACGGACGATCCCTGGCACCACTCCCATCACCGTCCCGGTAAACAGCTGCCGCATCCCTGGCCTCTTCGGCATCAACGCCGGGGCGACCCCGCCGGTCGCCCAGGTCACCACGCCGATCATAAGCCCGGTGCTCGAGAGCATCGTCTTTGGCCACGACAACAGGCTGCTCCAGTACAACGTGCAGGCCTGGGCGCTCCGGGGTAAGGGCCCCCCTGCGGAGTCCATCGCCGCCGACGCATGGATCTGCTTCACCCCCAGCGGACGCGCCTACCTCGGCGACTCGGCCGCGAACCTCGCCGGCTCTCTCCTCATGACGGAGCCTCTCTTCATCGACATCGCTCGCCACGAGGGCACGGCGCGCCAGGGCCTGACAAGATCGGTGGTCGTCTCTCCTGGTGGTCCCCCTCGCCTCTTCTCGAGCCAGCTCTGATGCTCCCTCCCTCGCCCAATCCCCGGTCGCTCGCCCGCGGCTACACCGCCGTCGAGATCCTCGTCGCGATCACGCTCTTCGGCGTGGGTACCGCTGGCGTGCTCAGCCTGCAGCGCGCCGCCATCATCGGCAGCGCGGACGCCCGCAAGGTCGACGTGGCAACCGCGGTGGCAGGCGAGTGGATCGAGCGGCTCCGCAAGGACTCTTTTGCGTGGACCCTCCCCAACGCCTCCAACCCGACCTCACCGTCCAACCACAACACGGCCACGCGCTACCTGGCCGTGGTCGTCGACGGCCCGACCGGCACCTCGGACGCCGGCGCCGACACCGACTGGATCACCCCCACGATCGCGACGACGGTGACCGGAGCGGAGGAGGGGACGGCGGCCTACGATCTGCTGGGTCGTCCCATGGCATCGAGCGACTCCGAGTACCTGAACCAGGAGGCTCCGTTCTGCGTCCAGTACCGCCTCCACTGGCTGTCCTACGACCCCGGAGGCATCGGCCAGATGATGCGCGCCGAGGTCCGCGTCTTCTGGGCCGCGCAGAGCAGCCGCGTCCCTTGCATCGCAGGCACCGGAAACCCGGCCTCGCTCGAGGGCCGAGGGGCCTTCCCCGACGGCTACAAGACGGTCCAGCTCACGACCACGCTCAGGGGGAACCTGTGATGGCTCGTCAAGCCCATCGAGCGGGCCGCGCCAGCCGCGGCTTCACCTTGATAGAGCTGATGGTCTCGCTCGTCGCGGGGCTCATCGTCGGGATGGCCGTGGTCGCCCTCGCCAAGACGGTGACCAACCAGTTCTACGAGGAGGTCCGCGCCTCGGCGGCCGAGAGCAGCATCCGCATGGCAGGCGATCGCCTCCGCGCGGATCTCTCCCGCGCCGGCCTGATGTCGAGCGGGAATCTCAGGCGCGATCCCCGCGCGGTCAAGGTGGACCCGGCCGATCCGGCGCGTGGCCACCCGGGCCTGCAGCAGCTCGTCGGCGTGCGCATCGAGCCAGGCGGGAGCGCGGCGCAGGCCACCGGGATCCTCTTCGATCCTGCCTTCCCGGTGCCCCCGACGAGCCCGGCGGGCCTCTCCCCGGCCCTGGTCCCCGACGCCTTCTCCGTCTGGGGCAACATGACGACCGGCGACGAGTACTTCGGCAGCGTGGACGGCCCTGGCGGCTGCGGCGCAAACAGCCTGCGCATCCGCTTGAACCAGGACGACCCTTCCCTCCTGCGTATCACGCGGCAGCCCGACGGCGCGCTCAATCCCCAGGCAAGCGCCGCGCTCTTCCGGATCTTCGTCCCCGTGGTGGGCAGTCGCTTCCTCGTCCGGGTCACGGACACCAAGGGCTTCTACCACTACGCTCCCGTGTGCGGGGCCGCCGTCGATACCGCGGGCACCGCCACGGTGGACATCGCGAGCCCGGACAGCAACCCCGCGCTCCTCACCTCGTCCAACACCGGCGGAGTGGGCGGGGTCGACGGCCTCGAGACCATCAGCATCTCTCCCTTGCAGGGGGTGCGCTGGTACATCGCGCGCAGGCCGAACGCGAGCCTGGAGAACGCGGCCAACAGCGCACTGTCCACTGCCAAGTACGATCTCTTTCGCGCCTGGATCGACGTTGATGGCAGGTGCCTTATCAACACCGCCGAGCTCGTGTCCGAGTTCGCGATCGATCTGAAGCTGGGCTTCACGGTGGACGACCCGTCGGTCGCCGAAGCCAACCCGGCCAAGACGCGGGTCATCCCCATGAACGCCATCGACTCCGACAAAATGCCGTGGATGAGCACGGCCATGCCGGCACCCAACATGGGGCGCGGCACCGTGGGTCCGCACCGGATCCGCTCGGTCCGCTTCCGCCTGTCGACGCGCACGGCCTTGCCCGATCGTCAGGAGACCCTGACGTCCCCCCCGGGCTATCTCTACCGCTACCCTGTCGGTACGGGCTTTGCTCGTGTCAGAACCGTGACGGGTGAGGTGGCGCTCGTGAACCAGGCGAGGATGAACTACTGATGGACACGAACACTCGGCTCCTTCACCCGGCAAGAAGGCGACGGCGACGCAGCCGCGGCGCCGTGGTCTTCATCGTCGCGACCACCCTGGCGCTGCTCGCCCTGATGGGCGTGTACGCGGTGAGCGGAGCGGCCACGGAGCTACGGGCAAGCGGCTACACCCGCCAGGCGACCCAGGCCCATTACCTCTCCGAGTACGCGATGACGGCCACCGCCAACCACGTGAACTCCTCCAACGCGGACTACGTCGTGCGCACTCTGCTGCTCGGACAGACCGCCACGCCCGATTGCATCTCGGTGCCCACCTACACGACGGCGCCCGGGCTGACGACCTCGCCGCTCGCTCGCGCGTGCTGGCGTTTCTCTCAGGGCGAGCTCGAGCAGACCTGGGCCGGGAAGCCCCTCCTCACGCCACAGAGCCTCGGGCAGCCCGGCGTGAGCATGATGCAGGGCACCGTGTTCGCCGAATTCAGCAACCCCGTGCTCACCCAACCACCACCAGGCTTTGGCACGACCGGCTCGGGCAACCTGAGCTTCGCGCGCGTCACCGTGACGACGGGCGGCTCCGTCAGGCCCGCGGGCAACGCCCAGGCCGAGACACTCGAGATGGGCCGTGCGCGCATGGTCATAGGCCCCATCCGATGATTGAAGCGCGAAGGAGCACCGAGATGACGCCCCAGACCACCCGACGCGCCGCCCGGCTCCTCTCCACGGGGGGAGCCCTCGCCCTGATGCTCGCCTCTCGGGCCGCTCTGGCTCAGGGGAATTCGCCCCTGGCCAAGCCCCTCCCCAACGTCCTCTTGCTCGTCGACACCTCCGGCTCCATGGAGCGAATGCCGACCGGCGAGATGCCGACCTGCACCCCCGGCGTGGAGAGCGTGCCCAACCGCTGGGGCATGCTGGTCCAGGCCATGACCGGCACGATACAGCCCTTCTTCAGCTGCGGCGTGCTCCAGCGCGATCCCAGCACCAGCGGCCCTGGCGTCCCGGCCTCGGGTTTTCACAACATCTTCTGGAACAACACCATCTGGGGTGCTGGTTTTGCCGACGCGGTCGGCAAGTACGACTACGGCTACACGATACCTCACTTCCGCCCTCTCTCGGGAGAGGGCGCTGATATCTGTGTGATCTATCCCAACCAGGAGCAGACCCCGCTCACGGGCTACGGGTCGACCTTCGATCCCGACCGTATCTCGACATACCCCTTCAGGACCTCCGGCAGCCTCACCCCCACCACCGCCCGGAACACCTGCTCCTTCTCCCAGAACGAGGACGGTCAGCTCGACCTGGGAAGCGCCTTTGCGCGCTTCGGGCTCATGACCTTCGACTCGGATCCGCGCGAGGGCACCGGCACCACGGGACAAAACCCCCCTCTCAGCCTGGGAGGGATGTGGACGTTCTTGCCGAATTCGAACATGGCATCGGCTGCGAGTCAAGGGTATGTGTCGCCCGCACCGGCCGGCGACCTCCTTGGCTGCCTCGTCCCCACCAAGATGGCCGTGGGCGCTCGCAACGAGTACGCGCCCCCGTGGGAGGGCCCCTTCATCAAGTTCCCGCCGGCCGCGGCGACTCAGGACGTCCTGGCCACCCACAACTCCAACGTCCAGCTCGCGATCCAGGCGGCCCGCCCCTACGGGGCGACGCCCATCGCGGGCATGATGAAGAACGCCTACGACTACTTTCTGAAACGGTCGGACGGACCGAGCACGTCCGGGGTGGACGACTACGCCAGGGGCGGCTGCCGGGAGCAGTTCGTCATTCTCATGACGGACGGCGCCCCCAACATGGATCTCCGGCCCACCTCGCCCACCGATCTGAACTGCGGCTTCGCCGGAAACGGCGACGAGCAGCCCCAGTGCCCGTTCTGGAGGCCCGAGCACACAGCCCGCCGCCTCCGCACGGACTCGGGCACGATGAGCCCCATCGAGACCTTCGTGATCGGCTTCTCGGTCAACCGCGACATCAACTCGACCACGGACGGCTTCCCGGCGGGCCTCACGGAGCGCACCTGCACCGGCTGGATCAACAGCCTCGGAAGCGTGGCGGCCATGAACACGGCGTGCTTCAGCGCCCTGCCCCCGCCGGGCTCGACGGCCGCGGCCTGCTGCACGCTCAACACGATCGCCGCCGCGGGAGATCCAGCGGGGCTGCGAGGAGCCTACTTCGCCGAGACCCAGGCCGACCTCGCCGCGGCCTTCTCGGAGATCCTGGGTCGTATCGCCCAGGGCTCCGCGACGCGGGCCATCCCGGCCTACTCGGGCGCCTCGACGACGGGCACGGGCACGGGCACCACCACACAGAGCGCGACCTACATCGCGTCCTTCAAGGCCGATCCAGCGGAGCGGACGGGCATGACAAGCCTCTCGGCCAACATCTGGACAGGGAACATCCAGCGCACGAGGGCCATCTGCACGAGCGGCTCGACGACCGATCTGCCGGTCGACGAGAGCAGCGGCGACGATTTCGAGACGAACCTCAAGCGGAGGACCACCGGAGAGAACGGGCGCTTCTTCTTCACGGCGATCCCGGCGGCGCTCCCGGGCACGGATGGAAAGGACCACCAGGACGGGACGGAGAGCCTGCGCCCCTACCTCCCGGCCAGCGAGGCCGACGGCGTCCCTCGCGTCATCGCGAACGAGAGGATCGTCTCCTCCTCGGATCTCCCCAACCTCCCTTCAGTGCTGGGGGTAAACAAGGAGGACTTCCTGGATCTCTTCGAGATCTCGGGGTCGACCTGCAAGGCGAGCAAGCGCAAGGATGGCTTCGAGCTCCCCTCGATCAAGGAGAAGGACGACTGCGCCAAGGTCATGTGGGGGTTCGCCACCGCGGCGACGGTGGGAGAGTACGGCACCCTCAAGACCGAGAAGAAGGGCGATCGGGACGGCGGCATCTACGCGCTCCGCTGCCCGAACCCCCCGACCGAGTGCAAGCCGCTGGGCGCCATCGGCCGCTCATCGCCGACGGTGGCGGGCCCCCCGAGCTCGCTCCTGCGCGACGAGGGGTACAGGGCCTTCGCCGAGCGCTTCAGGTCGCGCAAGCAGGCGCTCTACGTGGCCACGCACGACGGGCTGCTCCACGCCTTCGACGCCGACTACAATCCGGTCGGCACCCCGGCTGCCCACAACAGCGGTGAGTTCTGGGCCTTCCTCCCGCCGGCCGTGCTCTCCCAGCTCAAGAGCAACTTTCCCGCAGGCCAGACCCCCCTCCTCGATGGCTCGCCCGTGGTGAAGGACGTGGTGTTCAGCCGCGACAGGACCGCGATCGGCGCCAGGGAGGCCTGGCACACGGCGCTCGTGGCGGGCCTGGGGCGCAACCCCGATGGCATCGGCGGGTACTATGCGCTCGACGTGACGGCGGACGGCGAGATCCGGGACAAGAGCCTCTGGTCGCCGCCGACCCCGTACAACACCGCCGGTCTGACAGCGGTGCTCCAACCGACCACAGGCATATCCAAACCTGGACCGCACTTCCTCTGGCAGCTCACCACCGTCGTCGCGGCGGGCAGCAACAATCAGGGCAAGCGCAAGGGGCACAAGGGCTCGGGCAAGGACAAGAACAAGAGGGGACAGGAGCTCTACAACCTCTTCGGCGAGGAGACGAGCACCCCCGCGATCACCACGCTCTTCTTCGATCCGGACGGCGCGGGGGCGAGAGAGATCGGCGTCGCCATCCTCCCCGGCGGCTGGGATGGCCCTGGTACCTACCCCGCGAGCTGCCCCCGGAAGTTGACCACCCTGCCCAACTTCCCCACAGGCTTCGCGCCTCGAGCCAACGTGCGCTGCTGGGCCCCGGGCGCGAACGACCCCGTGGGAGGCCGGAGCGTCACGGTCGTCCGGCTCGACAACGGCAAGATCATCCGGCATTTTGCACGCGCCGGCTCGCTCGACAAGGACGTCCCCAGGCGGCTCGTCGACATGGGGATATGTCCGTTCAACTCGTCCGTCACCAACTGCATCGTGATCGACACGCCGCTCGATGCCCCCATGACCGGGGTGCCCGCGGTGTTCCCCAGCGACGTGGGCAGCATCGCCCAGAAGGCCTTCATCGGCGACGCCGACGGGACGCTCTGGCGCTTCGACTTCTCGTCGACCAATCCCAACAACTGGAAGGGCGAGCTCTTCCTCGACACCCTGGCCCCCAACGCGGTGCCTGCGTCGGCGACCCTCGTCGGCGCCAAGCCCATCGCCGTGCCTCCCGTCCTCTCGCTCAGCGAGACAGGCAACCTGGTCATCTCGGTCGCCAACGGCAGCCAGGAGGATCTAGGGGCCTCGACGCCGACCGACCACAACTTCGTCTGGTCGGTGACCGAGCTCCCTCCCCAGGGCACCAGCGGCGCCCGTGCGAAGCTCAACTGGTACCTCCCGCTGGCCGCGGGTGAGCGGGTCACGGGTCCGATGGCGGTCTTCGACAAGACCCTCTACTTCGCGACCTTCAAGGTGAACACCTCCGGCACCGTCTGCAGCAACGGCAGGTCGTACCTCCACGGGCAGGACTACGTGCTCCCCTTCGATCCGAGCGATCCAAGGCAGGGAGGCAAGATCCGCCTCGCCAGGGAGGACCAGGGCGAGGATCTCGTCCCGGGCGTGAGCATCCGCGCGAGCCAGGCCTGCTCGACCAGCCAGAACACCACCGACTACTTCGGCGGCCTCAGGATCGGCGCGCTCCTCACCACCCCGACCCAGTTCTCGCTCTTCGCCAACAAATCGAGGTCGACGGGCGGGGTGAACGGGATCTCCGTCGCCCAGATCGAGAAGAGGCTCGCGCTCCCGCGGACGCAGACGATCGTCGACGCCTGGGCCGCGGTCGTCGAGTAGCGAGATGACCAGACCGTTGCCCGGAGCTCTCGCGCTTCTTCCGCTGCTCGCGTTTCTGCTCTCGAGCGGCGCGTGCAAGCGCCCGGGCTCGGAGGAGGCTCCCCCCCGGCCGCCCGCGTCGGCCACGGCGAGCTCGAAGCCCGTGGATCACCTGGCGCAGGGGGAGCTCCTCGAGAGCGATCAGAAGGTGTTCGGCCTCGCCTTGCCGAGGGTGCTCCGCGTCACCCAGCGCAACATGGGCCGCGTCGTCGGCTCCTCCGACTCCTCGCCTGAGCACCTCGCGAACTTCTTTCGAGCTCGCGTGGGAGGCGGCAAGATCCTCGTCGGCTCGACGAGCACCCAATTTTTGCACGTGCGCCCCAGGGCCGATCCGTCCCGCGAGCTCGACATCCGCGTCGAGCAGGAAAAAAACGGCACTCACGTGAACATCCTGGACGTGACCACCCCTCCGTTCCCGACCCCCACGAGCGCGGCCGAGGCACGAAAGCAGGCCGGGCTCACCCCCGATGGGAAGCTGCTCGATCCCAAGCGCATCGAGTAGCTCACAGGCAGCCGCTCGGGCCGCGCCGGGCCGGAGCGCTTGCCGCTGCGAGCTCCGTCGTGGCATAGCCTGTTCATGGGTCGCCCTGCTCTCCCGGGTCTCGTCGCCTCGAGCCTGCTCGCCTCGGGCCTCGTGAGCTGCGGGCAGGAGGCGCCCGGGCCCTCGCGCTGCGACGCCCCTCGCGACGCGATCGTGGCCATGAGCGACTACTCGTCGAGCGGGATCTCCGCTCTGACCCTCGCGGGCGCCCGCCCTGACGCGAGGTTCGGCGTCGACCTCGGCAAGGATCCTCAGCTCTCGCTCTCCAGGGGGCGGCTCTTCTTCGTCGCTCGCGACAAGGACCTTCTCTTCGAGCTGGATCCGGCCTGCGGCGCGCCCATCGCCAAGGTGAGCGTCCACGACGAGACCGCCCGCGCCAACCAGAACCCGCAGGACGTCGCCGTGGCGCCGGACGGGAGCCTCTGGGTGCCTCGCTTCAGCGACGGCACCCTCCTGATCATCTCGCCCACCGGAGCCCGTCGCACCCTGTCGCTCGCCGCCCACGACGCGGACGGAAACCCTCAGCCCAACGCCATTCGCATCGTGGACGGGCCGGGCGGCTCCCGGGCCTTCGTCGCCCTGGAGCGCCTCGACGACCGCGATGGTCTGAGGTCCAACCAACCCTCCCAGCTCCTCGAGATCGACGTGGACACGCTCGCCGAGGTGGCCGTACACCCGCTCGTGGGCAAGAACCCCTTCAACCGCATCCAGGAGAGCGGCGGCGCTCTGTGGCTCGCGGCGCCTGGAAGCTTCGACGCCAGCGGCGAGCTCCTGGCAGGCATCGAGCGCTTCGATCTGGCGAGCCGCACCAGCGCCCTCCGGGTGCGCGAGGCGGATCTCGGAGGGAGCGTGGTCGAGATCGCGATCCGGGAGGGCTGCGGCGTCGCCATCGTGGCCAACGCCAGACCCAACGTGAACGCCACATCCCTCGTGACCTTCGACCCTGCCACGGGCAAGGTCCTCGCCCCCGCGGCCTCGCCGGTGTTCGGCCCCACCGAAGGCTACGATCTCCAGGGCCTGGCCTGGGTCGGCGATGTCCTCCTGCTCGGGGACCGCCGACCAGGGCCCCGAGGAGGCTACCCTGTCCGCGCCTTCAAGATGCGTGCAGGATGCGCCTTCGATCCTCTCCCCGAAGCCACCCAGGAGCTGCCCCAGAAGCCCGTGAGCATCCGCCCCCGGCATTGAGTCTCCCATGAGGTGCTGGTAAGGCCCGACGCGAGCATGGCCGACCCCACCGAGAAGAGCGTCGACGCGAGGGCAGCGGGCCGGGGCGGCGTCGCCGTGCTGTTCGCCAAGATCTTCTTCCTGGGGGTGGGCTTCGTGCAGCAGGCCCTCCTCCCTCGCGCCATAGGCCTGGCGGGCTACGGGGCCTTCTCGCGGGTCTTCGCGGCGGCGAGCATCCTCAGCAACGTGGTCGTCTTCAGCTCGACCCAGGGGGTGAGCCGGGCCGTCGCCGGGGCCGGGGAGAAGTCGAGGGAGGCCTTCCGCGCCGCGCTCCGGGTGCACGCCGTGATCGGGCTGGGGACGGCGCTGGCCTTCGCCGCGCTCTCGCCGTACGTGGCCCGGTTCCAGGGGGCGCCTCACATCGCCCGGCCACTCCTGGTGATGGCGGCGCTGCTCTTCGTCTACGGGATCTACGCTCCGCTCATCGGCTACCTCAACGGGCGAGGCCAGTTCCAGAAGCAGGCGATGCTCGACGTGACCGCGGCGGCCCTCCGCACCCTGGGCCTCCTGGGGGTGGGGCTCCTCTTCCAGCGAGGGATGAGCGAGGGGGTCCTGGGGGCGACGATCGGCGCGGTGAGCGCCGCGAGCATGGTCTGCGTGATCGCGCTCGTGTGGACCGGGACGGGCGCCTCGTCGACGGCGCCTGACCCCAGGATACCGACGGCGAGGGCATACCTGCTGGGCCTGGTCCCCGTCATCCTCGCCCAGCTCTTCACCAACGGCCTGATGCAGGCGGACATCTCGATCCTTGGCCGCTTCCTGTCCGAGTCGGCGCAGGCCCAGGCGGCAGCGCAGGCCCACGCGGCCGGGCTCCCCCCCGAGAAGCTGGCCGACGAGTGGGTCGGCGTCTACCGGGCCTGCCAGCTCTTTGCCTTCCTGCCTTACCAGCTACTTTTCAGCGTGACGCAGGTGCTCTTCCCCCTGCTGGCCAAGGCCCACGGCGAGGGGGATCGCCCGGCGATCGCCAGGCTGGTTTCGCGGGGCGCCAGGCTGGGGGCCATCGTCTGCGGGCTCTTCCTCTCGGTGGTCGTGGCGCTCCCCAGCTCGCTGCTCAAGTTCGCGTACGGCGCGGACATGGCGGCGCGCGGCGAGGGCTCGCTGCGCATCCTCGCGCTCGGTCAAGGCGCCTTCGCCCTCCTCGGGCTGGCCACGACCGTGCTCGTCAGCCTCAAGCGCGAGCGCCACGCCATGGCCCTCACCTTCTCGGCGCTGCTCCTCACCCTGAACGCGTGCTGGTTCACGATCCAGGGTCACGCCTTCGGCGAGGCCCAGCTCCGGGCGGCGGCGCTGGCGACCACGGGCTCGCTGGGCTGCGCGCTCGCCGTGGGCGTGGTCGTCGTCCGGCGCGACGCGGGGGCCTTCGTGCCGCTGGCCACGGCGCTGCGCGTGGGCCTGGCGATCGCGCTCTTCGGCCTGCTGGGCAGGTTCGTGCCCACGCTCCCCGAGTGGCTCACGCCGGGCGCCGCCCTGCTCGTCGCCCTGGGATACGCCCTGATCCTCGTGGTGACCCGGGAGCTCGGCTCGGGCGATCTCGCCCTCGTCCAGAGCGTGATCTCGAAGCGCCGAGAACCGAAGCCCTGAGAAAACCAAGCATCGAATCCTGATTATTTTTCGTGGGCCTGGAGGCTGGGGCCAAGGGCCTTCGCTCGCTCCTCGATCTCGGCGAGGCGAGCGGCGGTCCACCCGGCGGATATCGCGGGGCGCAGGGCCGCGCCCTCCTTGAGCGGGATCTGGCTCATGGCGTGCTCGGTGAGCGCCGTGATGGTGAGGCTGGGGTTCACCCCGAGGTTGGCCGGGATCATCGAGCCGTCGCACACGTAGAGCCCAGGGTGCCCGAACACCTGGTTGTCCGGGCCGATGACCGCGCTCTCGGCCGACTCCCCGATGGGCGCGCCTCCCAAAATATGGGCCGTCGTGGGGATGTCGAAGAGCACCTCCGGGATCGACGAGTACGCGATGCCCCCGTCCACGCTCCTGGCGAAGAGGCGCGCCACCTCGTTGCCCAGCGGGATGTACGTGGGGTTCGGCGCGCCCGCCCCGAGATCGGTGTCCATGGCCTCACGGAAGAGGCGGGTCCACCTCCGCTTCATCTTCAGCGACATGGAGTTGTCGAGGGTCTGCATCACGAGGAGGAAGATCCCTCGCTTGGCTTTTCCGAAGGGCCAGAGGGAGCGGAGGAAGGTGCGCGGCTGCGTCACCACGTTCTTCAGGTACCGGAGCGGGCGAGGGAGGCCAGGGCCGCCGTCCGTGAGCAGCGTGGCGAGTGGCGCCAGGGCGTCGCTGCCCTCGCTGTAGCGGACCACCTCGACGTGGGTGTGCTCGTCGGGGTGGAACGAGCTGGTGATGGCGATGCCCTTGGAGTAGTTCACGCCGCGATCCTCGGTGGTCACCCCCAGGATCGCCTCGCTGTTGGTGCGCACCCGCTCGCCCAGACGCTCGGACACCCTCGGGAGGCCCCCCTTGACCTTGCACTCCAGCAGGAGCTTCACCGTTCCGAGCACCCCCGCCGAGAGCACCACGTTGCGAGCCCTCACGGTCCTCCGGTCCCTGGCCAGCCAGGCGCCGCTCCGCTCGTGGGTGACCTCGTAGCCGCCTCCGGGGAGGGCCCGGACGAAGACGACCGTGCGCATGGGCAGGACATGGGCGCCCAGCTTCTCTGCGAAATACAGGTAGTTCTTGTCGAGGGTGTTCTTCGCCCCGTACCGGCAACCGACCATGCATCCCCCGCAGAGCGTGCAGGGCGAGCGAGCGGGCCCCTCGCCGCCGAAGTAAGGGTCAGCCTCGTCCTTCTTGCCAGCCTCGCCGAAGTACACGGCCACGGGGGTGCGCACGTACGAGGCCTCGCGCCCCATCCTCCGCGCGACGTCCTGGAGGAGCACGTCGGGCTCACCCTCGAAGCGGTTCTGCGTGACGCCGAGCATGTACTGCGCCATCCGGTAGTGCGGCATCAGCGCGGCCTTCCAGTCCTTGATGCCGGCCCACTGCGGCGCCTGGAAGAACGCGTCCGGTGGGACGTAGAGAGTGTTGGCGTAGACGAGCGAGCCCCCGCCCACGCCCGAGCCCGAAAGAATGAACACGTCGGAGAGGAAGGTGAGCCGGAGGATGCCGAAGCACCTGGCGAGCGGGATCCAGAGCGATTTGCGCACGTCCCAGTTGGTCATGGGAAAATCGCTCGAGGAGAACCGCTGGCCTCGCTCCAGCACCTGGACCGAGTAGCCCTTCTCGGCGAGCCTGAGCGCGGAGACCGAGCCCCCGAAACCCGAGCCCACGACGAGGAAATCGACGTCGAACCCCGAGCTCATCGCGGCCATCCTGACGTGCTGCCCGCGGCCCGCGCGCTCGCCCGGGCGAAGGGATCCGTGGCGCCCGGGTGCTGGGCGAAGAAGAGCGAGGGCTCGATCAGCTCGAGCTCCATCACGACCAGCCGGCCCGAGTCGTCGCGCGCCATGTCGACCCGGCCGTAGAGGATGCGCTCGCGAAAGGGCTCGAGCACCTGCTCCGCGAAGGCCCGCTCATCCCGCTCGACGTCCACCGGGGTGACCGACTCGGCGTCGCCCGCCAGGCGAGGGCTCTTGCGCACGGCATGCGAGATCCCCCCTTCCAAAAAAACCAAGCAACGCTCACCTCGCCCCTCGACCGAGCTCAGGTAGGGCTGGACGAGGACATCTCGCTCGGACGAGAGAGAAGCGAGGAAGCGCTCCCCCTCGCCCAGGCTGCCAGGACCGAAGCGCGCGGTCTTCCACGAGCCCGCCGAGATCCGCGGCTTGATCAGCACCTCGCTCCAACCCCGAGCGGAGCAGAGGGCCTCCAGCCCCGCGGACTCTCCCCGCGCGACGAACGCGGTGGGGACGATGGCCACGCCCCGAGCCTCGAGCTCCGCGAGGTAGATCTTGTCGAGGTTCCAGCGCACGACGTCGACCGGATTGGCGACGCGCGTGACGGCCGAGAGGGCGTCCAGCCAGGCGACGAAGGCCTCCGGCGCCTGCGCGTAGTTCCAGGTCGAGCGCAGGACGACCAGATCCACGTCGGCGGGGAGCGCGCCACCGTCGTCCCACACGAGCATCCTCGCCTCGACCCCCGCTCGCTCGAGCGCCGCGAGCAGCAGGGGCTCGTCGACGTCCTTCTCGGGAATGTTCCGGCAAGTGGCGAGGGCGACCCTGGGGCGAGCGGACATGGTGGCAACTATCTCGTATCGTGGGGCTGCCTGGACGAGAAGATGGCGGCCGTTGCGCCCAGGTAGCGAAAATCGCCTGCTTTTTTGCCCCCCCTCCGCCATGAAAGGGGGCTGCTGCCCCCACATCATGACACTTTTCGAGCAACAACGTTGACGACGGGACCGGATTCGCGGCAAAAAGGCAGCGCGATTCGCGAGGATCACTCCTGAGGAGGACGTTTCCAATGAAGAAGATTGCGCTTTTGTTTGCAGTAACGGCGGCTGTTGCGGGTGCGGCTATGGCCTGCGGCGACATGAAGCCCCCGACGGACCCCTCGGCGCTCGGCATGGAGGCTGGGGTGCCCGAGGTACCGTCCGGTACGCCGAGCGGCGCCCCGAGCGCTCCTGCTATGCCCGGCAAGTGAGCAAGCTTCCGGGCGAGACGCCGGCCTGAGGCCGCGCGATTCATCCTCGGACGCTCGGAGGAAGCCCTCGCAGCCCTGCGAGGGCTTTTTTCGTTCGAAGGTCGGGCTCAGGGCAGGGGGTGCCTGAAGAAGAACACCGTGAAGCGCCCCACGGTCTCCTTCTCGAAGCCAGGCTCGTTGGCGAGTGCTCCTTCCCGGAGCGCCTTCTCGACCGACTCCTGGCTCTCGCCGGTCCTCGTCGGATCGACGAGGTACGCCACCTCCCTCGAGGCCCCGAAGGCGTCGCGGTAGGAGCGGCGGCGATCCTGGCGCTCGTGCGTCGGGACGACGAGGACGCTCTCGCGCGCCAGGAACGTGAAGCGGTAAGCGATCCAGTAGTCGGCCATCGCCGTGGTGATCTTGCGGGAGGCCAGGAGCTCCGCCACCCGCTCCTCGTCCGTGGGACCGGGGGCTCGAGGGGCCACGAAGGGGCCCCTCACGTCGGGCCCGAACGAGACCCAGCCCGACACCCCCGCGGCGACCAGGTAGGGCGCGAGCAGCGCGAGGAGCTTGCGCGGGCCCAGCTTCGCCGCGAGGGGCAGCAGCGCGAACGGCAGGAGCAACGGCACGCTGGCCAGGTAGCGCATGGAGAAGTGATCCATCACCATGACGCTCGTGAGGAAGCCCGCGAGGCTCAGGGGGAGCGCCAGGGCTCCGACGAGGCCGGATCGCCGCGTCTCCCAGGGCAGGCGGCCCCCGGCGAGCACCAGGACGAGCGAGACAGGAAACGCGGCGAGGAAGAGCGCCACCGCGGCGCGCGCGAAGAGCGCGTAAAGCCAGTGAGGCTCCCAGGGCGCGTAATCCATCATGTGGCGCGCGTAGTAGCTCGTGGCGCCGAAGGCCCAGGGGCCGCACTCCCGGACCAGGAGATCCCAGTTGTGGGCCACTCGCCCCGCGTCCATGTGGGTGACCCCCAGCCTGGCATCCTCGGACCTCCAAACGAGCCAGAGCGGCGCCGCGCCGACCAGCGCTCCGGCCGCCGACGCGGCGAGGGGCCCGACGGCGCTCCTCGCCCTGGCAATCCAGCTCCCCGAGGCGCCGTCGAAGGACGAGAGCACGAGCAGCAGCGCGACCAGCGGCGCGAAGATGAGCGCGTAAGGATCGGCGGCGCAGGAGAGCACCGCGAGCGAGCCCGAGAGGGCGCTCCACGCGAGGCGGTGCGCCCTGGAGCTGGCGCCGTCGGCCAGCGTCAGGGCGACGAACGCGAGGGTGATGCTGAGCTGCCTCGGCGGATAGAGAGCGTAGGTGTGGACAGCGGCGGTGGTGAAGACGAGAGGGAGCGCGACGACGAGGGCCGACAGCGAAGGGCTAGCCAGCCTGGCCAGCAGCGCGTGCCGCCTGGCGACGAAGAACACGGTCAAGGTGACGAGCACATGGAGCACGAGCGCCGACAGCACGAGCGCCTCGGGCCTGGGCCCGAGCACCGCGAAGAACGGGACGGCCCAGAGAGCGTCGGCCGAGCTCTGATACGTGCTCCCCCAGAGCAGCGGCGACAGCTCGCCTCGCGCCATGTGCATGGCCTGCAGGCCCACGATGGCGGCGTCCGAGTTCACCTCGCGAGCGTGGACGAGCTCGGGGACCCGGAACGCGAAGGAGGGCACGAGCAGCGCGACCAGCGCCGCGGCCAGGCGCGCCCGCGGCGTCATTCCCCGACCTTTCCCATGAAGTCGACCTTAGCCCGGATCTCGGCCGACCCTACCAGACTCCAATTGACCTCCGGCCCGCTCGCCGGTAGAACACGGGCTCTTCCATCGAGGAAGAGCGCGGTCTGCCCTCTCGGGGGCGCCCGGGCGGGCGGTGAGGTAGCCAAGTGGTCAGGCAGCGGATTGCAAATCCGTTACACGCGGGTTCGAATCCCGTCCTCACCTCCAAACTTTTTTTTCGAAGACCCTCTCCATCGAAAAAGCGTGCCTGGTCACACCTCCTTCGGAGGAGGTAGGATCGGCATGATGGTCGAGAAGGGCAAAGACGAGGGCCGTGTCGGGCTCATCGAGGAGGAGGTCGCGCTCACCCAGAAAATGACGCTACCGAAGCACCTGCGCGACCAGGCCGAACCGGAGAGCGTCGACACCTCCCCCCGCCTCGTCCGCCCGACCATCGGCGGCGCCGTGGACGCGGACGCCCTGAAGCGCGTCCGGCGCGTCGCTCCCGGGGTGTCGATCGGTGCCAAGCCCCCCCCCTATGGCTCTCAGGACGACGTGAGGACGGTGGCGCGCCGCTCGCCGGTGATGGCCAAGGACTTCGATATCGCGACGGAGAAGCGGGCCTACGTCGTACCCGAGCGCGGCACCGGCCCCGCCGTTGACGATGCTCCCACCACCAGGCGCCCCCACGCGATGGTCCCGGACACCCGGGACGAAGTCACAGCAAAGGGCATGTTGCTATCCCACGACGACGGTGCGGAGGGTTCGCGAACGGCCGACGAGAGGGAGCCGCCGAGCTTCGTCACCAAGCAGGTGCCTGCGCACGTCGCCAGGATGCTGCGCGCGGCTGCGTCGAGGGACGGCGGAGAAGGGCAACTCGGAGGAGCTGCGCCAGGCGATTCAGGGGCTACGGCGGAGGCCAGGCTCGAGGGCTCGCTCGACAAGAGCGAGGCGCTCGTGCTCGACAAGCTCACCTCCCGGGGTCCGGCGACCAAGCTCTCTCACCCCGGGAGGGATCCGAGCGTGGCCCAGGAGCGGGTCGACCCCATGTCCCAGTTGCTCCACACCCTCCCCATGGGGGTGACGGCCAGGGACATCCTCGGAAGCAGAGCCCCGGCTCTGGTCCCTTCCCTCGGGGACTCCGACGCGAGGCCACCCGACACGAGGGCATCGGCGCAGATCCCGGACACCGCTCCCCAGGGGTATTCGTCGCCCGCGGCCTTCCCGTCCGCCTCTCACCCGGCGGTCGGCGCGGCCGCTCCTTTTCCGTCCCCCGGGCCTCAGGGCGCAGCCCAGAGGCCGTCTGGCCACGGCAGCTATCCGCCGGGCTCCTTCCCTCGGCAGGACGGCCCTGCTCAGCAGCCCTTCACCTCTCCTTCGCAGAGCCGGATCTCCACGACAGCCATGCCCGGGGGCCCATTCCAGCCAGGCTCTGGCTCCATGCCCCACGCATCCGGCCCCGCTCCCCAGCAAGGCCCGCGCCCTGGTACATTTCCGCCTGGCTCCATGTCCCACGCAGGCCCTCAGCAGGGCTCGCCCCCTGGAACGTTCCCGGCCGGGGAGCGGAGCCAGCCTCCGTTCAACCCTGGCTTGCCGCCTCGCACATTTCCCCCGGGAGTCACTCCTCAGCAGCAAGGCCCTCCCAGAGGCACCTATCCTCCCGGCTCGGTCCCTCAAGGCCAGAGCGTGACCTCCAGCCTGCCTCCCCTCGATTCCAGCGTCGCGCTCCAGAGCACCAGCGCCCCGTTCGGCATGCATCCCTCCTTGGTCCCCGAAACAAGGCCGCGGAAAGGCGTCCGGTGGGCGGTGCTTCTTTTTTTCGTCCTCGCCGCGCTCGGCGGCGCGTGGTTCCTCCACAAGCGCGGCAAGCTGCCGTTCCCGCGCTGAGGGGCGCCAGGACCGGAGGGAGAATGAGCCCTGGCCACCCGAGCTTCGACCGGGGCACGAGGCTCTTCGATCGGGGCTCCTTCTTCGAGGCTCACGAGGCCTGGGAAGAGCTATGGCGAGGAGAGACGGATCCCCGGAAGCGCCTGTTCTTGCAGGGCCTCATCCAGATCGCGGCAGGCTTTCACAAGCTGTTCGTGGTTGGCTCGCCCGAGTCCGCCACCCGCCTCCTGGGGAGAGGGCTCTCCAAGCTCGACGGCCTCTCCACGGAGCCCGCGGGCGTCGATCTGGGCGCCCTCCGCGACGGGGTGAACAGGTGCATACAGAGTCTCCGGGTGGGGCAGATCGCGCAGGTGGTCGCGCCAAGGATCGGCCTGAAATGAAGAGCGCCGCGGAGCGACGAGCCCCGCGGCGCCTTGCTTCGAGAGCCTGCCAGAGGACCTGGCGCTTACTTCGCGTAGAGCTGCACGGCGACGATGCCGGCGCCCGACTTGGCCGTCGCGACCCACTTGGCGTTCACGGGGACCGGAGAGAGGGCCAGCTTGACGCAGTTGGCCCTGCCGCCGATCGAGGTCTGGGCACCTTTGCTGGCGTTCTTGGCGAACGAGCCCTGCATTCCAGGGATGGGAGCCAGCAGGAACATCTCGAGGTCGATCGAGCTCACCCCCACGCCGGCAGCCACCAGGGTGTAGCACCTACCCGGTGCGATCGAGAACTGGCCTTCCAGGGTCTGGCCAGGCTGGAAGTTGCCGGCGACCAGGGGGCCCTCCTTGGCCATGCCAGGAGCCTCGCTGTTGGCGTACATCATGAGCGGACCGGCGGCGAGGCCCGCGAGGTTGGGGTCGATCACCTGGGCCGTGCCCGAGGCGCCTCCTGCGGGAGGGCTGGCCCCGGGGAAGCCAGGGAACCCCGGAACGCCGGGCTGACCCGGAGCAGGCTGACCCGGAGCAGGCTGGCCGGGAGCAGGCTGGCCGGGCTGAGGATATCCAGGGGTGCTGGGCTGGCCAGGCTGGGGATACCCGGGAGTGGGCTGGTACCCAGGCTGACCAGGCTGACCAGGCTGACCAGGCTGACCAGGCTGACCAGGGTAGCCAGGCTGGCCGGGGTAGCCGGGCTGACCGGGTTGGTATCCGGGCTGGCCTGGAACGCCGACCTGCGCTCCATAAGTACCCTGCGGGTTCGCCGGAGGTGTATCGGCGCATGCCGCGAGCGCGAGGGCAGTCAGGGCGACGATCGCGGAAAATCTGGGGGAAAGGTTCACGGCAAGCTCCTCGGTGGATGCCCGGAAGTTCGACCCGAGGTAGGGCCTCCGGGCGGGCTGAGTCTATCTGCGGTTGGACGGGGATTCGAGCGAAAACACGCCCGACAAAGCAACAACGTACGCCCCTGGCGGACCTTACAGCGGCTCGGACAGGAGCCGTTTCCACCTCGTGTGTCTAGGGCTTCTCGGCGTTGACGATGGCGACCGCGTCCAGATCAAAGCCATTGGTCGTCGTCTTGTTCGGGTTGGGCGGGCAGGCCTCGAGCCCCCTGTCGACGATGCGCACGAAGCGAGCTCGGGCCAGCCCCACCCCGGCCAGGTCGAAGGGATCGCCTCCGGCCTTCTCCGGATCGAGCGGAGAGATCCCGTTGTCTGGCGAGGAGAGCGAGGGACGCCACCCCGCGCAGCCGCCGTAGGGGGGCTGGGTGGCGGTGCACGGGAAGGTTCTCCACGCGACGCCGTCCTCGCTCACGCTCACCTCGCCGGGCTCCGCGAAGGGACGGGAGATATCGCCCGCGACGAAGAACGCGTTCTCGAAGACGATGAAATCGGGCCCCGGGCCGTCGACGATCGCGTTTGGCTCGAAGGAGAGGACGATGCTGCCCCCCCGGCCCAGCGAGACGACGTCGAGGCCCCCCTGCGCCAATCCCCCGCCCACCGGCGGCCCCAGCACGATCTCGGGCATCTGAGGGAGCCCGAAGCCCGCGCAGTCCCCCGGCGAGAAGCTCACCACGGCCGTGGCGAAGCGGTGGGCCGGGAGCACCCCGGCCTCGCTGGGGAACCCGCCATCGACGCGAGGCTTGGGCGGAGGAGGACCGACGTCGGAGGAGCCCCCGGGCCCGGCGTCGCCGAGCGATATCTCGCCGGCCTCCTGGGCTGGAGCCCCGGCTCCGCAGGCGAACAGCGCCATCGAAAGAAGGAACGTCGGTAGGGCTTGCGGCTTGGTCATTTCTTCGAGGGTATCTCCTGGCGGATCCTCTCGTTCCGCCCGTAGCGCTCGAGGATCTCGAGGCGCTTGAGGGTCTCGGCGCGAAAGGCTCCCAGCTCGCGCTGGAGGGCCTCGATCCCCACCTCGTTCTTGAGGTTCACCCGGAAATCGGTCTCGGCCTGGGCGCGATCCTTCATGGTCTGGCGGTTCTGGCTCATGACGATGAGCGGGCCCTGGAGAGCGACCAGGATCGCGAGGGCGAGGTTGTAAAACTGGTAGGGGTACCCATCGAAGGCGTGAAGGCTGTTGACGACGATCCACACGATCGTGAGGGCGATCAGGAAAAGGATGAAGGCCCAGCTCCCGTTGAGCTCGGCCACCTGATCGGCGAGCTTCTGCCCCCACGTGAGGTTCTCCTCGAATTCCTTCACCACGTCGCGAGCCGCGCGCTGGGAGAGGAGGGCGTTGGTCTCCCGGAGGCGCTCGGCCATCTCGGCGAGGATGGCGAGGGCCGCGGTCTTGGAGCGGCTCAAATGATCGCTGAACTGCTCCCGGGTCAGCTCGAGGAGGACGGTGTCCGTCGTCGCCACGACGCTGGCGGAGCGCGGCTTGTCGTCGAAGAGAGAGAGCTCCCCGAAGTACTCGCCGGTGCGTACGTCCTTGAGGACGACCCGATCCGAGCCCTCGCCGGGGAGGAAGATCTGCACGGCCCCCGAGAGGACGATGTACATCGACGAGCCGCTCGAGCCCTTCTCGAACACCGAGGCGCCGCTCGCGAACGAGCGGGGCGTGAGCCGCTGGGCGAGCGCCTCCACGTCCGGCCGACTCAGGGTGTCGAACAGCGGGAGCTGGGCGAGCAGATCGGCGTGGAGCATCGGCGAGCCGCCGAAGGATGCTCTCCTCTCCACCGCTTCGCAAGGGAACACGATCGTGCCATCCTTGCCGCCGATGCCCGCCTGGCTCTCCGAGGTTCTCACGATCGCCGTCCTCCTCACGATCGTGGTCCTGGTCATCGCGAGCTTGCCGAAGGTCGAGCTGGGGCACTCCCCCGCCTTCCTCCGGCGCCGCTTCTTCAACTGGTTCCCGGTGGGACTCACCTACGCCTTCCTCTACATGGGGCGCTACAACCTCAACGCGTGCATAGACAAGAAGGACGTCCTCCTCCTCTTCGACAAGGCGCAGTACTTCGAGATCGACTCCTGGGGAGCGCTCACCTACGGCCTGTCCTTCGTCGTGAACGGGCCGCTCACCGACAAGCTGGGAGGGCGCAAGACGACGCTGCTGGCCGCAGGAGGCGCCGCGCTGGCCAACGCCCTGATGGGCCTCGTCGCGCTCTCGGCCATGAAGGACGGGGCAATCCCCAAGGACGAACGGGCGGCGCTCATCCCGGTGTTCTCCGGGCTCTACGCGCTCAACATGTATTTCCAGAGCTTCGGCGCGGTCTCCATCGTCAAGGTCAACTCGGCGTGGTTCCACCTTCGGGAGCGCGGGACCTTCGGCGGGATCTTCGGGATTCTCATCTCCCTCGGGCTCTATTTCGCGTTCGACTGGTCCAGCTTCATCGTCAAGGCATCCAACCCGGCGTGGGCCTTCTTCGTCCCGGCGCTCATCCTTGTATTCTTCTTTGCCATCGACGCCGTGGTGGTGCGTAACACGCCGGGCGAGGCAGGGCACATCGACTTCGAACTCGGAGACGCCACCTCGCCCGAGACGAAGACCCCGCTGTGGGAGCTCGTCAAGATGATGGCGAAGAGCGGTGTTATCCTGTCCATCGCCGTCATCGAATTCTGCAGCGGATTTCTTCGAAATGCCATCATGAAGACCTACAAATCCTTCTCGGAGGAGACGGGGCGGGCGGCCCACGATTTCGTGCAGCAGCACTGGGGGATGCTCAACTGCGCGGCGGGGATCCTTGGCGGCGTCATCGCCGGTGTCATCTCCGACCGCCTCTTCCATTCACGGCGAGGGCCGGTGTCGGCTGTGCTCTACGGGGTGATGCTCCTTGGATCCATTGCCATGTATTTTACCCTCACCACGGCCGCGGTGGGCTGGGTGCTGGTGGTGATGACGCTGGCCATCATCGGGGTCCACGGGATGCTCTCCGGCACGGCGAGCATGGATTTCGGGGGCAAGCGCAACGTGGGTATCGTGGTGGGCATCATCGACGGCTTCGTCTATCTCGGCTCCACGCTGGGCTCCAGGGTGCTCAAGGCCGTCCTCCCCGGCAAGGCCCTGGCGGGGGACTCGGCCAACTGGTGGCCCTGGCCTGCGGTCATAGGGCCCATGGCGCTCATCGGGTTCTTTCTGGCGCTCAGGGTCTGGAACGCCAGGCCCACGAGCGGCGAGGCCGCGGCTCACTGATACTGTCGCACCATCAACGCTGCACGATAGCCCCTGAAGCCTTCCCCCTGCAGTGTGCACCGCGGCGCCCCAGACCTCACCCCGCCACAGGGGTTCGCGGTGCCCACGGCCCCTCTCCCACGAAGCGCGGTAGAGGGGCCCCACTGTGCCCTGCCCGTTTCGAGTCTGGTACCCCTTGGCTCGCCTTGGCGTGGAGTTCACAGCCCCCCCTCTACCGCGCCCTCTCTGGGCGGGGGAGAGGGGGACGCGACGTAGTGCGCATTATCGCGCCGGGGGTGAGGTCTGCGAGCCTATCGTGCAGCCTTGACGGTGCGGTAGTATGAGGTCGATCCCCGGCTCGGGGCCCGGCGGCCTCGCGTGCGCGGTTCTTCGATGGGGATTTATGGCTTGGCCTGGGGGCGGGCCAGGCAGGAGTCGAGCCTGGCCAGGAAATCGCGGCGGAGCTCGTCGGAGATGCGGTGGCGGACCCCGGGGTACTCCCGGATGTCGGCCTCGGCTCCGGCGCGCTGGAAGGCCTCGAGCGTGGTGCGGCCCCAGCCCGGAGCGACGGTGGGATCTGCGCCCCCGTGGAAGGCGAAGGTGGGCGCGATCCGGTCACCAGGGCGGGGCCAGAGCGGCCTGGGCAAGGCCCCTGCGATGGGCAGAGCGCAGAGGATGTCGGCGCCGTGCCGGGCGGCCAGGGCATAGGAAAGGAACCCCCCCTGGGAAAAGCCGGTGACCACGTAGCGGCGCCCCCGGGTGATCTCCTGGAGGCTCGCGTGGAGCGCGTCCACCGCCGAGGAGACGCTGACGGCCAGTTCCGCCTCGGGCATGTTGATGTGGAGATCGAACCAGGTATAGCCCTCGTCCCATGGCCTCGGGGCCCGGGGGAGGATGAAGCGAACCCTGGCCGGATATTGGTAGTAGAGCTCTCCATAGGACTCGGGGGTGTCACCCCGCCCGTGAATGCCCACCACGATGGGCGCGTCCTCGCCCGCGCCGTTCACCCTCACCTCGACCAGGGTGATGCCCGCGTGGACCGAGCGCCGCTCGGGCTTGAGCTTCTTCTCGCCGGGCGAGGGTCCTCGCTTGCAGCCCGCCAGGGAGAGCGCGCACAGGAAGAGGACCGCCGCCCGGCTCATTTCGAGCCCAGACGGGCCAGGCAGGCGTCGAGGCGAGCGTGGAGATCCTTGCGCATGTCCTGGGTGATCTGGTGGCCCACTCCGGGGTATTCCCGGAGCTCCGCCTCGCCTCCCTCCCGCTTGAACGCGTCGACCGTGGCCCTGCCCCACCGGGTGGCGATGAGCGTGTCGTCCGCCCCGTGGAGCGCGAAGGTGGGGGCGGCCCTCTGCTTGGGAGGAGGGAGCAGCGGGCCTGGCAGGGAGCCAGCCACCGGGATCGCGCAGGCGAGCTCGCCCGCGTGCCTGGCCGCCAGGGCATAGGACAGGATACCTCCCTGGGAGAAGCCGGTGACCACGTAGCGGCGCCCCCGGGTGATCTCCTTGAGGCCCTCGTGGAGCCCATCCATCGCCGAGCCCACCGCGGCGCCGAACTCCGCGTCGGTCATCCCCTCGCGGAACTCGAACCAGGAGTAGCCCTGGTGAAAAGGGGCTGTGGCCCTTGGAAAGACGAAGTGCACCCGCCCGGAGTAGCCGTGGAACAGGCCCGAGTAACCGGACGGGGAATCGCCTCTTCCATGAATACCCACCACGATGGGAGCCTCCTCCCCAGCGTCGTTGGTATAGACCTCCAGGAACTCGATGCCCGCGTGGGTGGTGACCTCGGTGGGCTTCGGCTTCCTGGGCGAGGCGTCCCCTCCGGAGCGGCAGCCTGCGGCGAGGAGGACGGAGGTAGCCGCGAGGAGGGCGCGCCTCGCTCCGAGGACCACGTGAGGGACGAGCATCTCGCTCAAGATAGCAGGCTCAGCCCCTGGCGACGCGCTCGCCCAGCGCCTCGGCGAACTCCATGGTGGAGGCGCTTCCTCCCAGATCCGGGGTGCGTGGGTTGACGTCCGCCACCGATGGCTTGACTATGTCGCGCAGAGGCCGCCTGAGCCGCAGGCGAGCAGGGGGTGGGGGTTGTTGCAGGGCCATCCAAACCAGATGCACGACCAGATCGTCGGGGGCAGGTACCATGTCGTGCGGCTGCTCGGCGAAGGCGGGATGGGCGCGGTCTACGAGGCGAGACATACAGACACCGGGCGGCGCGTCGCGCTCAAGGTGATCGTGACGGAGGCGCTCGCGCAGGGAAGCGGCATCGTCGAACGATTCCAGCGCGAGGCGAAGGCGAGCGGCTCGATCGATTCCAAGCATGTCGTCGCGGTGCTGGACGCGGGCATCGACGAGGCGACCCGGAGCCCCTTCATGGTGATGGAGTACCTCCAGGGAGAGGACGTCCATCAGTTTGTATCCCGTGTTGGTATCCTCGCTCCGGAGCTCGCGCTACGCATCGTCGCCCAGGCGTGCCTCGGCCTCCAGCAGGCGCACGAGGCGGGGATCGTGCACCGCGATATCAAGTCCGCCAACATGTTCCTCTCGCGCCGCGACGGGAGCGAGGTGGTGCTGAAGCTCCTCGACTTCGGCATCGCCAAGGTACGCCCGAATCCATACGCGATCGGCGAGGACAAGCGGCTCACCCGGACAGGCACGATGCTGGGCTCGCCCCTCTACATGTCGCCTGAGCAGGCCAGGGGGACGAAGGACCTCGACGGCCGCTCCGACATCTGGTCGCTCGGGATCGTCCTGTACGAGCTGCTCTCGGGCGCCACGCCAAACGGGCATCGCGAGTCGATCGGCGAGCTCATCCTCGCGATCTGTGCCGAGCCCACGCTCCCCCTCCAGAACAGGGCCCCGTGGGTGTCTCCGCAGATCGCGGCCCTCGTTCACAAGGCCCTCTCGATCGAGCCCGACGGACGCTTCCAGAGCGCTGCCGAGATGTACGCCGCCATCGCTGCGCTCCTCCCGGAAGGCACGGCCATCCACGAGTCGATGCTCGTCCCGATCTCCAGCGCGATGAGGAGCAGCCGGGGCGCGCGCCAGAAGCCACGCGGCTCCTCGCTGCGGTGGGTGCTCCCCCTGATCGGCGCCTCGGCCCTCGCGGGTGGGCTCGCCCTGTACCGTACTCCTCCCCCGGACGCGATCGAGACCGACCTGCCGCCCGCCGCGAGGGCGCAGTCGACCGCGGGGACGGCGACGAGCGCAGGAACGGCGGTGTCGAGCGCAGGAACGGCGTCGAGCGCGCAGGTCTCCGTCGCGACGGCCACGCCACGACCGAATCCGCCAGCCATGCCGGCGGCCGTCGTACGACCGACCAGGACGACGCTCACACCGGACGCGGCAGTCGCGCCACCTGCGCCTCTGCCACCACAGGCGAAAGCCGCAGGAGCCATCGTTGAGAAACCGCCCTTTTAGCGCCGCCCGGCCGAGGTGCGGCCACCCCCTTCGCTCGCTCGCACCCCTGCTCGCCCTGGGGCTGCTCGCCGTGCAGACAAGAGCGCGCGCGGACAACCCGACTCCGACCGACGTCACGACCGAGTCTCCCGAGACCTTGCAAGCGCGCGAGGCGTTCCTCAAGGGGATCGAGCTCGTGAGGAAGACGCAGTGGGCCGAGGCCCTCGCAGCGTTCGAACGCTCGTCGAAGCTGCGGCCACACGCCGTGACCACGTACAACATCGGCACGTGCGAGCGCGCCCTCGGTCGCTACACACGCGCTCGCGCCGTCCTGCGCCGCGCGCTCGCCGAGAACGACGCGAGCGGGAGGACGCTCCTCTCGGATTCGCTGGTCACGGACATCAACGGCCTCCTCGCGCAGATCGATGGGCTGCTCGCGACGGCCCACGTGACGCTCGAACCCCCGGGAGCGTCGATCGCGGTCGACGGTCGCCCGCTCGATGTCGCGACGCCCGCCGGAGAGAGCGTCCCCCTGCTCGTGGCCGGGCTGCGCGCTCCTGCGCCGAGCGAGGCGCCTCCCGCCGCGAGCTTCACGCTCGTGCTCGACCCGGGCGCGCACGTGCTCACGCTGTCGCGCAAGGGGTACGCCGACGCCATCGTCAACCGCACGCTCGCCCCGGGCTCGACGACGAAGCTCGCCCTGCTCCTGGACAAGCTCCCGGCGACCCTCCACGTCGCCTGCGATCAGGCCGGTGCGGCCGTCGCCGTGAACGGAGTCGATGTCGGGGTGGCGCCGGTCGACGTGTCGCGGCCGGCGGGGAGGTACCGCGTCGTGGTGAAGAAGCCGGGGCACGTGACCTACGAGACGGAGGTCGTCGCCCACGCTGGCGAGAGCGCCGACCTGCGTGCGACGCTCCCGGAGGAGAAGCCCCCCCTGACGTCGCGGTGGTGGTTCTGGACGGCTGCGGGCATCATCGTCTCGGGGGTCGCAGTGAGCACGTATGTCGTGACCAGGACGGACTCGGAGCCCGTGCGACCGCCGCTGAACGGGGGGGGACTTGGATGGAACGTCCCCGTACAATAGGGCGTTCGGGCCTGGCTGCTATCGCGCCTGTCGCGCTCTCGATCGCCTGCGCGTCGCACTCCCAGGACCTCCCCCCGCTCGGCGAAGCGCTGGTGGTGGTGGACACAGATGTTCCCATCCCGGCGTTCGCGAGTCGCCTGCGCCTCGACCTGTACACCTCGGATGGATCGACGTGGTACGAGTCGCGCGACATCGCGCGCCGGGATCCTCGCGACTGGCCCGCGAGCTTCAGCGTCTACACACCCGACACCGAGCGCACGGCGCTCGTTCGCCTGCGGATCTATCCGGAGGGAAAGCTCCGCGACTACCACGGTGAACGCTTTGTCTCGCGGCAACCCACGGGCGCGCCAGGTGAGCCCGCCGCGCCGATTCCATCCTGCGACGCGCCGCCCAGCTGCGAGCTACCGCGTCTCGTGAAGGGCGGCGTCGACGTGACCCCGCGCTCCGAGCCGCAGCCGTTCCTCACGATCGACAGGCTGCTCCGCGTGCGCCTCACGCCAGGCGTTCGTGGTCGCGTGCATGTCGTGCTACGCGGCGACTGCTTCGCCACGATGGCGAACCTCGCCGGACAGCAGACGTGCGTCGACGCCGCTGCCGCGTTCGGGCCGGTCGAAGACGCTTCGCTCGAGGCGGACATGACGGTCCCTCCCGCCGTCGCGAAGAGGTTCGGCGGTGGGGTGCCCTGCCCGCCTGGCGCCAGCCCCCGTCCAGGACGTACGCGCCCGGACGGCCGCAGGATGTTCGACGAGGAGGTGTGCGTTCCCGGAGGAACCTTCGTCTTCGGTAACACGGACGAGGTCGGCACGGGAGAGTCCGCCGGCGTACCCGAGCACCAGGCCGTCGTCCCGCCCTTCACCATGGACAGGTACGAGGTCACCGTCTCGCGGTGGCGCGAGTTCACGAGGCCACCGACGAAGGCCACGGCCAACGCCGACAAGCTCGAACGAGACACCTGCAAGCAGGTGCTGCCGAGCAACAAGCGCTGGTGTACATGGAGCGAGAGCGCCAAGGTGCCCGAGGATCGGGAAGACTACGCCATCACATGCGTGACCTGGTCTGCTGCGCGCGCGTTCTGTCAGTCTCTCGGGGGTGATCTCCCTACAGAGGTGCAGTGGGAGTGGGTCGCGCAGCACGTCTCGCGGCCGCGCAGGACCGACTACCCGTGGGGTAACGAGCCAGCGACGTGCGTCGGGCCCAACGGCGGAGAAGACCGTGTGATCGGGGATCGACTGTGGGGGTGCAGCACGCGCGTCCGCTTCGGGGAGAGCTGCGTCACGGGGACCGGGATCGACTGCGGCGGGACGGGGCTGGAGCTCTGCAATACGGAGAAGATCGCCATCAATCCCCGGCAAGGGCCTCAGCCGGTCGACGCCGTGGACAGGCCGACCGGCGATCGCTCCCTCGGGCTCGGCGTGGTGAACATGGCCGGCGGCGTCGCCGAATTTACCCGCGACGCGTTCCATGCGCTCGACTCGAGCTGCTGGGCGGTCGCGCCGCTCGTCTCTCCGGTGTGCGTCGACGAAGGCGCGAAGCGGCACTCCGTGCGAGGGGGCTCCTGGGTGGCAGGAGGGGCGGGGGGGCTCGGGGGCAGCCGCCACGCAAACGAGTCGGGTCCTCTCTCTCCCTATGGTCCGGCGCAGGTGGGCTTTCGATGCGTGCGGCCGGTGGAGGTACCATGAGGGCGCGAGCGCCTCGGCGGTCCGAGATCCTCGCTGCGCTGGTGGCCTTTGGTTTGGGCGCCTGCGGTCAGGGCGGCGATGAGGTCCTCCCTCCCCGCGGTCAGATCCTCCTCTACTTCGACACCGACGCCCCCGTGCCCGCGGCCCCGGGGAAGCCCCAGGGTCCGGACGATGGCGCGCCGCTGTTCGACACTTTGTCCATCGAGGTGTACGAACCTGGCCAGACGACGCCGTGCGCCGGCTGCGCCCGGGAGTTTGCCCTCGACGTCGAGAAGCTGGGTTCGCGCCTCGTCTCCGTGGGCATTCCGGCCAGGCCGGGCGCCGCGGGGTACCGGGTGCGCGCCCGCCTGTTCCCGGCTGCGTGGGTGACGAGGTGCCCGCCGGCCGGCGGGGCGCCTGCGCAGGTAAACACCGCAGCGGCCGACTTTCACCCGAGGCCAGAGGCGACCATCGACGTGACGGCGGCCCTGCCGGTGGTGGCCGCCGAAGGCATCCTCGAGCGCACGCTCCTGCTGGCGACGGACTCGGTGGGCACGCGGCGAGGGACGCTCGACGCGCCGGTGGAGACGACCGAAGGCAGGCCCGAGCCCTCCAGGGTAGGGACATGGCCTGCCGCACAACGGACGCCATGCAAGGGAGATCCGCGTCCGGACGAGGTCTGCGTCCCCGGGGGGGCCTACTGGATGGGCAATCCGCGGATGCGGCACGACTGCGGAGCGGTGTCGTCCTCCTCGTTCCTGGTCCCTCACCTCGTGGTCCTCTCACCGTTCTTCCTTCAGAAGATCGAGGTCACCGTGGGCGCATTTCGCGCTGGCGGGGGGAACCCTCGGTACGTCACCCCGTGGGGCGGCTCGTACACCTCGGGCAAGGCGTTGAAGGACCGATGCACCTTCACGCCGTCGCCTGGTCCGCACGAGGCGATAGCCCTGAACTGCGTCGAGTGGCCCCCCGCCAGCGACTTCTGCCAGAAGCGAGGCGGTGACCTCCCCACGGAGGCACAGTTCGAATATGTGGCGAGCGCGCTCGGAGGGAGTTTTTACGTGTGGGGTGAGGATGACCCGAAGTGCGAAGATACCGTCTTTGCGCGCGGCTGGAGGGAGATGGGGCTCGCGCCAGACGACATCCTGTGCAAGCCCGCCAAGCAGGGTCCGGGGCCGCTCCCCTTCGACTCCCAGGAGAACCCACGAAACCTCGATCGTCTGGTGTTGCCGACGGGGACGGTGTTCGACCTCATCGGGAACGTCCACGAGCTCTCGGCGGACTTCCACGGCGCGCCGGACGGCGCGTGCTGGTCGAAGGCGGGTATCCTGACGGATCCGCTCTGCGATCTCGAGCTCCCGGGGGCGGGTCACGCCTTCCGCGGCGGGGCGTGGTTCCGGGCCGCGAACCCTGCGGCGGCGCGAGGCGGGTTGCCCCGAGGCCAGTCGGCGATGGGCGTCGGGTTCCGCTGCGCGCGCCCGGGGAGGTGAGCGATTTCGCCTGGCGGCGGCTTGGAGGTCGTGTTGCGCTCGCTTCATGAAGACCAAGACGCGCGTTCGAGCCGGGATCAAGCTCCGCGGGGATCTGCCGACCTAAAGCGCCAATCCTCGGCCCTTCTTGCCGAGCTCCGTGGCCCTGGCCTCGCACTCGCCCTCGATGAAGCGCCCCAGCCTGTGGGTCAGCGCCGCGGCGCTCACGGCGTTGGCCACCGCCGCCACGCCGGGGATGAAGCCCACCAGCCCGCTCACCGCGGCGCGGGCGGCCAGACCCAGGGCGGTGCGCTTGGCGATGGAACGCCAAGGGACGTCCCTGGCGGACAGAGCGTACTTCTTTCCGATAGAGACGCTCATCCCCGCATAGACACCGAAGAGGACGACCTCGTCGGCAAAGGGAATGGGGGAGAGGACCACGGCCGTGGCCGCGCTCACCCAGGTGGTCGTACGGAGGATCTTGGAGGACTTCCCAGGATCGTCGCTCATCGGGGAGTCCTTTCGAGGAGAGGGGCCATGGCCGCGAGCGCGGCCACGACCGTGGAGCCGTTGTTGATGACCGCTGCAGCCCCCGGGGACAGGAGGCCCAGCGCCCCCAGGCCGATCGCGATCGCGTTGGGCACGATGACCAGCCCCAGGCCTCGGCGCACATGCCCCATGGCCCGATCCGCCAGGGCAAAGGCCTCGGGGAGCCTGGTCAGGCCTCCCTTGAGCAGCACCACGTCGGCGGTCTCCAGCGCGGCCTCGGTGCCTCCCTCGAGCGAGATCCCAACGTCCGCCAGCGCGAGGGCTGGCGAGTCGTTGATGCCGTCGCCCACCCTCGCCACGATCCTGCCCTCCCTCTGGAGCTCCCGGACCTTCTCGGCCTTGTGCTCCGGCAAGAGCTCCGAAAAATAGCCGTCCGCGCCCACGGCATGGGCGACGGCCCGCACCGGGCGCTCCGCGTCGCCGCTCATCAGGAGGACTCGCCTGCGCCCCCCGGCCTTCAGCGCCGACACCACCCGATGGGCCTCGGCGCGAGGCGAGTCCGCGTACGCCAGGATGGCCTCCACCCGCCCTCCTATCGCGACGAAGAGGGTGGAGGCGCCCCCCTGCTCGTGTTCGTGGGCGATGCGCTCGCTCACCCGGAGGCCGTGGGCCATCATCAGCCGGGCGCCTCCCACCAGGACCCGCTCCCCAGCCACCCGGGCCGAGAGCCCCACACCGATCGTGACCTTCTCGCTCCCCACCTCGCAGGGGAGCGCCGGCGCCCCCAGGCTCCGCGCCTCGGCCCGTAGGGCGTCGGCCACGGGGTGCGACTGGCGCTCCTCGGCCGAGGCCGCGAAGGCCAGCACCTGCTGCACGCTCCGGGTCCCAAGGGGGAGCACCGAGACGACGCGAGGCTGCCCCGCGGTCAGGGTGCCGGTCTTGTCGAAGACGATGACATCGGCCCTGGAGAGCCGCTCGAGGAACTGCCCCCCCTTGACGAGCACCCCTCGACGGGCAAGGGACGTCATCGCGGCCAGGGCGCTCGTGGGCACGGCGATGCGGATCCCCGTCCCGAAATCGGTGATGAGGACGCTGGTGGCCCGCTCGATCTGGGAGGCGAGGAAGGCCGCCCCTCCGGCCACCGCGAAGGTGGGAAGCACCAGCCTGTCGGCGAACCTCTCGGTCTCCCGCTGGAGGGTCATGGGCTTGGCGCCGGCCCCCTCCAGGATCTGGACGATCTTGGCGGCGGTGGTGTCGGTCCCCACCCGCGAGACGCGCACCACGATCTGGCCCTCGACCACGACCGACGCGGCCAGCACCGGATCGCCCTCGCGCCTGAGCCTCGGCGAGGACTCTCCCGTGAGGGCCTTCTCGTCCACCAGCGCCTCCCCCAGGGCGACGACGCCGTCCGCCGCGATCCGTCCTCCGGGCTCGACCACGATCCGATCGCCCGCCGCGAGGGCCTTCACCGCGACCTTCTCGGCGCCGCCCGGGCCCAGGCGCCATGCGTCCTGGGTGTCCAGGCTCATCAGGCCGGAGATGGCCTTGCGGGCGCGCGCCGCGGTGTGAGCGAGCACCAGATCGCCCACACCGAGGAGCCAGGTGACGAAGGCCGCGGTCTCGGGGCGCCCGGTGCCTATGGAGATCCCTATGGCCGCCAGATCCAGGAGATCCACGCTGGCCCGGCGCTCCCTCGCCGCCTGGAAGGCCCGGGTCAAGGAGGGGATCGCGGTGACGGCGACCGCGGCGCCCACCAGCGGCAGCGGCAGCGCGCCCGTGAGCGAGGCGCCCAGCACCGCCGTGTTGAAAGCGCTCCTCGCCCACTCGCTGCTCGACTCCCTGGCAAGGGGCTCGGGCCACGAGGCGCGCTCGGACCTCTCCGACGCCTCCAGCAGGGCCTCGCAGGACGCGATCTCGGGATCGAAGGAGACGACGATCGAGGCGCTCGCTGGCGACGCCCTGGCCCTGGTCACCCCAGGCTGGGCGGCGAACCAGGCGGCGAGGCGGGCGATCCCGTCGTCGTCCAGGTTCTCGACGACGAAGCGCCCTCGATCGTGGGTGCGATGGGCGAGGGAGATCCTGGGCGCACGGCTGGCGGGCCTGGCGTGGACCAGCACCAGGCGATCGCGCAAGCTTCGGAGGAAGGCCCCCCGGTCACCTTCGGGCTCCCGGTAGGTCACCTCCAGCGCGCTTGCGCCCTCGCTCAGGGAGGCGACGTCGCGGTGCCGGCCCAACCACACCCTGAGCGCCAGGAGGTTGGGGGCCTCGATGCGCAGCCGGTCCTTGGCGACGCGAAGGACGCGAGGCTCCAGGCAAGCGGGGCTGGCGGGGCCGGCAGGGCTAGCGATCATGGGGCTCTGCGTGGTGACGGGCAGAGCTCGCGTCGATCTCGGTGCGGTGGAGGGTCGTGAAGACCTGGTAAGACCAGTAGATCAGGTTCTCCCAGCGAGGAAGGCGCTCGCCGTCCTGCGAGACGAAGGCATACACGGCAGCCCCGGCCAGGGCGGCCGGCACCAGGGTCCGTAGATCCACCCGGAAGCCCGAGATCTCCTCGGTGATCAGGTTGGCGACCTGGACCGCGTCTATGGCATGCTCCGCCGGGGAGGGCTTCAGGCGGCGAGCCGCGCGCACGTCCATCACCGGCCCCAGATCCGCCGCGTTGGCGACGCGGGCGAGCAGGGCGTTGGCCTCCACCATGCCAGGCTCGTACTCCACGAGCACGCTGCCCGTGCTCGCGTTGTGTTTGGCCCCGACCACCCCCGGGGTGGCTTCCATCGCCCTGAGGACCCGATCGCCGACCGCCTTGTCCCGCAGCCCCTCCGCCCGCGCGCGGATGCGGCCCGGGTGGTGGTGAACGAGGACGAGCGGCTCCCTTACCTTCACGCCGCTCTGTCGCGCGCCGAGGCCCCCTGGAAGTCCCCGACGGTGGATTCGGCAGGAGCGGGGGCCTTGCGCGTCGCCCCGCGGCGATAAGCCCGGGAGAGCTCGACCTCCGCCCTGGCCTCGGCCATCAGATCCTCCAGGTTCTCGCGCTCGGTCGCGATCATGCGCTTGACGCTGTCGGCGAGGCTCAGCAGGGCGGCCATCACCTTGACCGTCGCGCTCCTGGACACGTCCGTCGTGCTCCGCGAAGCCCAGCCAGCCGCAAACCCGGCAAGAAATCCCACTCCCAGCATCGCTCTCCCCTCGGATGTCACACGAACGTTTCCTGAAACTATCACGAGTTGGCTCCCTGTCACGCGCTTGTCACTTTGCCCCGAGCGTGGTTTTTTACGCTGTCCAGCTTGGCCGCCCCCAAATGGCGGTAGCCTCGTGGCATGTCGGAGATCGCCGTCGAATCGCTCGCGGGGCCCCTGCTCGAAGGCTCGCGCCGCACCAGGCGCCCCTGGTTCATGAAGCTGGTCCAGGCGGGCCTGGCCAGGCGGGCGGCGCTGGCCGAGCCCATGATCGCCAGCGGGGATCCTCGGGCCAGGGATCGCGCCATCAGGAAAGCGGCGGCCAAGGCGGCAGCCTCGGGGGCCATGGCCGGGCTCGTCTCCACGACCGCCTCGCTCGTGACCGCCCAGACCGAGGGGCTGGCGGGGCTCGTGGCGATCCCGGTCGCCGGCCTGGCCATGGGGACCGACTCCGTCCTCCGGTCGGTGCTCCAGATCCAGCTGAGCTGGGATCTCGCCGTGTCCTACGGAGTCCCCTTCGACGTCGACGACGCGGAGGACGTCTGGAGGCTCTACGCCCTCGCGTTCGGGACCCACGGCCACGACGACTCCGAGGACCCCGAGGACTCCGGGGCGGAGCTCGTCGCCAGGATCACCCGTGTCGACGCCAAGGAGATAGGCAAGAAGATCGGCCACAAGGTGCTGGGCGAGAGCGTGGTCCGTAACATCGTGCCGGTCATCGGGATCGCGATCTCGGCCGTCACCAACTACGTGAAGACCAAGAGGTTCGGCGAGACGCTGCGCCGCTACATGCGCTACCAGCGCGCCCTGGGCGACGCGCTGGCCAAGGCGACGGCCGTGTGCGGTGAGCACGACGATCTGCTGGTCGAGGGCATCTGGTTCCTCTTCAGCGCCGACGGCAGGCTCCTCCCCGAGGAGGCCGCGATCCTCGCCGGCCAGATGCGCAAGCTGTCCCCCGAGGCGCAGGCCATGCTCCACACGCGCTTCGTGGAGGACGAGGCCGACTGGCTCGAGCGCATCGCCCAGGCGATCCCTCACGAGACCAGGCCTGTCTTCTTCCACGGGCTCGAGGTCGCGGCGGCCGTGGACAAGGTGGTCGGCCTGCCGGAGCGCCGCATCCTCCGAGCGGCCGCCAGGGCGCTGGGCCTGCCCTTCGCCCCCGAACGGCTGGAGCGGATGGTGGCGGACCTGGAGGCCACGGGCGTCCTGGCCTTCGAGGGGCCCCCTGGAGACGTGCAAAGGCAGTGAATGAACGGAGCCCGCCGGGCGTCCCTCTCAACCGGGCTCGAGCCCGCGGAGGTTCATCTTGAAGATCGACCGTTCGAAGTTCATCACCATCACCGGCGCCCTCGCCGCGGCAAGCGGCATCACGGCCTTCTCGGCGTGCACCATCGTCAGCACGTCAGGAGGCAACCCCGACGCGGCGAGCCCCTCGGACTCGGCCACCAACCCCGACGGGCCCCTCGGCGACGGGGAGACTCCGGACGGGAGCTCCGAGGCCGGGGCCGACGCAGGGGTCGACTCCCCCGCCGGCTGCCTGGGTGACGACAAGGTCCTGAACCCCAGCTGCTCGTCGTTCGCGGCGGACGGCGGCGACGCGGGGGCGTGCATCCGCGGCCAGGAGGGGCAGAGCGCCTGCGCCAGCTATCAGACCAACATGAGGAACGGCGTGGCCAGAGCGGCCATCCTGTGCCTCGCCGTCGCCCCCACCTGCGAGGGCACGGTCGACGCCATCACCCGCTGCGGACTGGAGGCTCTCTCCAGGGCGTGCCCCGACCCGGCCGCCCAGGCCTTCTGCCAGAAAGAGATCGCCGCCTGCGCGGCGGCCGGGACGACGCCCGCCGTCACCCAGAAGCAGTGCGAGCAGTACGCCTCCGGCCTGAACGACAAGGGGCGGGCGGCGTTCACCAGCTGCGCCACCGAGGGCTGCGCCCTGGTCGACACCGGCTGCTTTGTCTATCCGTGACGTGCGCCCCAGGATCATCCCCGCGCAGCCGCCCTGGGCGAGGGAGCTCTTCACGCTCGGGGTGACGGGCACCAACGGCAAGACGACCACCACCACCTGGCTGGCCGCGGCGCTCCGGACGGCCGGGGCGCCGGTGATCAAGATCACCACCCTTGGCTTCTTCGTCGACGACGAGGAGCTCCCCCTCGAGAAGAGCTACGACGGCTTCCTCGAGGCCATGAGGGAGGGCCTTGGGCGGGGCGCTCGCTTCGCGGCCATCGAGCTGACGAGCGAGGCGCTGGCCCAGGGCTTTGCTCGGGCGTGGCCTTGCCAGATCGGGATCTTCACCAACCTCTCCCACGATCACCTCGACGCGCACGGCAGCGCGGAGCACTACCTGGCCAGCAAGGCGCAGCTCTTCCTGTCGCTCCCCGAGGGAGGCGCCGCGGTGCTGAACGGCAGGGACGAGGCCTCGTCCCTGCTGCGAGGGATCATCCCTCCGGGCGTGCGCGTGCTCACCTACGGCGTCGCCTCTCGAGGGGGCGAGGAGCCCGCGGATCTGGAGGCCGGCCCCGTGAAGCTTGGCTGGTCCGGCACCCGCTTCGGGTGCGTTGGCCCGGGGGGGACGGCGGAGCTCTCGGTTCGCGGAATCGGCGAAATTTATGCGGAGAACGCGATGGCGGCCCTCCTCGGGGCCATGGCCGCAGGCGTCGACGCGAGCACGGCCAGAGAAGCGATCGCCAGGGCCGAGCCGCCTCCAGGCCGCTTCGAGGTGGTCGCCGACAGCCCTCATGTGATCGTCGATTTCGCCCACAGCCCCGACGCCCTGGCCAGGACCGTGGCGACGGCCAGGACCCTCGCCAGCGCCGACGAGGGAGGGGGCAGGGTGCTCGCGGTCCTGGGAGCCGGAGGCAACCGCGACGTCGGCAAGCGCGCCCCCATGGGCCAGGCCGTGAGCCTGGCCGACCGAGTCGTCCTCACCACGGACAACCCGAGGGACGAGGATCCCGCCGCCATCGCCAGGGCCATCGCCGCCGGCCTCGAGGGGCACCCCGGGGTCACGCTCCAGCTCGATCGACGGGCCGCCATCGCTGTGGCGCTCGCCGAGGCAAGCCCCAGGGACATCGTCCTCGTGTGCGGGCGAGGCCATGAGCGAGAGCAGCTCGTGGGCCAGGAGCGGCGGGCGTTCTCGGACGTGGACGTGGTGCGCGAGCTCCTCGCGGCAAGGCGGGCGACGAGCGATCAGGGCTAACCCGGGCGCGCGTTCTCTTGGTAGCCTCTGAGGATGAAGCGTCATCTTTGCCTGCTCGCACTCGCGGCCTCCACCACCTTCGCCTCCTTCACCGCGTGCTCGTCGTCGACCGTTCCGACCGGCACGGCCTCGGACAGCGGGGCGAGCGACACGGGAGCCTTGCCTCCGCCTCCGCCGGTCGAGGGAGGCTCTCCGGACGCTGCCAGGGACGCCAGCCCGCCAGGTCAGGACGGAGGGGGAGGCTGCTCGCGGAGCGGCTTCACGGCGGTCGCCGAGGACGGCCTGGTCCGCACCGGCGACGGCGCGCTCGGCTACTTTGGCCAGAACACGCTGGGCGCGCCGGTGGACGCCATGGAGGTGGATCTGATCCCGCTCTCCGGAGGAGCGGTGGCCGTCGGCAAGCGCACCCTCACCAAGGACGACGCCAGCTACAAGGACTGCGCGACCTGCGTCCTCATCTACACGCAGTGCGACGCCGATCTCAACAACTGCAAGAAGACCTTTATCGCGACCTCCGGCGCGGTGGACGTCACGACCTTCGGTGGCAAGGGCGGCAAATTCAACGCGACCATCGACGCGACGCTGGCCGAGGTGACCATCGCCGACGACGGGGTGACCACCCCCGTGGCCGGCGGGGAGACCTGGTGCCTGACCCAGCACAAGATCAAGGTCGACAAGCTGCAGTGAGCCTCCACGGCCAACAAGAACGCGCTCCGAACGCTGCAGAGTCCGTCCTTCCCCACTGAGTCGATCGGCTCGCGCGGAAAAGAGCCTTTTTCAGCCGCCGAGAACGCCACTCTCCCCGGGAGAGAGACCTTCTCAGTGACCGAGAACGCTTCTCCGCGGAACCATCACGTGACGGGGTCGCCCGTCTCCTCTCCACGGGCCGATTCACCGGTCGATCCATTTTTTCGCTCTGCTTGCGCAGGGACCGGCTTCATGCGGCAATTGCGGCGCGGGCCTGCTTGACGAGGAGGGTGAGTGCCCCGCTCCACGATGGCCAGCGCACGGGGCCGAGCACGTTCTGACCGTTGTAAGGCGGCTGTAGAAGCCCGCTCGGCGTCGTGACGCGGAGCGAGCGTGCCGCGGCAGCGTGGAGTCGGTCACGGGCACGCAGCACCTGCGTAGTCAGCTCGGTCAGGGGCTCGAGGTCGGGCGCGACGGCTGCCTGGAGCTCCAAACGCCGGTAGCGCCCCCTCATCGCTGGCAGATATTGCTTCGAGAGCAGGCTGCCACTGCGGCCTGGGCACCTGCCGCCCGGGCAACCTGCCGGCGCTCGCGATCGGTATATCGCAGAAAGTCAAGAACGTCTTGAGCGCTTCCATGTCGTTTGACGCGAGCAATTCATGGAGTACGGCCGTGAACTGCGCGGCTGTCTGCTGCGCTTCGCGGATCCGCCGTTCCTTGCGCAGGTTCCTTCCTGTCGCCATATCCTGGAGGTTCAGCAGCAGCACGGCGTTGCTCGACAGCTCGCCCGGCCCCTCGACTCGGATCACGCACGCGCGCCTAGTCCCCCGTCGCAGGGGAATTGAAGGATTGATGGGCGACCGTTGGGAACGGCGCGGCTCGTCGAGAAGCCGCGGCTTGTGAACGGTGATCGCGGGGCAACCCCCCCTGCGGCCCAGGCTTACGCGAGTCGAAGCCGTCGAGCACAAGCATCAGCTCGACGTTTCCCGAGGAGGCCAACATCAGTGTAATGACAGAGACGAACGACGCCGGGTCCCTTCGTAAATAGTGCGTCGGCAAGCCACACTGGCGTCATCGTCGTGATGTCATTCTGCGTCCAGATGCCCAGCTCCGCCGGAGCGAGCTCTTCGACGACTCGCCTCGCCTGCGATGCGGTCGGATCGAAAAACCTCGAGAGCATATGGACCGCGTCGACCCGTCCGTCGATGCCTTCGCAGATCTGCTGTAGAATCGCACGTTATTCAAACGGCGTTGCCTCACGCTCTACCGTGATGCCACCGCCGTGGCATCTCAGTCTTCGCCCCCATGTCGACGCTTCCGGGAGGGTGCCTCCGGCGGGGTCTCCAGGACTCGGGTGGGCACCGGGGAGTCCCTTGCAAGGTCTCACATTCGGCCAACGT
>SXGT01052062.1_pt1 | contig 48220 bp, 35 predicted proteins | sample 3176221 | NCBI WGS metagenome assembly SXGT01 (sample SAMN11356862, study PRJNA531348) | freshwater metagenome | isolation source: freshwater sample F1-120 | place: China: Fuxian Lake, Yuxi | collected 2017-12-25 | reverse complement strand
GCCCAGACTGCCTTCAAAGTGTCTGTAAATCAGCGGCCTTACATGACGACCACACATAACCGAACAGGCATGTCGCCAACCAGTTGATTCTGCTAGCTATGCCTTCGTGGTCAAGCGCACTCTCTGCGATCTGCGCCCCGCAGCCGCGCCCCGATTGCCCTGCACGGCTACATCCGGCACACTCGCCGCAAGGCCGGCCCGGGCCTGCACGAGCGCGCACCATGACCCGACCCAATGGCCTTTCCGTGCTGGTGGCCGAAGACGACTACGAAATCGCTGACATGCTGCGCATGACCCTGGCCCAAGCCGGCTATGCCGTCACTGTTGCCTGCGACGGCGAAGAAGCGCTGGCGGCGGCCATGGCCAACCGGCCCGACCTGGTCGTACTCGACGTCATGATGCCGGCTGTCAACGGCTGGGAAGTGTGCAAGGCGCTGCGCGCCCGGCCCGAGTTTGCCGATGTCGGCATTTTGATGTTGACCGCCATCGGGCCCAACCTCAACGAGATGACGGCCGGTCTGTACGGCGCCGACGACTTTCTCGACAAGCCGTACCTGGTTGAAGATCTGCTCGACAAGCTGCGCGCGCTGGCCGACAAGCGCGGGCGCCGTGCGAACGCAACGTAAACCGCCCGCCCTAGTAGGCGAAACCCGAAGTTCGCGTTGGGATGGGGTTTGATTTTGTAGTGGAAATCCGCTGTATGCTCCGCCTACTAGCAGCTTGTATCGTCAAGGCGGCTCACCGCCCCCTCGCGCGCGTCGGCGCGCTCACCCCTGCCTGCGGCCGCAGTGGCGGCCGCGCGCACTTCGCCCTTGTCGCGCGGCGGAACCCGCCGCGAACTTCGGGCCTGAAGTACTAGTTCGCCTGCCTGGGCTGGAAGCCACCATGAATGCACCGCGCGCCCCTTTGGCCGTGCACACCGGGTCGCGCGCGCGCTGGGCCACTGTCTGCGTGCTCGCCGCTGCGGGGGCTCTCGCCTGCGCAGCGCCTGAATCCGCCGCGACGGTGACAGTCTACGCGGGCAGCGACGTTGCCGATGCAAGTTTGGCCGCCGAGATCACGACAGCGGATGCCCCCGCACCGGGCAGCGACACCGTCGGCGTTGGCCCGACCACGCTGCTGCCGCCCGGCGAACCCATTGAAGCGGTCAACAACGGCAGCTACTTCGCGCGGGCCCGCGACGTCATCCAGACCGCGCAAAAAAAGCTCCGCATCGTGCAGTTTGAGGTGACCCAGGGCGACGGGCCGCAACTGCTGCTCGCCGCGACCATCAAGGCCCACCAGCGCGGCGTCGACGTGCGCGTGCTGCTCGACGAAGAGGTGCCCTACAACGCCGACGCGCTGGCGCAGCTCAAAGCCGCCGGCGTCAATGCCAAGTACGACAGCCCCAAGCTGCGCACCCACGCCAAGATCGTCGCCAGTGAGCAGGGGTTCGTGCTGGGCTCCACCAACTGGAGCTCGCCGTCGATGACCAAGAACAACGAGACCAATGTGCTGGTGCGCGACGAGGCGGCGATTGCGCAGCTGCATGCCTGGATCGATAAGCTGTGGAGCGACTCGAGCAAGAACCAGTCCATCGGCAGCGGCAAAAGTGTCGTGGCGCCGTTGTACGCCGATGGTGGCTACGCAGCGGTCCTTGGTCCTTTGGTGGACGCGGCCAAGACGCGCGTTTGGTTGTGCACCTACGGCATGAACCTCGACCCGTCCAGCGCGTCGTCGCCAGTGACGCAGATGGCCAACAAGCTCGCGGCGGCCAAGAAGCGGGGCGTGCAGGTGCGCGTCGCGTTGGACCAATCCGGCGACTGGGCCGAGGTCGGCAACGACATCAACGCAGCTTCGGCGTCGCACCTGCTCAAGATGGGGCTTGAAGTGCACAGCGATCCGACGAGCGTGGTCACGCACGCCAAGTTCGTGCTGGTCGACGACACCTTGATCTTGGGCAGCAACAACTGGGGCTACGGCGGGATGCAGCTGTACCACGAGATTGGCTGCAAGACTGCGCACGCCAACACCGTGTCGACGCTGTCCACCTATTTCGACAAGCTGTGGGCCGCCTCAACACCGTTCGCGCCTTGAACGCAACCGCGCTGCGCAACTCGACAACCCGGCCGACCCGGACCACAATAGCGCCGACTCCCGCGACGGCGGCCCGCGCCCGGACGCGAAAGGTAACGTGATGCAGCCACGCCCGACCCCAAGCTCTGGTGCAACTGCCCGCCGGCCGCGCTGGCTGTGCGCGACAGCCTGGCTGTGTGCCACGCTGACAGCCTGGATTGGCGGCGGATCGGCGCTGGCGGAAGAGACCCTGGTGCTGACGCTGGTCGACCTGTCGCACGAAGAGGCGGCGACCCGCGAGATCGCGGCCGACATGGTGCGCGTGCTCAAGAAGACCAAGAACGTGCGGTTCATCGACCTCGATGGCCCGCTCAACCTGGGCGGCGAAGAGATCCAGACGTCGAGCGCCAAGTCGGGCGACCAGGCCTTCAAGGCCGCGATGGCCAAGCTCGATGCCGGCGACCACGAGGCGGCCGCGGACGAGTTCCAGAACGCGGTCGAAAACTACGCGGTCGCCTACGCCGTGCTGGCCGATTTGACGATCTATCCGCGGGCGCTGCTGATGCTCGGCGTCGCGCAGTTGCTGTCGGGCGACCCCAAAGGCGCCGACAAGACCTTCGAAAAAGCTGTGCAGGCCGACCAGAAGGTCGCCGTCGAGGCCGACCTCAGCAAGTACTCGCCCAAGGCCCAGGCTGCGCTGGTCAAGGCACGCAATGCCGTCGCCGCCCGCGAATCGGTCGAATTCGAGATCAAGACCGACCAGCCCAACGCCCGCGTCTCGGTCAACGGCCGCTCGATGGGCCTGACCCCGACCTACGCAACCAGCACCAAGGGCGACCAGCTGATCGCGATTGCCAAGCAGGGTTTTGCCCGCAAGATGCGCAAGGTCACGGTCGACAAGAGCGGCGTCGTCGTCGACGAAAAGCTCGACCCGGCGCGCCGCGCGGCGGCATTGGAATCGCTGCGCAAGGGCTTGATTGCCGTCGCCAATGGCGCGAGCAACCCCGAAGTGCTGAGCGAAGCGGAAGGCTTGCTCGGCACGCCGATGGTGCTGCTGTTGGCCGCCAGCGGGACGCGCGAAAAAATGAAGGTGTCGGTCGGCCTCGCCAACCTCAACAGCCGCCAGGTCATCAATCAGGTCACCCGCGATATCAAGTGGGAAAGCCGCGACAAGGTCACGCGCGAGCAGATCGACAAGCTGGTCGACGACGTGCTCAAGCCGCGCGTCATTGTCGGACCCACCGGTCCTGGTGTCGTCGAGGCCAAGCCGATCTACGCCAAGTGGTGGTTCTGGACACTCATCGCCGCCGTCGCCGGTGGCTCGATCGCCGCCTACAAGTATGCGTCGACACCGGACCCGACGCCGCCCGCGTTCCAGAAGGGTACCGGCGGCGTGCTCATCCAATTCTAGCGTGTCGGCGCCTATAAGCCCATCAGTTTTGCGCCGTTCTGGGCCCTGACTGCCGCGCCACGCTCGGTTAGGAACTGCCAGCGCAACTGCCAACGCGGAAAGTCGGCTGCGATCGCCAGCACCCGCCGCACGTCGGGCAGGCGCTTATGGCCAAGATCGACCTGCGCGACCAGTACCGGCAACTGCGGATGGTCGCGCACACTCGGAGTTTTCGGGTCCAGACCGGCCGCTGAAAGGCGTTCGTCCAAGCCGAGCCACACGAGCTCCAGTTCCGGTTGCGGCAGCGCGCGCTCGCAGTAGGCCTCCAGGTGCAGGCGCACCGCGGGCGATTCGCCGGGCACGACCGGCAGGCGCTCCGTTCGCTGTACAACCAGCAGCCGATCGATGTTCGTGGGCAAGTCGTCCAGGTAGCGTGCGACATCGCGCGGGGCACCGACCACGTCCAGGCGCATGGGGATCACCAGCCGCAGTTCGTCCAAGGTCGGCTGCCACCGCTCGCCGGGCTTGACCCGGGCCGCCGCGGGCGGGGTTGGCTCATCCGCGAGGTCGACCTGCAACGCCTTGACAACCAACAGCCGCGCCGTCGCCAGCTGTCGCAACTGAACGTCGAGGCTCTCGATGGCAGGCCGCGACGGCACCCGCCGAAAGTAGCCGGTGCTCTGCAGCTTGCCATTGAGCGCAGAGAGTTCCTTGGCGGCCGACTCGCGGCTGGCGTAGATCGCCTCGAAAGCTGCCTGGTCCTTGCGGGCGGCAGCAATCAGGGCCTCCACTTGCAGCGGCGGCAACGGCGGCGGCGGAGCCGGCGGTGGCGGCGCAGTGCACCCTGCGGCAAGCGCCGCGACAAAGGCGAGGGACAGCAGACTTCGCACGGGGAGCCACCGCGGCAGCGCGCCGCACCCCTTAGCGTAGGCAGATGCCGCCACTTGCGCCACCATTGCGCGGCCACCTGCGTGCGCCTACACTGCGCGCCATCGCGCCCTGGCGATCACGCGGTTCGCAAGCGGCAAGCGGTAGGCACGTCCAAGGACCGTAGCGAACGGTCGGGGCGGCCAAAAGGTTGAACCGGGCGCGCGCGCCCGACGGCGAGGCAGGTATGGCACGCTCCCACGACGACATTGAAAGCTACATTATTTCTAGCAGTTACGGCGCAGAGATCGCCGGACCCGGCACTTGGGTGCTGCGCGACCCGCAATGGGGCGGCGCCCAGATCGTCGTGCACCACAACGACCCGTTGGTGGTGTACCGCGTCAAGCTGTTCGACATCCCGGCCGGTTTGCCAGCCGCCAGCCGCGCCAAGCTGCTCAGCCGGCTGTTGGAATTGAACGGCACCGAAATGCTGCAGGGCGCCTACGCGCTTGAAGGCAACGCCGTGGTGGCCGTCGAGGTCATGCAGGCCGAGAACTTGGACCAGAACGAGTTCGACGCTGCGCTCGACTCGCTGACCCTGGCGATCGTGGACCACCGCGACGAATTTCTGACGATGTTGGCGGCCTAGTCGGCTGCCAGACCCAATTCCGGGCGCGTCGCGCCACACCCTTCCACCCTAAGAGGCATCTATCATGAGCTTGTTCGACCGCATCGGGTTGCTCGTCCGCTCCAACCTCAATTCTTTGGTGTCCAACGCCGAAGACCCAGAGAAGATCCTGAACCAATTGCTGATCGACATGCGCGATCAGTTTATCGAGGCCAAAAAGCAGGTTGCTGTCGCAATCGCCGACGAGAAGCGCCTGTACGCCAAAATGGCTGCCGCCCAGCAGGCCTCGGGCGAGTGGGAGCGCAAGGCGATGCTGGCCGTGCAGCACGGCGACGACCAGCTGGCGCAAGAGGCGCTGGCGCGTCAGCAATCCGAGGCGCAGCTGGCCGAGCAATGGAAGGGCCAGTGGATGGCCCAGAAGCAAGCGTCAGAGCAATTGCGCTCCGCGTTGCAGCAGCTCAACGTCAAGATCGAAGAAGCCAAGCGCAAGAAGGATCTGATGATCGCCCGGGCCAAACGCGCCGAGGCCCAAAAGACCATCCAGAACACCATGGCTGGGTTGAACGACAACTCGGCGTTCGACGCCTTCGGCCGCATGAGCGAAAAAGTCGAGCAGATGGAGGCCGAAGCCGCCGCCTCGGGCGAGCTCGCTGCCGACATCTCGGGTGCCAGCCTCGACGACCGCTTCAAAAAGCTCGAAGCCCAAAAGGGGCCGAGCGACGCGCTGTTGGCGCTCAAGGCCAAGATGGGGCTGATTCCGGCCAGCGCTGCGGCGCCTGGTGCCGCCTCGATCAAGGCGCCTCCCGCGCTGACCGAAGACGATTTTTCGATTCCGGACATCGGCATCGACATCAGCGACAAGACCAAAGCGTAAGTAGACCGGCCTCCCGTGGCGCTGTATCGGCTGCGAGCGGGGCTGCGCCTGGAGCGTGACGCCAATGGCGCCGCCCAGGTCGTCGATCCGGATCTGCGCCGGGTGTTGCGCCTGGGTGCCAACGATGCGCGAGTGGTGCAGGCCCTGCAAGCCGGCGCCACCCCGGCCCAGTTGGCAAAGGCGACGCGGCTGCCGCCGGACGAACTCGCCGGGCGCCTTGCTGCCCTCAGCCGTTTGTACCTGCTGCAAGGAAAGCGCGCACAGCGCCGCATTGCGCTGGGTGCCGACGCGGCCGCGTTCGCGCAAGCTTGCAAGCAATCCGCACAGACGGAGCCGATCCTGTGGCCGCCGGGTCGCGACCCGCCGCGCCACGTGTGCCAGGGCACCGGGACTTGCTGCGGCGCCACCTTCTTGGGGCCGCTGCTGCCCGGCGACCGCGTGCGCGTTGAGGCATTGCGATTCGGCACGCGGGTGCGCGAGGGCCAGACAGTGCGCCTGGGCGCCGATCCTGCGGGGGACGGCGATGGCATCTTTGAGATCGCGCAGTTCGGCGGCAAGGACCACACCGGCATGGCGCGCGGCGACGACGGCCGCTGCGTGGCCCAGGGCGACGACAGCCTGTGCGACATCCACCGCGAGCACGGCGCCGACGCCAAGCCGGTGGCGTGCAGGTTGTTTCCGCTGCGATTCCATCGCAGTCCGCTGGGCGTCCATGTGTCGCTCATTTTGGCGTGCGACGGGTACGAACGTGCGCGCGAGCCGGGGCATCCGTGGCCGACCCGCGAGGCGGAGGTTCGATCGCTACTAGCAGAGGGGGCCCCGACCGTGCGTCTGGCGGCGCCGGCCGAGATCGCCGTCGGGTTGCCGATTGCGGCGGCAGAATTCGCCTCCTTGCGCGACCACTGGTTTGCGATAGAGCCCACACTGCCAGACGGACGCAGCTGGCTCGCTGGCGTGGCGGCGCATACAGCGGGTGCGGCGACGAACCTTGCCGACACGCTGGCGGAAGGCCCGGACATCCCGGCCCCTGCCGACCTCGGTACCTTGGCCCGCAGCTTGCGGGATCCTGCACAGGCCTACGACGCCGACCTGGCCGAGCAGTACGCCCAGTCGCTGCAGGACCGCGCCCATGACCTGCGCCGGCGGCGCCAAGGCCACGACGCGCAGCGGTTGGACGACCTCGCTGCCGGGCTGCGGGCGCAGTTAGCTGGACGCGGTTTTGCCGGAGAGCATGCGGTAGAACCGCTCGCCCGGCGGCACGCGCACGACGTCGTAGCCAACGATCTCGCGGCCTATGTCGCGATTGGCCCCATCGACGTTGGTCTACGTGCGTTGGGGCGGCGGGTGATGCTCGTCGAAGCCCTGGCCTGCGCCCTGGCCGAGCGCGCAGGACGCCGCGCGGTCACCGCCGCCGACACCACCCGAGCCCTGCACGTCGCTTACCGCAGCGAGCCGGACCTGGCGGCGCTTGCCCGCTGCGAGACGCCTTGACCGAATCGCACCGCAGCTGCGGCCGCGCCAACGTCGGCATGTCGCTTAATTGCATCACAACAGCAAACAGTTAGCTTGGTCTGTGCTGGCGGTCCTCATGGAGTTCAGCGTGCCGGGCTGGATCTTGTCTTACTGGACCATTTGGTCCATGATGCGCGCCGCCAATGGGGCGGCTTTCGGCGTCCCTTGGCGATCAGCACGCAAGGATGCCGTTCATGACCTGGCCGACCCTGAGTTCATTCTGCCGTGTTTTCGTGGGGCTGGACCGTACGCGCGCGATCGCGCGGCCGATGCTGCTGGCCGTGGCGCTGGCTGCGTTGGTCGGCGTGCCCGCGTGCGACTACTCCGAGGTCACCGCGCACGGTCTGAACAAGAATTACAAGCCGATCCAGCCGATTTCGTACTCGCACAAGATCCACGCCGGCGACCTGCAAATCGACTGCAAGTACTGCCACTTTGGCTCTGAGAAGAGCAAGAAAGCCGGCATCCCGCCGACTGCGGTCTGTATGAACTGCCACAAGACCGTCAAGACCGAGTCGCCGCAGATCGCCAAGCTTACGGAATACTACAAGAAAGGCGAGCCGGTGCCGTGGATCAAAGTCCACAACCTGCCCGACTACGTGTCGTTCGATCACAGCCGTCACGTCAACAAAGGCGTGCAATGCCAGACCTGCCACGGCCAGATCCAGGAGATGGCCGAGGTCAAGCAGCAGAACACGTTGGCGATGGGCTGGTGCGTCAACTGCCACCGCGACTACACCAAGAACCCGCCGCCGGACCTCAAGGGCCGCCACATCTACGCCACCACCGACTGCACTGGCTGTCACCAGTAAGCCGACCCGGCGTCGCGACGACCCGCCTTTCCGACCGCATCCCGGCACCCGGTAGCACCCGGACCCGCCCGCCACAGAGCCCCGCAGGAGCCGCGCCGATGGACCGCCATCCCGAGCATCGCGATACCCCCTCGACCCCGGCCGTCGCCTCGCCTCGCCGCTTCCAGAGCGCCGACGAGCTGATCGACCCGAGCGTGCACGACGAGGCGCGCCTGTACGAAAACGGCAAGCCGCCCGTCGTCGGTGACGGCTCGGCCGTCGAACGCCGCGACTTCATGAAAGTGCTGGGCGCCACCTTTGCGGCGGCGACCACCGGCGCTGCTTGTGGCCGTCTGCCGGTCACCAAGGCGTTGCCCTACACGGACAAGCCCGAAGACGTCATCGTCGGCCGCGGCGTGATGTATGCGACAACCTGCCGCGGCTGCGCCGCCGGCTGCGGCCTGCTGGTCAAGAGCCGCGAGGGTCGGCCGATCAAGGTCGAAGGCAATGCCGGCCACCCGTGGTCGCAGGGCGGAGCTTGCGCCATCGGTCAGGCCCAAGTCGTCGACCTGTACGACGGTGACCGCCTGCGCCAGCCACTCGCCGACGGCAAAGCCGCCACCTGGAAAGAGTTCGACGCCGCCGCCGGCGCTGCGCTAAAGGGCTACGAAGCGGACGGCAAGGGCCTGCTGCTGGTGACCCCGACGTTGACCGGGCCGGCCGCGCGCAGCCTGGTGCAGGCGTTTGTGGCGCACTATCCGGGCAGCCGCCACCTGGTTTACGACGGGCCATTCGGCGCTGGTGCCATCGCCGCTGCGCACGCGCAGACCCACGGCAAGTCCGCGGTGCCGCGCTACGATTTCGGCAAGGCCGAGCTGGTGCTGAGCTTTGGCGCTGACTTCCTGGGCACCTGGATCGCGCCGGTGCCGTTCGCCAAGCAGTGGGCGGCCGGTCGCAAAGTCTCGGCCGACAAGACAACGATGTCCAAGCTGGTCGCCGTTGAGAGCCGGATGTCGCTGACCGGCAGCAACGCCGACGCCCGCGTGCGCATTCTGCCGAGCGAGCAACGCGGTCTGGTGCTGGCGCTCGCCGCCAAGGTCGCGACGGCCAAGGGGCTCGCGGTGCAAGTGCCGGCCGGCGAACTCAAAGGCGATATTGGCAAGCACCTGGACGGCTGGGTCAAGGACCTCGACGCCGCCGCGGGCAAGTGCCTGGTTGTCGCTGACTCGGCCGACGTCGCCGTGCAGGCTGCAGTGAACGTCATCAACGAGGCCCTGGGCAACTACGGCAAGACGCTGGACCTGGACGCGCCGTTCCAAGGACTTCAGGGCTCTGCCACCGCTGAGGCAGAAGCTCTGGACGCGTTGGGCAAGGCCGAGCTGACCGGTGCCGTGCTGTGGGGGGTCAACCCGGCCTACGACAGCAAGCACGCGGCGAAGTGGGCCGATGGCCTTAAGAAAGCCAAAGTGTCGATCGCCATCGCTGGCCGCCACCACGAGACTGCCGCGGCGTGCAAGCTGGTCGCCGCCTCCAACCACGCGCTCGAGAGCTGGGGCGACCACGAAGCCGTCGCCGGCCTTGGCGCGGTGCAGCAGCCGCTCATCAATCCGCTGTTCGACACCCGTCCGGGCGAAGATATCCTGCTCGGCTGGGCTGGCGTTCTGGACGCGGACGGCAAGCCGCAGACGATCCTGCCGTACCTGCGCCGCCAGTGGCAGATCCAGGTCGCGCCGCGCACTGCGGAGACCAGCGACTTCGACCGCCTGTGGGATTCCGCGCTCAATGATGGCGTGGTGGCCTTGCAGATCGTCGGCGAAGCCGCACCGGGCGCCGCCCCTGCCGCGGCTCCGGCCCCCGCGCCCGTTCCTGCGGCCGCACCCGCGGCGACCCCGCCGGGCGGTCCGATGGTCGCCCAGGCGCCGCAGCCCACCGACGAAGCCGCCGCCGCCGACCGCGCCGACAAGCCGGTCGAGGCCGCTGCCGAGGCCAGCGCTGTTGCGGCTCCCGCCGACGCCAGCCCAGCTGCGCTGCCAGCGGACAGCTCAGCAGTCGGTCTGCCTGCCGCTGCGACCCCTGTTGCCGCCGCCGCAGCGTTGCCGCCCGTTGTACCCGCGCGCTTCGACGCCGCTGGCGCGGGCAAAGCGCTGGGCGCACCGGCTCTGAGCGTCGCGCAGGCCGGCAAATACGAGGTTGTGCTGTATCCCAAGGTCGGCCTTGGCGCTGGTGACAACGCCAACAATCCGATGTTGCAAGAGCTGCCCGACCCGGTCAGCAAAGCGACCTGGGGCAACTACGCGTGCCTGTCGCCCAAGACCGCCAAGGAGCTTGGTTTGTTGTCAAGTGATGTGGTCGTCGTCTCGGGCGGCACCGCTCAGGTCGAACTGCCCGTGGTGCTGAGTCCCGGCCTGCACGACGGCGTGGTTGCGCTGCCCATCGGCTACGGTCGCGCGGCTACGGTCGGACGCCTGAGCGCGGACGTCGGCAAGAACGTCATGCCGTTCGCGGCGCTGGCCGACATCGCCAAGGCCGACGTCAAGCCGACCGGTGGCAAGGATCCGGTCGCGTTTTCGCAGACGCACCACAGCTACGAGCACCGCGACTGCGTCAAAGAGACTACGCTTGCGGCCTGGCAAAAGGACCCGACCGCCGGCAACGCCGCGCTTGACTCGATGCTGCACGACCGCGACGCTCAGGACCCGCGGACCACCCGCACGCTGTGGTCGCGCCACCAGTACCCCGGGTACAAGTGGGGCATGGCGATCGACCTCAACAGTTGCACCGGCTGCGGCGCGTGCGTGGTCGCCTGCAACATCGAAAATAACGTGCCCGTAGTCGGCAAGCGCGAAGTGCTGGTGCGCCGCGAGATGCACTGGATGCGCATCGACCGGTACTTTAGCGAGCGGACCTCGTTCGTTCAGGGCGACTACGACTGGAACGCCACCAAGGACGACCTGCTCGATCTCGCCGACAATCCCGAAGTCGTGCACATGCCGATGCTGTGTCAGCAGTGCGACAACGCGCCTTGCGAGACGGTTTGCCCAGTGCTGGCGACCATGCACACCAGCGAAGGCCTGAACGCCCAGGCCTACAACCGCTGCATCGGCACCCGCTACTGCGCCAACAACTGTCCCTACAAGGTGCGGCGCTTCAACTGGTTCAACTACCCGACCCGCGAGATGGTCGACAAGTTCGACATGGACCTGGTGACGCTGGCGCTCAATCCCGACATCATCAAGCGTTCGCGCGGTGTTATGGAGAAGTGCAGCTTCTGCGTGCAGCGCATCCAGGAAGCCAAGTCGAACGCGCTGCGCGACGTCGATCGCGAGACCGGCGAGAAGCGTCAGCCGAGCAACCTCGAAGAGCTGCAGAAGAACGAGGCAGTCGGCGGCAAGCCGTTGCAGCCCAAGTACGTCAAGGACGGCGAGGTCAAGCCGGCTTGCCAGCAGACCTGCCCAAGCGACGCCATTACCTTTGGCGACTTGAATCAGATGGACAGCAAAGTCCGCAAAGCCTATGACGACCCGCGCAACTACTCGTCGCTGGTCGAAATCGGCACGCAGCCAGCCGTGACCTATATGACCAAGGTCCGCAACGCGCCCGAGGTTTTTGGCCCCGCCCAACCGGCGCCCAAGAAAGCGGACGCCCACGCTGCACCGGCAGCGCCCGCAGCCCCAACTGGCGGCGCCGCACCGGCAGGCCACTAGCAATCCCAGGACTCCCAGGCAACGGCCCAAGGAGATAACGCGATGTCTGCACCTGCTTCCCACCTGCGCCAGCCCCTGGTTTTGGGCAATCCTGCCTACGCGCAGATCACCAACGACGTGCTCAAGCCAATGGAGACATTGCCGAGCAAGCTGTGGTGGGCCACCTTTGCCGTCACTGCTTCGTGGCTGGCCATCGGCCTTGTCGCCATCGGCTGGCAGCAGTACGAGGGCATCGGCACCTGGGGCCTGAACAAGACCATCGGCTGGGGCTTTGACATCACCAACTTCGTGTTCTGGGTCGGTATCGGTCACGCCGGGACGCTCATCTCGGCAATCTTGTTCCTTTTCCGCCAGAAGTGGCGCACCTCGATCAACCGTTCGGCCGAGGCCATGACGCTGTTCGCGGTCATTTGCGCGGCGCTTTTCCCGCTGATTCACATGGGCCGACCGTGGTTCGGCGCGCTGTGGTTCATTCCGGCGCCCAACCTGCGCGGCCCGCTGTGGACCAACTTCCGATCGCCGCTCATCTGGGACTTCTTTGCCATCTCGACGTACTTCACCATCTCCGCGGTGTTCTGGTACATCGGCCTCATTCCTGACTTGGCGACTGTGCGCGACCGCGCCAAGCACCCGATTCGCAAGGCGATCTACAGCGCACTGAGCTTGGGCTGGTCGGGTGCCAACAAGCACTGGGTTCACTACGAGACGGTGTACATGCTGCTCGCCGGCCTCAGCACCCCGCTGGTGTTGTCGGTGCACACCATCGTGTCCACGGACTTCGCCACGTCGGTCATCCCCGGCTGGCACACCACCATCTTTCCGCCCTACTTCGTCGCCGGCGCCATCTTCTCCGGCTTTGCGATGGTGCTGACGCTGCTGCTCATCGCCCGCAAGGTGATGAACATCGAGCACCTGATTACCATCAAGCACCTGGAGAACATGTGCCTGATCATCACGGCCACCGGCATGATGGTCGGCCTCGCTTACATGACCGAGTTCTTCATCGCGTGGTACTCCGGCAGCAACTACGAGGGCTTCACCTTCGTGAACCGCGCCTTCGGGCCGATGGGCTGGTCGTACTGGATCATGTTCAGCTGCAACGTCATCAGCCCGCAGGTGTTCTGGTTCAAGAAGGCGCGCACCAACGTGGTCGTCATCTTTGTCATGTCGATCGTGGTCAACATCGGCATGTGGTTCGAACGCTTCGTCATCATCGTGACCTCGCTGCACCGCGACTACCTGCCGAGCTCGTGGGCGATGTACTCGCCGACTTGGGTCGAGTTCACCACGCTTCTAGGCACGTTTGGCCTGTTCTTCTCGGCCTTCTTGGTGTTCACCCGCGTCTTGCCGGCAATCGCGATTGCCGAAGTCAAGTCGATCAAGAAGTTCGCCCAGCCCAAAGCACACACTGCACACGGCGATGACCACGCCGCCGGTGGCGTGCCGGGCCTTGCCCATGCGCCTGCCGCACCCGAAAAGGGGGTCTAGGATGAGCAGCCACGCCGACGCGCCCGCGGCGCCCGACAAGTACCTGGTCGGCTATTTCGTCGAAGACGACGAGATCGTCGCCGCGACCAAGGCCAGCCGCCAGGCCGGTCTGCCGATCTACGACTGTTACACGCCGTTTCCCGTCCACGGCTTGGAGGCGGCGCAAGGCCTGCCGCGCTCGTGGATGACCTACGCCTGCTTCTTGTTGGCGCTGACTGGCTTTTTGAGCTCCATGTTCCTGCAGAGCTACACGCAGGCCATCGAGACTCCGATGTGGTCTGGCTGGCCGCTCAACGTCGGCGGCAAGCCATTCTGGCCGCTGACCGCGTTCGTGCCGGTGCTTTTCGAACTCGCTGTCCTATTCGCCGGCGTCGGCACCGCGCTGACGCTGCTGGCCTTGTTGCGGCTGTACCCGGGGCAGAAGCCCAAGTTCACGCTGCCAGGCACCACCGACGACCGTTTTGCGATCGTGCTCGACACCGGCGCGTCCGGCTTCGACGAGAACAAGGCGCGCGAAGTGTTTGGTCGTCACGGCGCCAGCGAGATCAGCTGGGTGGCACCCAACCGCTAGACCGACTCCACCACCCGACGGCGCGCGTGCGCAACACGGGGAACCCGACCATGCAGATGCACTCCCACCTACATTCCGCCGCTCGGGCCTTGCGCGCGGCGGGCATGCTCGCCCTGGGCCTGTCCGTGGTCGCTTGCCAGGTCGACCGCGAGCCCAACTGGGAATTCGCGCCGTGGATCAACCACATGTTCTTTCCGACCGCCGCCGAGTCGCAGGGGCCGGCGCCCGTCAACGCCAAGACCGGCAAGCCCGTGTTCGCCAACGGCATGGCCATGCAAAAGCCGCCGGCCGGCACCGTGCCGCACGTCAAGAACCGCGAGTTCTGGCCGCTGCACCTGACCAACGATGATGCGGGTCGCAAGGCTGCGGATGCACTGGTTAATCCGTTCAAGCCCGCCGAGGGTGCCGCCGCTGCGGCCGGCCATCTTGCCCGCGGCAAGTGGGGCTTTGAGACGTTCTGCGCACCTTGCCACAATTCCAATGGCGACGGCGCCGGCACGGTGGCCAAGAAGGCCGGTTGGGCCTTTCCGCTCGCGACCAAAGACAGCAAGGTCAACGGCTTCTCCGATGGCCACATCTTCCACTTGATCACCTACGGCCGCGGCGCCATGCCGTCGTACGCGAGCCAGATCAGCCAGGAAGACCGCTGGAAGATCGTGCTGCACTTGCGCGAACTGCAAAAGCAGGCCAATTAGGCGGCATCGCGATAGGTACTGGTATTTATTGAGTTTGCAGGCAAGAGGTTCACCGTGAGCGCCACCCACGCAGATTCCCACGCGCACAGCCTCGCTGGCCCGGTGTCGTTTTCGATGCCCGGCGGCGCGCGCAACCTGGCGATTGGCCTTAGCGTACTGGGCGCCGTGCTGCTCGGCGCCGGCGCGGCCACCGCGGGCGATCACGGCGCATGGCGCGTGTTTGCCGACTTGCTCATCGCTGCCTTCTTTTACACGTCGCTGGCCATCGGCGGCGGTGTAATTCTGGCGATCATGCACGTCACGCGCGCCGGCTGGTCCACGGTGGTGCGGCGCATTCCCGAGGCGGTCGTGACCTGGCTGCCGATGGCTCTGGTGACGATGTTGGTCGTCGGCGGCCTCGGCATGCACCATCTGTACGAATGGAGCCACCCGGATATCGTCGCCAACGACCACCTGCTGCGGCACAAGTCGGTGCTGCTCAACCCGACCTGGTACTACGTCAGTACGGTCGCCATCATCGGCCTGTGGGTGGCGTTCACTTTCAAGCTGCGCGCCAACTCGATTGCGCAGGACAGCGACGGCAACGAGGGGCATACGGGCAGCAATATGGTGCTGTCGGTCATCTTCCTCATCTTCTTTGGTTTCTCGATGACGGTCGGCTCGTTGTTCTGGCTGATGTCGCTGGAGCCGCACTGGTTTTCGACGATGTTCGGCGTGTACCAGTTTGCCGGCGCGCACAAGGCGGCGGCGGCGGTGTGCACCATCATCCTGGCGATGTTGCTGAGCACTGGGCAGCTGCCGCAGGCCAATGCCAACCACTTGCACGACTTTGGCAAGATGATCTTCGCGTTCTCGACCTTTTGGGCCTACATCTGGGTCAGCCAGTTCCTGCTGATCTGGTACGCCAACATCCCCGAAGAGACTGGCTACTACATTTTGCGTCAGGATGGCGGCTGGATGGCGCTATTCGGCCTGAACGTCATCCTGAACTGGGTCATTCCGTTTTTCGTGCTGCTGCCGAGGCCCAACAAGCGCAATCCCAAAGTGGTGGTGCCGGTGGCGATCGTGACGCTACTGGGCCTGTGGCTCGACGTGTACTTGCAGGTGATGCCGGCGGCCTCGCAGTTTGCTGCACACCACCACAAGCTCGACCTGCACGGCGTGGTGTTCGGACCCGGCGAGATCGGCGCAACCTTGCTATTGGGCGGCGGTTTCATCCTGGTCGTGCTCAAGATGTTGGGCAAGGCGTCGCTGGTGCCGCTCAAGGACCCGTATTTGCAGGAGTCGCTGCATCACCAGCAGTAGAACGACCGCGCCCCTGTCGCCCTGGCCGATTTGGCGGTACAGTAGGGCCGCCATGTGGCCGCTCCCCCGCGCTTTCGTATTTCGCCTTCTGCCATTGGCCCTGGCGGCGTGTGCCTTGTCGCCGGCGTGGTTGGCTCCGGTTGCAGCACAGGCGGCGCCCAAGGGTCCCAGCGCTGCGGATAAGGCCAAAGCGTCGGCGCTGAGCGCCCAGGCCAAGCAGGCCTTTCAGGAAAAACGCTACGACGAGTCGGCGGACCTGTACATGCAGGTCTACGATCTGGTCAAGAACGAGGCCAGCGTCTACAACGCCGCGCGCGCCAAGGAACTGGGCGGCAAGCTGGTCGAGGCCAAGGCGCTCTACGAGCTGTTTGCGCGCATCGACAAGACGCCCAAAGGCCAGGCTGACGCCGCCAAGCGCATCGCTGAAATCGAAGAGAAACTGCGACAAGAAGTGGCGGCGCGCACTCAAGCCGACGCAGACGCCCGCGCCAAGGCCGACGCCGACGCCGACGCCAAGGGCAGGGCCGAGGCCGAAGCCAAACTGCGCGAAGCCGAGGCCAAGACCCGCGAAGCCGAGGCCAAGGCCCGCGAAGCAGAAGCTCGCGCTCGCCAAGAGACGGCTGCCAAGATCGAAGCCGAGCAGCGCGCCCGAGCGAGCGAAGCCGAAGCCAAGGCCCGCGAAGCGGAGCTGCGCGCCCAGCAGGCCGAGGCCCGTGCCAATGCCGCCGAAGACCGCGCGCGCGGCACACCACCCGTGCCCGGCTCGACCGGGGCGGCGCCAGCCGCTGCGCCAGGACGACCGCCGCCCCCCGCAACAGCGGGCACAACGCCGGCGGCGGCAGCGAGCGGCCGCGTACTGACGCCACCGCCAGCAGCGCCGGTCCCTGTCGCGGGTCGGCCGATTGCCGCAACGCGACCGGCGCCGCAGCCAGAGCCCGAACCGGAACCAGATGGCGTCGGCGTCATCGGCGGCGTGGTGCTGGCCGGAGACGGCGGCGCGCATTTGCAGCAGTCGGCACCTGACGGTGCAGGACGCATCGACGTGGCCTGGGGCCTGGGCGCCACCGGTCATTTGGGCATTGGACCCCGCCGCACGCGGGCGTGGGTGTCGCTGCTGGCCGGGATGCGCTACTTCCAGTTTGTGGGTTACGACAGTAATACGGACCCCAAGCAGACTCCGGCGGGGCTGGCATTCAGTTTTGGTTTGGCTTTTCCGCGGTTTGCCGGTCTGCAGGCCTATTTGCAGCGCTACGACGCGAAAATGGCGACCGGCGCGGGCGATTTTGGCTTTACGACCCTGTGCATCAAGCTGGCGGTTGCGCCCAAGACCGGGTTCCTCGCGTTCGGCTTTGAGGGTCTGGTGTCCTCGGATCGCGCGACCACCGACATCGCCAACACCGACGAGATTGGCTATGGGCCGACGGCGCGCTTTTTCGTCGAATTCGGGTTCAACCTCGCCAACGGCGGGTTGTCCAAGTAGCTCGCTGCGCGCGATGGTGAATTCGCTCTGCTGACTGAAGGCCTGCTGTTGCTGGCGGTGCTGGCCACCTCGACGCTGTCGGGCGTGTTCGGCATGGCGGGCGGTCTGTTGCTGATGGGCGCGCTGTTGGTTGTCTTGCCAGTGCCGCAGGCGATGGTAGCCCATGGCATCTTGCAACTGACGGCCAACGGCAGTCGCGCAGTGTTGCACCGGGCGCACGTGCACACGTCCGCGCTGCTTTGGTACGCAGCCGGGTCGGTCGTCGCGGCCCTGCTGCTGCGGCAGGTGGTTGCCTCGCCCGACAAGGCCTGGGTTTATCTAGGGCTGGGACTACTGCCAGTGCTGGCGTGGCTGCCGCAGGGGCGGTTGCTGTTGGACGCAACCCGCAGTAGACACGCGCTGGCCTGCGGCGTCGGGGTCACGGTTCTGCATGTGGTCGCTGGCGTGGCCGGGCCGTTGCTGGACCTGTTTTTCGTGCGGGCGCCGCTGGGTCGGCACGCGATCGTGGCCACCAAGGCCGCGACGCAGGTGCTGGCGCACACAGTCAAAGTCGCGTTCTATGCGGGGGCGGCGTTGGCGGCACCCCGCGACGTTTTGGCGCTGGGTTGGTTGGCTGCGGCGCGTGGGCTTGCGGTGCTGGGGTCGTGGCTGGGCGGTCAGGTGCTGGCGCGCATGACCGACCGCGACTTTGCGCGGTGGACACGGTGGATCATCACCGCAGTAGGCGTGTTGTATTTGGGGCGGGCTGGGTGGTTGTTTTGGGCTGGGTGACCTGACCGCCAAGGCCTGGCCGCTACTCGGGCTTACAGCCGTCACCGCCGCAAAAGTCCTTGATTTCACCAGTATCGAAAAAGTGCCGCATCTGGTCGTTGTGGCTTTTCAGTCCGTGGGCGCGGTCGTGTGGGTCTTCGAGCTTGCACGGCTTGAAGGTGCCCTTGGGGTCACACAGCTTCTTGCCCAGGCATGGACCGTCGGCGTGCGGCAAAGCGGGATCGCCACATTCCAAGCCGTCTTCGGGGGCAGGTGGCAAGTTGCCCTGGATGAACCACGAGTTGCCAAAGTCGTAGGCAATCAGGCCTGAGCCCACCAGTGGATACGCCGACTCGGGCACCATCGGCACCGGCTTGCCGTAGAACGGTAGAAGCTTGTAGTAGCCCGACCGCACAGCGATTTCCATGGTCACCGCATCCACTTGAAAGTCGCCCGGGTGCACGACAGCCAGCGCCTGGTGCTTGGGCGTGTTGGCAAACGGTTCAACCTCCAGGTGCCGCACATACGTGACTGGATCGACGTGGTCCCACAGCATCTGCACCACGCCGAGCAGCAGCGCGTATTCGTTGCGCTTGGGGTACACGCCAGACAGCACTGCGGCGAACTCGTCAAAGTCGATGGAACGCTCCAGCAGCATGTGGTAGTTGATGCCTGGCTGACCGACATGTGCGCGAGTGATGTCCTGCGACAACGCCGTCACCGTTTGGCCGTAGATGCCACCCTGCGAGTTGCCCGACCAGAACACCTTGCCCGTGTCGGCGATCTTGACCGGCTTGCCGGTGTGACCCGACAGAGCATTGCTCAAGGCTGCCGCGCCGTGCAGTTTCATGGTCCGCGCCAGCACCAGGTGTTCGACGACGCCGGCGGCGACGCGCTCGGACAGGCACGCAAACCGGCCGATGTTGAGTAGGATCTGGATGATGACCGCGCCGTCTTCGCCACTCATGCCGATCATGCTGTTGGCGATGTAGATGAATTTACGGCTGTTGGCGTTGGGCCCGACCCAGCCGGCGTAGGTCTCGTTGCCGCTGCCGTTCAGGCCATGGCCGTAGTGCAGGTAGTCGTGCGGCGTGCCGTCCAAAGCCGATTTCGGCACGCGAATCCACAGTTCGGCGTCGCGCCAGCCGTTCTGTTGCAGGTTGCCGTCGGCGTCCAGGTTCCAGCGAAAGCACTTGGCAGAATCCTTTCGCAATTCGCCACCATCGGCGGCCACCTCTTTCATGAAGTTGGGGGCCTTGAAGGTGCCGCGCAGCGTGTAGGCGATATGCGGGTCGTCGGTGCCGCCGTCCTTCTTGGCAGCAAAAGTCTTGAACGTCAGCGCGGCGCCCGTTGGGCCGAGCGCGGCCAGCGCTTTGTCCCGCATCTGCAGGACCGGGCCGTGGATGGCGTGGTCCGAATACGTCGAGAAGTCCCAGGCCAGGGTCAGTTCGTCCTTGGCGATGCCCTCTGCCTGCAAGATTTGAAAGATCTGGTCGAAGCGGGCTTGGCGCGGCGCGAGCGAAGTTCCGGTGGTTTTGCCGCTCGCCAGGGCTTCAAATGCCGGCGAACGGGCGATCGCCTGGCCTTTGCTGTCCTTGAGCTTGCGCAGCGCGACCACATAGCGCGTGCCGTAATTCAAGATGACGCCCGGGCGCACGAACACCATGCGTGTCGCTGGGTCGATCTTGCCGTCCTCGGTGTTGGGGCGCTGGTCCAGTTCGACCCAGTGTGCAATGCGCCGCAGCACCTTGCCGGCGGCGTCGACTTCGAGCCACACGGTCGGCGAGGCCTTGTCCACCGACTTGTCGATGGTCTTTTGATCCGCCATACCCGCGATGTCGAGGTGCGCGAATTGCGCGACCAGCGTTGGTGCGACCGAAAAGCCGTCGAGGCGCTCCCATGGTTTGGGGTCCACCGGCACGCCCGTGCCCGAAGACGGCAGCGCCCCCGGCGGAAACACTACCCGCACCCCGGTCTTGGTCTTGGCGTCGGGCTGCAAGTAGTGGCTCGACGGAAACGGCAGCGCGCAAGTCAGCGGCTGAAGCGGATCACAGGCGGCTGGGCCGAAGGGGTCGGGCGCGGCATCGTGGGCAGCGTCACTGGCGTCCACCGCGGCGTCTTGCGCGACAATGTCACCAATTGTGGCGATATCGGCCACGGGCGCTGCGTCTTGCGCTGTGGCATCTTGAGCCGCAGGTTTGCTCGGATCACCGCAAGCCGGTGTCAGCAACAGAACCAGGCACAAGCAGTCCATTGTACGCGTCGTCATCGTGACCTCTCGCCCCATTTGAGGCGCCGCGATTGTAGGCCGGACGTGGCCCAGGGCAAGCGGGACTGTCCACGCTGTTCGAGTCCAATGCCTGCAAAGGCATACGCATGCCTGCGGGCCCGCGCCAAAGTCGTGGTTGGCAGGGCAGGGGGCCCTGGGCCACAATGTCGGTCCCGTGCGGCGACACGCCGCCGTTTCTGGTTTGCCCATGCCGCACCCTGTGGCCATCGCGCCCAGCATCCTGTCTGCCGACTTCGCGCACCTGGCCGAAGAGGTCGCCCAAGTCGCGGCAGGCGGCGCGGACATGATCCACGTCGACGTGATGGACGGCCGCTTCGTGCCCAACCTGACCATCGGCGCGCCTGTCGTCGCCAGTCTGGCCAGGGCCACCAAGCTGCCGCTGGACTGTCACTTGATGGTGCACGAACCCGATCACCTGCTGCAGGACTTCGCCAAGGCCGGCGCCAAGCGGCTGAGCGTGCACATCGAGGCCTGCCGCCACTTGCACCGCACCGTGCAGCGCATTCGCGGGCTTGGCGTTTCGCCCGGCGTCGCGGTCAATCCGCACACCTCGTTTTCGATGGTGGAACCGATCCTGCGCGAAGTGGACTTCGTGCTGGTGATGTCGGTCAACCCGGGCTTTGGCGGTCAGAGCTTTATCGCCGACGTCCTCGACAAGGTGCGCGCCATCGATGACTGGCGCTGCGACCACCGTCCGGCGCTGCGCATCGAGATCGATGGCGGCATTACCATCGAGACCATTGGCCTCGCGCGCAAGGCCGGCGTGGACTGGTTCGTGGCGGGTTCGGCCGTGTTTGGCAAGCCCGACCGCGCCGCGGCGATCGCTGCACTGCGGGCCGCGGCAGCGTGAGCGCCTACTTGGGCGGCGCCGATCCCGCCTGCAAGCTGCCGAACAACCCCTGAATACGACCGCGGTAGTTGTCGAGCGCGTCTTCGAAGGCCTTGGCTTTGCCCAGGTCCTGCGGCGCGAGCGCCCAAGCGGCCAGCGCTTCGCTTGCGGTCTGGGCGTGTCCACACAGCGCCGCAATCGCGCGAAAGATGTCGGCCAGTTCGCCGGCAAACGGCTTGTGGTTGCCCAGATCGGCGAAGGCCAGCGTCAGCGTGGCGTAGTTGTCGGCCATTTCGCGGCCAGCGACCGCGACTTCTTTGGCCGGCAGGCCTCCGGTGCGCAGGGCTTGACCCTGGCCGGCCAGCGCCAGGTTGCCGTGCACCACGGACACCAGCGCCGAGCGCGCCATGGCGTGCAGCAACGCCCCCCCGGGATCCGGATCCTGCTCGGTTTTCGGTGGCGCCGCGGCCAGCGCTTTGTCGATGGCGGCAATCAGCTTGGCGAGCCAGGCGTCGGCGCGCAGGGGCTGCACGGCTTTTTCGGGTGCCGGGGCGGGTTTGGCGGTGGCGGGCTTGGTTGCGGCGGGCTTGGGTTTGGGCTTGGCGGCGTGGGACACGGGGACGGCGAGCAGGGTCAGGGTCAGGGTTAGGGTTAGGGGTCGGGGCAGGGCAGGGCGCCGAGTCAGCGTAGGTTGGATGGCAAGCATTGTCGTGGTCTCGAGCGCGCGGGACAACGCGGGCACCCGCACAGCGTACCGCCGCACTTCGCGTTCGGCCAGCGGCCAAGCCGCCCCCAACCCCTTGTCGCCCCAACCATCTCCGCGCAAGCCTGCGCGGATGGCCGACCGCTGCCCGCCCGAGCCACTGGTGCACGACACCGCCCCGACGGCGGGTCCTGACGTCGCCGCGTTGACGACCTATTGGGCCGAGCGCGTGTCGACAGCGCTGCGGCTGTGGCCGTTGCCGGCCGATTCCTCGGTAGCGGATGACCTGCCTGCCGTGTACGCGCTGGCGCCGCGCGGACTGGTGGGTGGCGAAGCGGCGTTGATCTGGCGGCCCTTGCGCTGCTGGCAGGCCTGCTTTTCTTGGGCGCCGCGGTGCGTCCGGTGCGCGAACTGCCGGTCCGCAAGATACCGGCGAACCGGGCCACGCGGATCCGCAACCGCTTGTGGACGCTGCCTTTGTGGCTGGCGCTGGGCTTGGACGCTGTGGGTAGCGACCGGCCGGCGCGCGGCATCCTCGTCGCGGCGCTCTACGTCGTGCTTTTCGGGCTGTCTGGAACGCTCTATGGCGAGGGCGCCATCGCGGCCGCGACGATTCAGCACAGCTTTGACCTGTTTCCAGGGGCGCCGATCGATCCGACCGAGACCGGCTTGAACGCCTGGGGCGCGGTTGCGCGGGTGGCGTTGGTGGTGTTGCTGCTGGGGCACTGGTGGCGGATGTGGCCGGGGGCGGGGGTAGCGAAGTGCGCGCCCGTGCACCCGCTGCGGTGCCCAGGACGTCGCTCTGGTGGGTTGCGAACAGCAAGAGACCGCAAGTTCACTGCGGCGCGGGCACGAGCAGCGAGGGCGCAAGTTCCAGGTCGCCCGCGAATGACGCGCTTTCCTTCTCGCCGTCCCCATCGAGATCCAGGTCGGTCTTGAGTAGCGCCTCCACAAGCCCGAAAGTGGTGCTGATCGGCACGCGATCTGCCTTTTCGTCGGGAACCGCCTTGATGAGCGCCAGCAAGGCCTGCTTGCGGTAGGCGCCACAGACCCTGAGCGTGTAGGTGCCCGAAGTCGCAGACCACACGCCGGCAAACGTGACCTTGCAGGCCAGCACGTTGACATCTGGCTTGCCGAACGCTGCCATCGGAACGGCTGTCGGACACGTGATTGCGATCGCATCCCCTGTACGCTTCGCCGTGCAAGCCGCACGCAAGGCACTTTCTCCGGACTCTGAGAGCTTGTAGGACATCGGGTGCACGGTAAGTGCGCACTGCGCCGTCTTGTCACTCCAGGCGCAAGCAGCAGTCGGGTCGGCGGGCAGGCCTTGCAGGCAGTCTACCTGGTAGGGCACGCCAATGGTGTTCGGGGCGTGCTCGCGCATCATCCGCAGCAGCTCGCCAGAGTTGATGGTCGGTCCTGCGGAATCGTTGATCCAGTGCAAAAAGGCAGCCCCAGCCGTGCCCAACTTTACAGGATCGCGATGACCCGAGGTCATCGGCGATTGCCGTTCTTGCTTGCTCGGTGGGTCGCAAGCTCGCGGCTTTGCAAGCCGACTCGCCGCTCCTTTCTTGCGGTGGGTTTGATCTCTCTTCAAGGCGATTCTGTATTGTTGTCCACCTTGCTGTCACCAGTCAGGTCGCAACCCTCGCTTTGTGGTGCGAGCTTGGCGTGCACGACGCGCCAGACTGGCGTTGGCGTGGAGGCCGCTGGCAGATTGCACGCGATGGGCTTGCAGGGGTCGATGGTGCCGACTTCGCACCACTGGCCTTGTGGGCAAGCCGCGGTTTCGCAGTACGGTTGGCAGCCCTTGCCCTAGTAATACCAACCTTTCGGTTTGCACGGGTCAACGTAGGTGGTCGCCTTTGGCCCGGATTTGCCTCGGTATCGGTTGCCGGCTTGTCCAGCGTTGTCGCCGGTGTCGGCTGGCGTGGCAAGGCCTTCCGCTTCGGCACTGTCCAAGCGTGGAAGCCCTAAGGGATTGGTAGCAATGTCCAACACCTCGTAGCCCGCAAGTGCCAGCAGCAAGGTAAGGGTGGCGCTGTGCATGGGCAGACTCCATTGCCTGGGCGACCGCTTGCGGTCGAGATTGGCGCAGCATGCAGGGCTCGACTTCGCGGTCAAGGGCGGATGCCGACTTGGAACGAATGGAGTGCGCTCCAAGCCAGTGGCCCGCCCGCCGCTGTGGCAGCGCTCGGGCTTCGCGTGGGACTGAAGTCCCCGCGACGTTCGAGAAGTCTGCTTGCAGACTCTTCCGTTGTAGGCGAATCGGTGTCCGTGTCGGCAAGTACCCGCTGCCAACAGCCCAGCAGGGGCTCCTTGACCATCGCGGAGGACTTCAGTCCCAAGCCCAGCGCAGCCGGCCAGCACGCACGCGTTCAATAGGCCAGTTCGCTTTGCGGTCGCGTCCAGCCAAGGTAGGCCACCGAATCCGATTACACTCTGCAGCGAGGGTGCCGTTCCTAAAATGGGGACGACCGGCGGGATGCTGCTCAGACACACCTTGCAAATACTGCCGGCGGCTAAAGCCGCGGCCTAGGTGTACCAAGCCTTGCCTCCGCAAGGCCAGGCAATCACATGTGAAATCTCAGCCCGGCGCAGGCCGGGCTTTGCACAGCTAGCCTGCGGCTTGAGCCGCCGGGTCCAACCAGAACGCCTTGAAGACCAATGAGTTCTGTGCACAAGGCCGTGGACCCGCAAGCGCGATCCGCACCCTACACCGCGGTCTGGCCTGGCCAGCAGCGAAACCGTGACAGCGCCGCCCGTTGGCGCCACGCTGCCGGCATGAAGCTGACCGGCATCGAGCTTGAGAACTTCCGGTGCTTCGAGCGGGCCACCTTTGACCTCACCGACCCCGAGTCCGGGGCGCCGTTGCGCGTCGCTGTGTTGGCCGGTGGCAACGGCTGTGGCAAGTCGAGCGTTTTGCAGGCGGTGGCGGGGGTGGTTGGCAGCGAATTCCCGAGTTGACCACGCCGATCGGCGAAGCTGGGTACCCTGAACCCGGCCATGTGCGACTCGGTGGCCGAGATATTCGACGCTGCGAGGCGCGCGGCCGGGTCTCCGCGGCAATCTGTGACTTGGTGCCCACCGAGCACGGACCGGCGTGCCAAGTTGTCGCAACTATCGCGTCAAAGCTTGACCGAGGGCATGCGCAGTGGGCGATGCCAGATTCAACCTTCGAGTGGGCCGCCTCCGCCGCGCAGGGTGCCGCTAGGCCCGTGTGGCAGCTTGCGACCCGTGACCTAAACCGCAAGTCAACCGGCGTGCTGGTCACGTTCGACGCCTGCCGCATCCTGCCCCGCGGCACCGTGGACGGCCCCAACAAGAAGCTTGTCCCCAGCCACCGGCTCGACGGCACCTTGCGCCCCACCGTTGCCCCCGACGGCACGCTGCACCCGCGCTTCACCGCGCTCAAGCAGTGGATTGTCAACCTGGACTACGCCCGCGCCAAGCAGCGCGCGGACCGTGGCGCCGATGCGCCGGCTTGGGACACGCTGCGGCAGGGCCTCGACACCCTGCTAGCGCCGTTCAAGTTTGCCGGTGTGGACGACCGCTTCGACGTGCTGTTCGAGACGCCGACCGGCACCGTGTCCATTGACGAGTTCAGCGACGGGCTGCGCAGCCTGTTCGTCATCGTCGCCGAACTGATGATGCGCCTGTCGCTGTGCACCGACGACCCGGCGCGCGTGCTGGAGCAGGAAGCTTGCTGCCTCATCGACGAAATCGACGCGCACCTGCACCCGCGCTGGCAGCAGACGGTGTTGCCGGGGCCGACCCAGTTGTTTCCCAATGTGCAGTTCATCGTCACCACCCATTCGCCGCTGGTCGTGGCGCCGGTGTGGCCGCATCAGGTGTTTCGCCTCGACCCGGAGTGGACATGAGCACGGTTGTGGTTCGTCGCCTCGACGTGCTCGGCGCCTTGCCGGCACTGCCTACCGCGGATGTGGAGCGCGACGTGTTCGTTTTGGTTGGCGCCACGGGCAGGCCGTGGAGCCGTGTGCCCGGGGCAGCCGCGGTCAAACGCTTCTGGCTGGCACGCGGCGCGCTGGCTCAACCGGGCGACGAAGTGTTGGTGTGCGAGGGCCAGGTCGAACTCGCCGCAACCACCGACCTGCGTGGTGCCGCGACGCCACTCGCTGCTGCCGGCCCCGGCGCAAGACCTTGGCTTGCTTGTCGCCAGCAACCACGGCGAAGCCGACGGCCTATTGCTGTGGGGCGGGCAAGTTATGGCGGCGGACGCGCTGCGTGGTGCGTTGACTCTTGCGCGTGCGCAGCTTGTGCTCGTGTTTGGCCAGTGCCATGCCGGTGTGTTCTCCAACTTGGGGCTGCCGCGAACGGTTGTGCTTGCAGCGTGCGCCGCTGAGCAGAAGTCGCGGGCCCGGCCCAACGGGACTACGACCGCTTCTTGCATGACCTGGGCAAGGCGGTGCTCGATTCCAACGGCCGTGTGGATTTGGCATCTGGCTTTGCTGCGGCGGTGGCGAGCAATCCCTACCCTGGCCGCGAGACGCCGCAACTGGATGACCCGCATGGGTTGGCGGCGTCGGTGGGGCTGCGGTTTGTTGCGACGACGGGCGGCGGACGGGTTAGGTAGCGACGGGCCGCAGTTTTCCGCACGGACAATGGCGAGCTACACGCTATATCGCCCTCGCCGTCCGTGTCACTACATGCTACTTTACGCAGTCCAAGGGGTGCTTCGCGCAAGCGTTGCAGGAACTGGGATGGTCGGGCCGCCATCCTGCGCAGCCATGTCGCTGCACAGGAAGGCCATGCCAGCGCCCCGCGATTCCGCTGACTCCCTGCGCGCTGTGACCACAGTTGCACCCGCGCCCGCCGCGCTCGAAGCGGTTTCGCGCCTCGCCCGCTTCGCCACCCGTCCACTTGAACGCTTCCTGCGCGTCGAAGCGGCAAGCGGCATCGTCCTGTTGGTCGCCGCCGCGGTGGCGCTTGGTTTCGCCAATTCGCCGTGGGCCGATCCATGGGCCAGCCTCTGGCAGACGCCCATCGGCGTCCGCTGGGGCAGTTTCGCGTTTGAGCGGTCGCTGGGTTGGTGGCTCAACGATGGGCTGATGGTCGTGTTCTTCTTTGTCGTCGGCCTGGAAATCCGCCGCGAGGTCCACCACGGCGAATTGGCCCATTGGCGCCAAGCCGCCTTGCCGGTCGGCGCGGCCCTGGGCGGCGTGGTGGCGCCGGCATTGCTGTACCTCGCGTTTGCCGGCGAAGGACCGATGCGCGCAGGGTGGGGCGTGCCAATGGCCACCGATATCGCGTTCGCCGTGGGCATCCTGGCGCTACTCGGCCGCCGTTGCCCGCCAGCACTGCGGGTGCTCCTGCTGGCGCTGGCGGTCATCGACGACCTCGTGGCCATTGTGGTGATTGCGGTGTTCTACAGCGATGGGTTCGCCCCGGTTGGCCTGTTGTGGGCGGCTGCCGCGCTCGGGTTGCTGGGCACGCAGCGAGCGCTCGGGGTCAGCGCCAGGCTGGCCTATGTGCCGGCTGCTGTGTTGCTGTGGGTGGGATTCTACCGTGCTGGCGTGCACCCGACGCTGGCTGGCGTGGTGCTTGGGCTCTTGACCCCGCCGCAGGTCTGCGGGGATCGCGCAGCTTTGCTTGCCGATGTGCGCGGCGACCTCGCTACGCTGGACCCGGCACGGCTGGCCGACCTCAGCGGCCCTGCGTTGCACCGAGTCGTGGCACACTGCAACCTTGTCCGGCGCGAGGCCCTGTCGCCCGCCGAGTCGCTGATTGAGCTGCTACACCCTTGGGTGGCGTTTGCCATCATGCCGCTGTTTGCCTTGGCCAATGCGGGCGTCGCGGTGTCTGGCCTGTCGCTCGACGGCCCGGCGGCAACGGTGGCCCTGGCAGTCGGTGTGGGGCTGGTAGCCGGCAAGCCGCTTGGCATTGTGCTGGCGGTGGCGCTCCTGATCCGGCTGCGTCTCGGGGCTTTGCCGGCTGGGCTGACACGGCGGCACGTGGTTTTGCTTGGCGTGGTAGCTGGCGTCGGCTTCACCATGGCGCTTTTCGTGGCGCAGCTTGCGTTTGGCGACGCAGCGCTGCTGAGCGCGGCCAAGTTGGGCGTGCTTGCGGGCAGTGGCCTGGCGGCGCTGGCGGCGTTGTTGCTGGGGCGTTGGCTTTTGGCGCCTGTGGTGGCGGCGGCCGCGGCAAAGACGGCCGATGAGGCGGAGGCCGGGGACGAGGTGTGAGCGAGGCTGCGAGGGCAACGACAGGCCCGCACACCATGGGCGATGCCGTCGCCGGCCCGCCACCGTCTTGACGCCCCCTGCCCACCGCGGCACATTACGCCCCGCGCAAACTCGCGCCAAGGCATACACACCCATGCGCCTGCTCAAACACCCCGGCTACACCCCCGAACAAGTCCGCAAGGCCCTGCGCTACCACGCCAAACGCCTGAAGTCGCGCCCGGCCACCAAGCCATTCGCCAAGGCCATCCAGACCCATGCCGACACCATTCGCCTGGCCCAAGACGCCGTCGAAGACGCCGACTTCGATGTGCAGGCCGCCACTGGCGAGATTGCGGTGCTCGACGACGACCTGGGCAAAGCGTTCAGACCGCTGACGCTTGGCCTGGACCAGTTGGTGGGCGGCGTCGCCGATGACCCGCGGCGGCGGCGGTTGTTTGCCACCACGCCTTCCGAGGCGCTCAAGCCCACGGTCGGCGACGACCAGTCGCAGTTCGTGGACGACGTGCTCAAGGTGCTGACCAACGAAGGGGACTTCGAGACGCTCAAGCCCCACGCTGCAGCCATCGTTGCCGCCCACGACGCGCTCAAAGCCAAGGTCGCGGAGCGCGCCGGTCTGCGCAGCACCCTGGCGCTTGCCGAGTCGAACCTGGCCAAGGTGGTGCAAGCCGCCTGCATTGCCCACAACGAGAGCGAGCCTGACGTCAAGAAGCTGGTCGGGGCAAGCAACAAGAAGCTGGTCGAGAGCTTCTTCTACAAGTTCCCGCCCGCGGCCAAGAAGGTGGCGGCGCCCGAGTAGGCGCGTTCGGTTGTGTGCGGAGACCCTCCCTGGGCCAAAACACAAGCCTGTGATCCTGTGCGGGGACCCTCCCTGTACGCCAACGCATGCGTGTGATCCGGAGCGGGGACCCTGCCCGCGTGGTCTTGCATGCGTCCTGTTTGGTGCGGGGACGGTCCCGCGACGCTTTTCGATGCGTGCGAGGCTGGGCGGGGACCGTCCGTGGATCCATGCCCACGCAGCCGCGCCCCAACCATGCGCGTTGGCTCCGGCTATAACCGACGTTGGGCGGCGCGCTGCGCTGCCTCGAACACCCGCCAATCGCGCGGCGCAACCAGGGTAACCCCTTGCACCTGGCCCAGGTCCAGCAGGTCCGCATCGCCGGTCACAATGGCCGCCGCACCGCTCGCCAGCGCCGCTGCAACGACCCGGTCATCGTCGGGATCGCGCGACCAGACCGCCACCGGTTCCGCATCGGCGGCGACAGTCAGCGTGCGCCCGATGAACTCGACATGGCCCAGGACCAGGGCCGGTGGCAACCTGAACTTGGCCAGTGCCACCCGCTCAAACTCTCGAAGGACACAACCTGGGACTTGGACCTCATGGTCCCGTCGCAGCTCGGCCAGCAGATCCGTGCAGATACCCCGGGTCAGCAGCGCCGATAGCAGCACGTTGGTGTCGATGACCACCTTCACGAGACCGCCCGGAACACGTCTTCGTCGGTCACGAACCCTTCGGCCTCGGCGTACGGGATGGCGCGCGCCCGCAGGAGCTCCAGTTCGCGCCGGAACAGCCAATCGCGCAAGGCGCGCTGCACGACCTCGCTGCGCGTGCAGCCGTCGGCGGAGCACACCGCCTCCAGTTGGCGGGCGAGCGGTTCGGCCAGGGAAACACTCAAGTTTTGACGCACGGCGCACCTCCTGTGCGACATTGTACGACAGGAGGCTGCTGCGTCAAGGCGGGTCGCGGGTGGCGAACTTCGGTCCCGCCCAGCCCTCGGCAGGCGGACGAGGACGTCCGTGGTCCCAGGCCGGGCCCGAGCCAGAATGGGGCCCAGCCCGGCTTGGCCGGGCTTTGTACCCTTAGGCCGCGGCTTTAGCCGCCGGCAGATCTACGGGCGTTGTCGCCTTAGGCCGCGGCTTCAGCCGCCGGCTGGTGCGCCGGGCTTTGCAGGCTTCGGTGGTGGCATTGGCCGCCGGCACACCACCGGGCCGTCCGCCCGCGGCATCGCGAGATTGCGCCGCCAACCTTGCACCCCCACACCAAAACCCGCTACCGTTAGCGCCCACGCCCGTGCCGGAGTCCGCGCATGCCGACCGATTCGCCCCGCCCTTTTGCAAGCCCCGCGCCAACCTGGCGTCGCAGGTGGCTTTGCGCGGCCGCGCTGCTGACCTTGCTCGGACCCGGCTGTACGGCCATCGACGAACTCATCAACGGCAAACCCAAGGTCGACGCCGGCCCGGCCAAAGATCCGTGCGACGACGACCCCTACGGCACTGACTGCCCGTGTGCGTTGGACCCGACGCTGGCATTCTGCCCCGACCCGTGCGAGCCGGTCACCGCGTTCTGCGCAGCCGACGCCAGTGACGCGGGAGCGACGATTGACGCCAGCGAGACCACCGACGGCAACAAGACCGACGCCATCAAAGATGGCGACGCCGGCAAGGCCGAAGTGCTCGACGTGCAAGTCGAGGAGGTGTTCAACGACGACGTCGACGCCATGCGCTTTGTGCCCGATGGCAGTGTGCCCTTGCCCGACGGCGGCATCAAACTGCCCGATGGCCAGGTCGTCAACCCGGGCGAAGTGCTGGCCAGCCAGGACTTGCCCCAAAAAGACGTCGAACCTGAGGTCGAAGACAGTGCCACGGACGCCGAGCAGGAGATTGCCGACGGCGACGCCAGCCCCAACGCCGAAGTGGTAGACGGCGAAACCAGTGGCGGCAGCGACGTGGTTGACACCACCGACAGCCAGTCCGACGTCGCAGCCGCGGACATCGACATCGGCCCACCGCCCAAGTGCCTCGCCGACAAAGATTGCGTCGGCCCGGCCAAGGCGTGCAAGTCGTACAAATGCTTGTACTCGCCACAGGGCGAGCCCGGCTGCTACTACGTCGACATCGACAGCGGCGCGATCTGTGACGACGGCAAGCACTGCACGATCCTCGACCACTGCGAAAAGGGCGCCTGCGTCGGCAAGCCCAAATACTGCCCGGAATTGGACAACAGCGTCTGCAGCTTTCCGGTCTGCGACGAGTTGGCATTGGGCTGCACGGTCAAATTCGTCGACGCCAACCTGCAAGTGCCGTGCACGGACTACAACGAGTGCACCGACGGCGACGTGTGCGTAGCCGGCAAGTGCAAAAGCGGCCAACAGAACAAGTGCCAGTGCAACAAGAACAGCGACTGCGCCAGCTACGACGACGGCAACCAGTGCAACGGCAACATGGTGTGCAAGAACAGCGAGTGCGTCATCGACCCGGCGACCGTGGTGCTGTTCAAGAACGGCGTGCCGTGCGACCCCGGCAAAGACAGCGCCTGCAAGGTCAACACTTGCATCCCGGCGACCGGCAAATGCGAACTCTTGGCCGTGCCCAACGGCACTGCGTGCAGCGACGACAGCGCCTGCACCGTCAGCGACCTGTGCATCGATGGCGCATGCAAGGGCACCAGCAAGGCCGACTCGTGCAACGACAACAACCTGTGCACCGACGACAGCTGCGACAAGACCCAGGGCTGCGTGTTCGCGCCCAACCAGTCGCTGTGCAACGACGGCGACGCGTGCAGCGACAACGACGTGTGCAACCTCGGCAAGTGCGCGGGCACCGCCAAAAAAGTGTGCGAGTGCAAGACCGGCGCCGACTGCGTCAAGTACGAAGACGGCAACGCCTGCAACGGCACCATGATTTGCAAGGACTTTGCCTGCATCCTCGATCCCAAGACCGTGGTCACTTGCCCCCCCGGATCGCCTTGTGCGCCGCAAACCTGCGACCCCAAGAAGGGCAGTTGCGACGCCCAGTTGCTGAGCGCCGGCATCGTGTGCAGCGACGGCGACCTGTGCACCGTCAACGACAGCTGCGACGGCAAGGGCTTCTGCAAGCCGGGCACGCTTCTGAACTGCAACGACAAGAACCCTTGCACCAAAGACAGTTGCACCAAAGACCAGGGCTGCGTGTTTGAGTTTGCCGACAACGCGCCCTGCACCGACTTTGAGTCGTGTACCTACCCCGACGTCTGCCAGAAAGGCGCCTGCAAGGCCGGGCCCAACGAGTGCGAGTGCAACAACGATGACGACTGCGCCGCCAAGGTCGCCAAGTATGACAAGTGCAAAGGCAACTGGACGTGCGTGACCGACGGCATCTACAAGTGCAAGTACGACCAGCTGTTCGTCAACCCGTGCAAGTCCGACCCCAACAACCCGTGCAAAGCCGCCGAGTGCGTGCCCGACACCGGCAAGTGTGTGGTGACCACGCTGCCCGAGAACTCGAGCTGCAACGACGGCAAGTTCTGCACCGTGCTCGATCGCTGCATCAATGGCGTGTGCTATGGCGACCCCAACAGCTGCGACGACGGCAAGTACTGCACTGCCGACAGCTGTGACAGCAAGGCGCCGGCAGGTACGGCCTGCGTGTCCGAGGCCGTCAAGCTCGACGGCGTGCCGTGCAGCGACGGCTCAGCGTGCACCAAGCAAGACCTGTGCCAGGCCGGGACTTGCGTCGGCTTGGGCATCGACTGCGACGACCTCAACGTCTGCACCGCTGACTCGTGCAACAAACAGGTCGGCTGCGTCTACGCGCCGATGGTCAAGGGCGCCGGCTGCGACGACGGCAACGCCTGCAGCGGCGACCCCGGCAACACGGGCGCCAACTTCATCCAGGACGGCTGCGACGGCTCCGGCAAGTGCAAAGGCGGCGACCCCAAGGTGTGCGTCGCGACCGAGGCGTGCGTCGACATCCCGTGCAACCCGACCGGCACCGCCCAGCCGGGCATCAAGCTTGGCTGCGAGCAGAAGGTCTACACCACCGACGTGCCGTGCAACGACGGCGACAGCTGCACCACCGGCGAGGCCTGCCAGATTGGCCTGTGCACTGGCGGCACCCCCACCACCTGCGACGACATCAACCCCTGCACCGTCGATGCGTGCGACAAGCTGACGGGCTGCAAACACTCGCCGACCGTGGCGCCGTGCGACGACGGCCAGGCCTGCACCTATGGCGACGCCTGCGACCAGGGCAAGTGCATCGGCAAGCCCAAGACCTGCGACGACGAGAACATCTGCACCAAGGACAGTTGCGACACTAAGACCGGCTGCGTACACATCAAGGGCGACGGCGACTGCGGCGACTTCGCGACGTGTTCGACCGACGTCGTGCCCAAGTGCGTGTTCAAGGGCGGCAGCCACTTGCTGATTACCGAGGTCTTCGTCGGCAATCCCGGTGACCCCAAAGACGACTGGGTCGAGATCCACAATCCGAGCAACGGCACTGCCAAGCTGGAGGACTACGTGCTCGAAGTCCGCGCCGTCGACGCTGAGCCCGAGGATCCGTGGAAGGTCATCGCCACCGGCAAGAAAGGCCTGACGTTGCCGCCGCACGGCTATGCGCTGTTTGGCAACGGCACCGTGGCACAGGGCGGCATTGCCATCGACGTGACCGACGCGGCGTTCGACCTGGAGCTGGCGCTGGCGGCACCCGCGCTCAAGAAAGAGTGCTTCGTTGACAGCAAGCGCCACGCCGTGCTGCGCGTGCGCGACGTGCCGCACGTGCTGGAGCACGACCGCGTAGCGTGGAATGATGGCCAGGCCGCCAAGCTCTCGACGGGCGTGACCCCGCTCGACGCCGATCCCGAGCTGTGGCCGTCCTGGGCTTCGATCGAGCGCCGCGCGAGTGCGCAAAGCGACAACAGCAGCATGTACCCGCACAAGTCCGAGTGGCTGGCCGGCAACAGCTACGACAGCGGCGACTGCGGCGACGACTTTTACACGCGCTACTGGCCCGAGCCCTACAACAAGGCCGGTGGCAAGTACGAACCGGCGTGCAACAACACTTGCGCCCTGACCATGCGCTGCAACTTCGACCCCAAGGGCGAAAAGTGCATTTTGGACAGCGAGTGCAAGTCGTTTGGTGTCTCGGCAACGCTCGCGTGCGGCAACGGCAAGATCTGCGAGCCCAACGCCGCCCAGTGCATCCCCGACCAGGGCGGCACGCTGGTGGTCAGCGAGATCCACTTTGGCAGCGACGGCGAGCAGTTCGTCGAACTGTACAACAGCAGCAGTAAGCCCCTGGCGGTCGGTGGCTGGCGCATCCAGCGCAAAGATGCGGTCGACGCGCCGTTCAAGCCCTGGATCCTACAGCTGGCGGTCATTGCGGCTGGCACGGTCATTCCGGCCAAACGCTATTTTACGCTCGGCACCCAGTCCTGGGGCCGCGTGCATGGCCAGCTGGACCAGGTGTTGCCCGATGGCACGGGTTTGAAGCCTGAGGGCGGCGCGCTGCGCATCTGGGATCCCGGCACCGACACCGAAATGGACCTGCTGGGCTGGGGCAACGCGGCGACTTACAGCTTTGTCGGCATCGATGGCTTGCACAAGGCGGCGCCGACGGTCGAAATCGGCCAGAGCCTGCACCGCAAAGCCAACGCCAAAAGCACCGACAAGACCATGGCCGAGGGCGGCACCGACAGCCTGGCCGGCAACGGCAGCGACACCGGCTTTGACAACAACGATTTCTATGCCGGCGATCCCGATGCCCAGACCCTGGCGTCGGGTGTGTACGAGCCCGCCTGCGCCGGCACCTGTCAGATCGGTTACGTCTGCAACTATCTGCCGCAAAACGAAAAGTGCGTCGATCCCCTGTGTGGTATTCCGTGCCCGATCGGCCGCGGCTGCAATCCCAAGACCCTGGCTTGTGACTACAACCTGCTCATCGCCGAATTTGCGACCGACGGGCCGTCGGCCAAGACCGCGCAAGGCGCGCCGATTCTGCCTGCCAACAACGAATACGTGGTGCTGTACAACCCGTCGCCGTCGACGATCCAGACCAAGGCGACCATCGTCAAGGACGGCAAGCCTGCGGTCGACGCCCTGGCGCTGCGCTACAAGGCGCCGGGGTCTACGTCGTTCACCAACCTGACCGAGACCAACCCGGCCAAACCGCAGCTGCCCGGACCGGTGCCGCCGTACAGTTACTATCTGGTGGTGCCGGTGTACCACGATGCGACCTTGCCCAAGGCCGACTACGTGTCCAACCTGGAGTGGGGCATGCAGACTGGCGGCGACTTCTTGCAGATCGTGCGCACCGAAGGCACCTACGAGAACGGCAAGAACGAGACCGACCGCGTGGCCTTTGGCGGCGGCGGCGTCAATGGCGAAAACAAGACTGCCGTGCCGCCGCAGATCGACACCGTCTGCAACACCGGCATCAATGGCGCGCTGCGTCGCAAGGCGTTGTCGGTCTTGGAGGGTGCGCAAGTCGGCGATCCGCTGCTGCCGCAGTTCTTCGTCGGCGCGGGGCTAGATACCAACGACAACAAGGCCGACTGGACGCGCATCCCCAAGCGGATGCCGCGCAGCACCAAGTGCACCTGGCCCGGTAAGGACGGCGGCAGCGTGCCTTTGTGTGTCGGCTATAACGTGCAGCAGCGGCCGTGAGCGAACTCGGCTATAGCCCCGGAAACACCGTCCAGCCCTGGCCGGCGACCTCGTGAGCGATGGCCTTGCCATCGGGCAGGTTGCCACCGTGGGTGCGCTGCGCGCCATAGGCCCACGCGGGGTCGCCGGCCTTGAAGTGCGCGTTCAGGCTGCCGACCGTCCACTTCCAGAAGCCGTACCAGTCCAGGGCATCGAGGTGGCTGTCGGTCAGCGCCATGTCGGCGATGCCGCCGGGCTTGCCTTCGATGGTCATGGGCGCGCTGTGGTCGTCGACCAATTCGGGCTTGGTCGGCGGGTTGGGGTCGTCTTTGCCAGTGCCGTGGACGACGAACAGTTGCTTCCTGGTGGTGGGCAGCGCGTCGAATAGCGCCTTGGCGTTGGGTTTCTTGGGGTCATTCCACGTCGCAGTGCCGTCGTCGGCGCCGGTCGCGAACGTGAACCAGGTCGGCGCGTCCTTGAACATCACCTTGGCCTTGTCGAGCGCGTTCTGGTAGGTGCCAATCGGCGGCGGTTCGTTGGCGATGGAGAACAGCAGCACTGCGGCCGGGTCGGCGTGCGCGTTGCTCTGGTCACTGTTGAGCGTCTTCCAAGCTGCCAGCAGCGCCACCTTGGCGCCCATCGAGTGGCCGACGTACGCGACCTTGCTCGGGCTGGCCACGCTGACTTTGTCCGTCAGCGCCTTGGCGGCCAGCAGCAAGTCGTCGGCCATGCGCAGGTGGTCGGCGTCGAGCAGCCCGGACTCGACGCGCACGAACGCCACCACATAGCCGTGCGAGGCGATGTGGTCCAGCAGCGCCCGGTAGGGCTGGCCGAGCTTGGCCGAGAAGCCACCGCCTTCGTAGAGGCTTTTGCCGGGCAAGAAGAATACCGTCGGCCATACGCCTGGCGCGTCGGGGCGCACCACCAGCATTTTGTGGTAGTTGCCAGTCAGGCCGCCGGGCGCGTATTCAAACTCGTCGGCGGGCGCCAGTGCATAGGGGCCCTTGCCGCCAGGGTGCGGTGAGGGCGGTTGCTGGGTGAAAAGGCAGCCATTGCACGTGGGGGCGGCGTCTGCTGACACTGCCTGGTCGGCGGCAGCGTCCGCTGGGTCGCTGTCCGGCGCTGTGTCCGCTACGGTCAGCGTCTCCGCCGTGTCTTGGACTGGGCTGTCGGCCGTGGTGGCGGCATCTTCCCAGGTCAAGGCTTCGGCCATGCCCGGGTCTGCCGCTGTGTCTGGGCTAGACGTTTCGGCGGTTGCCGCGTCCAGCGCACCCACATCAAGGGTGTTGCCGGCGTCGACCGTGAACGCGGGCTTGGGCGCCGGGCCGAGGTCGGCGCTGTCGCCACAACCGGCAAGGCACGCGCCGATTGCCGCCGTGACACTCACCCACAGCGGCACTGCTATCCGCACCATGGTGGCCTCGCTCAGCCCAACGCCTCGGCCAGCCGCTTGCTGATCGACGCCTGCAGCTTGTCCGGGTCCACGCCTGCTACCTTGGCCGCGAAGCCCAGTTCGACGTTGACCTGGACGTCGGCGTCGTTGACCGCCACGTCGCCGCCCACACCGAGACCCTTGATTTTGGCGCGGTTGCCGGCCCATTCGAGCTTGACGCGGTACTTGGTCAGCACTTCTTCGAACCGGCCCATGCGGGCCATGGCGCCGTCTTTGCCGAGCGCGTGGGCCTGGTTGACTTTGACGGTGGGCATCTGCAACTCCGGGCCGCGGTCGGGCGGCGCGGAGAGGCTACGGGAAGATGGGCAGGGTGGCAAATGGGTCGTTTCCAGGGATGCTATTCGTGCGACGCAGACCCGCCCGATGGGTGGAGACGGCCACAAATGCCTGTCGCGCGTGGGCATTGCGCCAGTCAGGGCGCCGCTACACCGGCCAAATCGCCACGCCGAGCACCGTGAACGGCTGACTGCTTCGCAATCGCACCCAATACAAGTTCGGCTTGGCGATTGGCACCGCCAGCTTGGCGCCCGACCACGCGAACTGGGCGACGAGGACGCCCCATTTGTCCCAGGCGGCGACCGCCACCTGCCCTTGGACGTACAAGGTGACGCCGCCGTTGTCGCCGCGTGGCAAATTTAGCCAGACCTCGACCTGGCCGGTCTTTGGCGACCGCTTGTCGAAGTACAGGCCGCCACCGCCGCTGCTCGGGCCGCCAGCGGAGGATGGCCAGCTGACGGTGACGCCGGAAGCGAAGGCCAGCGATTGCCAGGCGGTTTGCGCACCATCGGTGTCATCGGCGCCTGCACTGTCGCTGGTGCCAGACCCGCCGCTGCCGCTGCCGCCACCGCCGCCAGATGATCCGCCAGCGCTGCCCGTACCGCCGCTTTCACCTTTGGCGTTAGCCGGTGCGGGCGACGACGCAGTGTCCGGCGTCGGCAGCTGCCCGCCCGGCCCAGCAAACGGCACCCATTGGGCCCCCGGCGGGCCACCGCCAGCGCCCGTTTGCCCGGATCCCTTGCCGGTGCCATCGCTGTTGGTGTCTTGCTGTGACTTTGCGCCAGACCCGCCGGGGCCTCCGTCGCCCTTCTTGGTCGTTGAATCCGTCGACTTGGCGCTGACCTGCCACTTGCCCGGCACGCCCGGCTTGCCCGCCAACAGCGGCGCGCTCCACGCCCACGGGCTGCTGCCCTGCAACCACAGCTTGTCTTGCCCCGCACCGCCGCCCTTCTGCGCAACCTCGCCGGGCACCCACGCGCCGGCCAAGGCCGGCTGGTTTTCGTCCTGCGCCGCTGTCCACGCGCTGCCGTCCCACCACTCCAGTGCTGCCCCGGTCAGTTGCAACGCAAGCGACGCAGGGCCGGCGTTGGCTTTCGGGTCGCCGATAACCGTCGCCACCGGGGCCGTAAACGCCTTTTCGCCGCCCAGGTAGGTCGCGTCGCCAATCGGGCGGGCAAACGACAGTTCCAGCCGACCGTCAGACGGCACCACCGGCGCGGCCGCCCACAGTTCAGGCGTCGGAGCGGCATTTTCGTTGGCCCCCGCCACCGACACCCAAAACCCTTGTTCATTGGCATCGTTGGGCAAAAGCGCACCACTTTGGCGCGACAGCGGCCAGGTGCCTGCGCACAGCGGGTGGCCCATTGCCACGCCTTGCAGGGCCTCTGGCAACTGCGGCCACTGTGGGTCTGCATCCGCCGATTCGCCGTTCGCAAGTGCCTTCGGCTTGGTCCACTTCAAGCTCGCGGTCGTCGACCAGTCGTCGAGCGGCCACGGCAGGTCGACCGCAACTTTCAGGTCCCCGGTCACCACAAACGGGTCGCACGCCTCAGCCGTCAGCTTGCTGTGCACCGAAAGGCCGATCTTGACCCCAAAAACCGCCACCCGCGCCGTCGCCTGCATCGTCAGGTCGCCATGAAACTGCGGCGGCATCACGCTCACCGCCACGTTGCCGTCCAGCCATGCTTCCAAGTCGAGCTTGGCGACGCTGAAGTCCCAGCTCTTTTGCAGGCCAGCCCAGCAGCCCAGCCGGACGCCAGACTTGCTGTCGAGCATCAGGTACGCCTTGGCCGTGCACAACCCCAGCAGTTCTGCCTGGATGCGCGCCGTCATCGGCTTGTCTTTGCCGACCCACACATGCCAGTCGTTGGCGTCGTTGAGGTTGAAGTACGCCTCGGTGCTGCCGGCCACCCGCACGATGCCACCGTCGTCGGGGTACGCGTACTTGGCGTCCAGGCCAAAAGTCGCCGTCCCCGCCGGAAAATCGAGCGCGGCCAACGCGCGGAACTGCGGGTCGTCTTTGAGCTTGCTGCGCTCGCGCATCAGGTTGGCCTGGCCTTGCAGCAGAATCACTGGCCCGGGTAGCAGAACCAGCAGCAGGAACTTGCCGTTGAACTTGCGGCCGTTGTCGTCGACGGTGCCCAGCGTGATACCGGCGCCAAAGGCGAAATGGCCGGCGGCCGGCTGCCACTTTTCGACTATGCCAGCCACACCGACTGGCGTCTTGTGGAACCAACCGGTTTTCTCGACGTTGTACCAGGCTTCGGTCGGCTTCTTGTCGGGCCGCATGTGCAAGCAGGCCAGGGCGTCGATGCCGTAGATGCCAAGGCCGGTGGAGAACAGCTGAATTGCGCTGGGGATTTCGGCCGCGAGGTAGATGCCCATGTAGGTCTGGCCGCTTTGCTTGCCAAAGACCACGGTAGCGGCAACTGTGACGCCGAGTGCCAACAGGTCGAGCGCGATGGCACCCTCGAAGCGCTTGTCGGCGGGCTTGGCCGCGTCGGTCTTCATGGCGATGGCGCCTTTGAATTTCAGCACGTTCGGGATGCTGAATTCCACGCCGATGCCGGCGAAGGAGAAGCCGAAATCGCCGGGCTTGCCGGTGGCTGGGTCAATGGACCAGGAGACGCGCAGGCCTTCCGCGGACACGCCGGCTGGCATGCCGTCGATGAGCTTGAGGCCACCGGACAAGCCGAACCACTTGCGGGTGGGGCTATCGGCGCCAAAGGCGATCTTGGTGATTTCGAGTTGGAAGCCGAAGACGTCCAGGCAGAAGGCCTTGGGCAGGTCGAGCCAGCCGCCGTCGAACGAGAGGTTGCCGGCGGTGTCGATGCGCAGCGCGCGGATGTCGAGCGTTGGCCAGTCGAGGCCGTCGACCGCGATGGTTGGTGTGAGTTTGCCTGCGACCGAGAGGTAGGCCGGGCCGTCGCCGCCGTTGGAGAGGGTGATGGATTCGGCGGTGAATTCGGCGATAGCGGCGAGGTTTAGCGGCCCGAGGGTGCCGAGGTTCTTGACAGTGACGGTGAGGTCGCCAGACACCGAGAGGAAGGCGGTGGCGTCCACGTCCTTGTCGAAGCCGGGCAAATGGAGGACTGCGTCGATTTCGGAGGCGGTCAGGGCGTTTTCGCGGAAGGCGAGCGAAATGCTGCCGACGGCGGCGGCGAAGCCGAGGATTTTGCCCGCGCCTTTGCAGGTGTAGGTGCCGGTGGCGGGGTCGAATGTGGGCGGCGTCCCAGCCGGGAGGAGGTCGCTGGCCTTGGCGGCGAAGGTGCCGGTGAAGCCGGTGGTGCCGATGGCGGCGATGGGGGCGGTCAGGGTGTCGAGACCGGCGAGGGTTAGGGAGGGGGGGAGGCGCAGATTTACTGCCTTCACGAACAAGCCAACAAAACTGCCGCTGGCGGCTACGCTGGCGAACTCTGCTGGCAACGAGGCGACGAACAAGTGCGGCACAATCGTCTGAGCAGACAGGATCATTCCCGTATCGCCAAGGGCAACTGGTGGCATCGAAAGGCTACCGTTCAGAAAGCCGACATCTAACTTGTCGTTCAGTGATAGCGTTGCGGCACCCCAAATCACTGGTTGGTGTTTGGCGGCTGGCGCGCTGAAGGCGGTGGTGGCAGCCTCGGCAGCAGTCGATTCGGGCGCAACCCGGGAGAGGCCAAGTGCTGGGTCGAGCCAGATGCCGAGGCGCACGCCGGCGAGCGTGGCACTCCAATTTGACAACTCCACCTGAAAGTCGATGGTGGTGCGCCGCAGTTCGACAACTACGCCAACGACCGCCGCACCGACAAACGGAATGCCAACCTCGGGAAAGAAGCCCGTGCGGCTGGACACGAGCCAGCGGCAAAGTCCCGGTTCGTCCTCGCTTGGCACGCTCCAGTCGCGCTGGATTTGCAATGAATCTTGCAGGTCTTCACCGGAACCGCTGCTGTCAAGCCAAGCCGCAATTTTGCTCTTAGCTGCCTGAATTGCCTCTTCTATCGCAGTCATGGTGCACTAACCTCAGTGATCGAAACGCAGCTGGCCGGAATCCTCACCGGCTGTGAAGCTTTGCTAGCGGCATCCGGTGGACATTGGATTGGTATTGCATAGCCGAAGTACTGCACTTCGGCAACGCATACTGGCGGTGCCACGAGGTTGTCGAGAACCGTCAGGCCACGCTGCCTCTGGATGTCGGCCCAAGCTCTCAGAAGAGCCCCAAAGTCAAGTGCCGTGAGAGCACCTCCACGGTGTCTATGGAGATCGTCCCCCACAGCCATGGCTGCCCTCCAGATTTTGGCACCGCGTTGATTCAGGCAAGCTAGCGGCATCACATACTGGATCGCAGTTTCATGCCATTGACAAGACTTAGTCCAGAAGAAATGCCATTCATTGAAGCTGCAAGTCCACCCCCATTCGCCAATCACGGGCCGCAACTTGAATGAAGAATTCGGCGGGAGAAAGACCTGCACCGCCGTCTTGCTGTTTGCCCAAGCATTTAACCTGTGGGGATGTAACCAACCCCAAGACCAAGAGAATTCGTGGTACGGCCTAGCCACCAGATCCAAGTATGTTCGCCCATCGAACGCCTGTAGGTCGCCCGGCACATCTGGGAGCTTGTAGTTTGCGGCTATGCCTGAACCAGATACTCGATCGGCACCATGCGGCCACATAGGAAAAAGTACAGCAGCGTCAGTTTGAACTTGCACAGTCACCTCAAGCTCGTTTGCGCCACAGGGTCCGAGAGTGGCTGAGACTATGGCGACCAGGCCACGAAAGCGGGCTGTCATGGCTTAGCAGCTTGCTTCTTTGCACCTTGCTTCGCCACCCCGGGCAAGTAATCTGCCCAGTATTGTAGCAGCAACGGTCTCGATACTGGCAGATCGGCCACTCTAAGCCAGCGCGTGCCCTGCGTCCTCCCCTTCATCATGTCCAAAGAAGCAAATGATTCGGGAATCTCTTCGTCCTTGCCATTCTCGGCGACCCGCGTCACTTCGACGGCCAGCAGCGAAATGTCGTGGACGAACCTGGCCGCGACGAGAGGCACATAACCAATGGGCCCATAATCCTTGCCGTCGACTTCAATTTTATAAGAGATATCTTCACTTCCCAGGACCAGATGGGCAGCTTCGTGTATAAGTATGGAAGCGAGGATAAAGTGCTTTGTAGACTGCATTTCAGGTTGAGTCAACAACGTCTTGCCCTTGTCAATTTCCCAGGTATCGCCGGCGCTCTGGGCATCTGTGGGCGTGAACTTGAATGGCTGTTCAAAATCGGCCTTTGTGTCGGTTACGTACAACCCAGGCGTCCAAAGTTGCAATAATTCCTTGCCGTCAATGACAAAGCCATCCACGTCGGGCTGTGCAAAAAAGCGGTAGTTAAGTCGAAAGTTGTTTGGACCGGTCATGTAGGGCTTCGGACTACCAGAAATTTCCGGACACCAAGCCCAAACCAGCTTGTTGAAAGCCTCCGGCTGGACAAAGTCCAAGATCGCTTTCGTGCTGAAAAGATATGCTTCTATCGCCTCAAGGTTTCGCCGAAGCAGCTTCTGCATTGTCGAGGATGTCGAGCCGAAGAAGGCTTGCATGTGTTCGGTCCCGTGCTCGGTCCACCACGGATCGTTCATTGAACTCTTCATCAGGCCGATGCGCGCCTTGGCCCCCGCCAATGCGTACTCGAACCTCTCCTCCGCAGCCTTCTGAAACGCCTTGGCGGCGACCGAAGTCCCCTTAGTCATCAAATCCCAATCCGCAATGGTGGTTGGAATCTTGTAGGTGTTCTTCACGTCAAAGAACTTCCTCCATGGCTTCCCGTCATATTTGTTCACGTCCGTCGGCATGTTTTGGGGTAGGTAGTAAATCAAGGTCGCTCCTTCGTGCGGGTTCCCACTTGGCGCGGCCTAAATCCGCAAACGGCCGCGCCCTGCAAACAGCTTAGCAACCACGCACGCCCGGTGTCCGCGGGCGGCAAGGGCTGCGCGCGGCATCGCGAGCAAACAGGTTCGAGTGGCGACAAAGTTGCATGCCTAGAAATACACAACGCCTCAATGCCGGCCGTCACCAAGAGACAATCCGCTTGCGGCGACGCCACGGTGAACCAGGTTGCAGGCGCGTCGATCGAAATATGGCGCAATGTCCAGATATTATGCGCCATCGTTGGGGCGAGCGAACGGTTGCGACTTGCGATGCTTCTTGGTAGTGTCACTTGTGACCTTCTCAAGTATGACTTGGGCCTAACAAACGCGCTGAGCAGCGCCATTCACAAATCCTGACGATTAGCCATCGAAAACCTCACCACAGAATTGCAACGAACGGCGGCCTATGAGCGTTGCGACACTAAACTACGAAAGTAACAGTGATCCAGCTACCGTTCGGGGCGTTGAGGACCCGCTGCTGGCAGCCCCCATCGAATTGACTAATTTCACTTCCGTGGGTCAGCTGACACCTGGTTGGAATGCCGCACTTAAGGCACTAATGTTCGCGTGCCACCACCACTGTCTGAGGACCTAATTCGTCCCCACCCCCGCCCCAACAGGCACCTGCACCCGCAGGGGCTGGGACAGCGGCGACCCATACAACCCATCCCGCACCGCCGCTATGCGGTACGTCGTCGTGCTAGCCGGTGGCTGCGCCTTCGCATCCACCCAGGCAAACCACCCGTCGGCCGTTGTGACCTCGCTCGCCTTGGCCTCAATCACCTCCTCTTGCGCGCCAACGGCGCTGTTCGAGCGGACCACCCGCCAGTTCAGCCCGTCGGGCGCCGCATGCTGCCAAAGCAGCATCGTGCCCTTCTTTCCCGCCGCCACAAACTTTGCCGCGACAGTCTTGAACGGAGCCACCGTCAGCGCCATGCTGACAGGCAGCGACCGCAACGCCATGGGCGCCAAAGGCGCCCGCGTGTTCTTGACGGTCACCGGCGTAGCCGGCAGGCCGAATTCCGACACGTTCCCGACCAGGTCCACAGCTCGGGCGCAAAAAACGTAACTTTGCGAGCAGTTGCCTGGCAATTGCGCCTGGTATGCACGCGAATTCGCCGCCGGCTTGTACACGGCCGCGTCGTCGTCAATTCCAGCCTTGTCCAGGCATTCTGCCGGCTTCAACGGCTCAGCCGTCACAGCCACAAACGCTTGGTCCATGCCGGGCAAAGCAGCTAGCGCCTGCAGCGCCAGCGGCTCCAAACTGTCGTAGATGGCGCGCGCCTTTGCTGATAGTACCTTGGATGTTCCTGCTTTCGGCGGGGATACACCCTCAATCGTGTCCAGCACATTGGCGATCGCTGTCAGCTGTGGCTCCGGCAATTTCAGTTCCGCAACCAACGCCTTGAACCGCGGCTCTGCCGCCGTTGCCACTTTGCGCGGCCGCTGCCGCCAATCGGCAACATACAGCGCCTCGTCCAGCGCGCGTAGCACCTGAATGCGCTGACCGTTCGACTTCGCATCCGCCTGCAGCCAGCGAAACGTGTGGTACGAAAATCCGTGTGCATCCACCGGGCTCGCGTACACCGGGCCTACGGCAACCCACGGCAGCGGTGCTGCAGGCGGTGTTCGCTGCACCCGAACCACGGGCACGGCGGCCGCCACACGACCTTCATTGCCCTTCAAGCCACCGGTCGGCCCCCATTGCCCTGCCGCGTCGCCACTGTATTTTCGGTCGTCGGCAGCGCTGACGCCAAAGCTGTGCCACTGAATTCCTGTTGCCTCTGGAGGCTCGGCGGCAAGCTGGGGCGGTGCAACAAAGGTCTCGTAGTCACGAACGATTTCGCCAATCGCCCACGGGATAGCCCCATTCAGCTTGGGCAATGCGCCAGCGACTTGCACCGAACCGGTAGCCCTGTCCACATTGACGATGGCACGACAGGCCGCCGCAAGCGAAGTGCCTGGGGTCTTCAGCCATAGCAACTCGGCGCCAACACAGATGTTGTCCAGCGCGGACGGGCCCTTCCCTTCAGCGGCCGTACCGCTCAGCAGCACCCAGTCGCCGCCAGCGCCGACCAGCGCATGAGCGCCCTGCAATGGCCCTGCTTCGGGTGCGTCTTTGGGTGCCCCGGCGCGCTGCGACACGGCAAACCGCACAACGCAATGCTTTGGGTCATCGTACGGAATGACGCAAAGCCGGTCGTCCCAATGTACCCGATCGCTCGGATCACATGCCGCCGATTGCGCGTCAACGGTCGGTGGTGCCAAGGTCAAGGTGACACGGGCACCGGTTTGCGGCATGTCCAATGCGGTTGCGCTGATCAAAGTCACCGTGAACGACCGCTCGCCTTTGTCGACGCCTGCGGCGAGGCCGGTGCCAATCCGCCAGGCCTGACCATCAATGAGCGCGCTGCGACCAAGAAATGCGTTTGCAAGCGGACACGCAACCTCTGCAGCCAGCGACTCAGCGTCCAGTTTGACGGTCAACTTGTGCGTGCCGGTGTTGCTGGCATCGGCGACAAACTGCACCACAGCCCCTGTCCAGGTGTTGAACCGGCCCTTGCGCCAATAGACCCGAAAATCCTTTGTTTGCGGCGCCTGCCGCGCTTGCTGCCATCGCCAGGACCAGCGCAGGCGAACGCAGACGCCGCCGGACTTCGCCAAGAACTCGGCCTTGCTGTGGGGCGTCAAGAACAGGGCGCTTGCCTCTGCGTCCGAAAGCGCTTTGACGTCAGCCGCCTTCAGTGCATACGGGTCTGCCGGGTCCAGCAACTCCGCGGCCAGGCCGACTGGTGGCGGAGGCGGAATCTTGTTTAGAACGCGGATTGCCGCAGCGTCGACGACGCCATTGGCACCTACCTTGCCCGCGTACCAAGGCACGGCCCCAGGCGCAAAATCCCAGCCACACCACGCTGCCGAAGTGCTAGGCGCGCTTGCCCGACCGAACAAGTCGATGGCAACAACGGCGTAGGCAAACCAGCCCTCGCTCGGCGGCTGGTCGATGGCCATCATGCGCGTTGGCGGCCAGTCTGCCGGGGGCTTGGGCTCCAATGATCCTTGACCGTCGCCGGTCACAAGCGCGATCGGCTCGCCAACCGGCAGCGCCTGCCAGGCATCAGGCTTGAGCGGTGGCGCGCTTTCGTCGTCAGCGGCTGCCAGGTACTGCCGCAGCATGACAAAGCGCTGCAGGAGTTTAGCGGCCTTCGGCGCGCTCGCCGAGTAGACGACATCCGCAGGCTGCCAGCGCAACCCGACCAGGCCCAGCGGCGATGCCATCGCTGCCGGATCATTGGGGCTGGCGATGCTACCCCGTGGCAAGAAATAGGCCGATACCGCAGTCGGCGCCGGCAGATTCGGCGCATTGGCCAAGGTCAGGCCGTTGACCTGCGCGCGATCGACGCCAGTCAGTGCGGCCATGCCGGCCTCGGCCCAACCGAGCACAACTGCAGCGCCCGAAAACTGGTGGTCGAAATCTGCGACCACGGCATAGTCGTAGGCGACGCCCAACGACGCCGAGGTGTCGACCACATACAGGCCCAGCAACTGCGCCATGCCCGGATCCAGCGCGGCGAGTTGCAGCCAGTTCAGGATCGGCCTGGGCTGTAGCGCGGGGGCCTGCTGCGTATCACCGTTGGGAGCCGTGCCACTCAGCATTTTTAGGCTGACTGCCTCCATCGTGCTGTTTGGGCCACCAGCGACAAGCTGCTCCAGTGCTGCGGTCAGCTCGGCAAACCCGGCCTGCAGCGCTGTGGCGTTGCCAGCGAGCACGCGGGTTTTGCCAAACGTCTGCCACGCCGACGGCGACCCTGGCGGCTGAGCACCATGTACAGGATAGCTGGCGTGCCAGAGCGGCAGGCCTATCGGCTGCTTGACGCCAGGCAGCAACTGCCAAGGCCCAGCCGGGTCCGGCTCGGTCAGGCCGGGGCGCAGTTGGCCGCTGTTGCGCCGCAGCAGCCAGTAGCCGAACCAAGGCAGCCCGCCCGTTAGCGAAAACGACCACCGCAAGTGCACGCCCGCAGCCACGGTAGTACCGAGCGGCTCCGCCACACTAGCGTTGGCAACGCCGATGCCGGCAAGCGCGAGCGTCATGGTACCGCACCTACGCCAATGGCCGATATCGAGTCAGCAAAGGTCAATGCCGTCGGCCAGGTGGCAAACTCGCCAGTGTCGACTGACGTTGACTCCGCCTTGACTCTCTGAGCGGCACCGGATGCGACTACGTCAAGACCAGCGTTGAACGCTGCTCCACCGTCCATCACGAAAAGTGCGCCGCCAGCGGCAACCGCATCGACCAGCATCACGCCCTTCGATAGTGCCGTGGACCCGGTCGCTGACGTTGCCCGCGCAAACAGGCCCGGCGGCAACCTCAGCGGCGCCTGGCCGGGCAAGGCAGCGCTTGCGACGTCAACGGCAAACCCGCCATCTGAATCGGTCGTCGCACGCCGGGCGACGGTCGCGCCGTAGGCATCCCAGTCGGTCAGCAGAATGTCGACCTGAGCACTTTGGACAGGCTCGCCACCGGCGGTCAGCTTGCCTTGGATGTTCAGGACGAAGGGTTCCACGACTTCACCTACCGAAACCTGAATTGGGTTGCGAGGTCAGCGAGTTCGCACGTGCAGTTGGCCGACCGCGCGCCAACTGCGACTCTGCCACGGCCGCGCATGCCTTGCAAGCCCAATCGACCGCGGCATAGGTGCGCGGTGTGCTCAGGCGAGCTTGGCATCAAGGTTGCGGCGCGCATGATGTCAGGCGACCGATTGCGCGGCAAACGCGGTGCTCTGCAATTCCGACTGTGCCATTGTCGGTCGCTCTTCGAAGGCCTCGACCACGGAAACGGCGATGGCGCTGGTCGCCGACACCGCGGTCCAGCGGTGGCAGACGATGTCGCCAAAGTCCGCGCGCCGCAAGAGGACCGGGCCACCGTCGCAGGGCGATCGCTAGATCGCTAACCTCCGAAACAGTTGACAGATAATGCCTACCGCGATCAACTGGTTTGCCGCAGACCTGTGATCTGCGGCGGCCCGCCGTGACACCTGGCGAACTAATCAGTGAACTATACAAGG
>SXGT01775792.1_pt1 | contig 48225 bp, 34 predicted proteins | sample 3176221 | NCBI WGS metagenome assembly SXGT01 (sample SAMN11356862, study PRJNA531348) | freshwater metagenome | isolation source: freshwater sample F1-120 | place: China: Fuxian Lake, Yuxi | collected 2017-12-25 | reverse complement strand
CGGTGCAGACCTCTTCATAGGTGGGAGTGGGGGTGCTCCCGCCCGCCTAGCCCACAGACGTCACCCAGCCGCCCGGCCACTGCCAGAACACCCGCTCCACGCCCCAGCGACAGCCCATGCCGAACACGGCGCTCTGGAAGCCCTCGGGGTGCGGTCCCTTGAGCGGACGGCCCGAGACGAAGTGCACCTCGTCGGTGGTCAGCGGCTGATCGCGCCCGGGCAGGGCGGTGTCGGCGGTGGGCAGGTCGGCGGATTTGGAAAACAGCATGGATCGCCTCTTAAATGGGTCCAGCCGCATATGGGAAGCCCGACGGCGCTTGCCCAGACGCTCCGCCTGTTCTATCAGCCTCGCCTCCGCCGGATCGACCGTCCGGCGGCGCACGCACGGCGTGGAACGGACAGGTGGCGGAGTGGTCGATCGCGCACGCTTGGACAGCGTGTGTACGTGAAAGCGTACCGAGGGTTCGAATCCCTCTCTGTCCGCCACCCGCATCTTGCTCTCCTTGTTTTTCAGTCAGTTGGAATGGGTTTTGGCTAACTCGGCCGTCCGGTTAGCCAAAGTTTGTTCTTCTTGCGTGCCGCCCATGCGCGCAAAGGCGTCCTGCGCGAGCCGCTTCTGGTCGCGAGCCTTGGTGTAGCGTTCGACCTCCTTGGACGTCTGATGGCCGGTCACGGCCTTGATCTGGGCTTCCGAGCATCCGGCGTCCGCCAGCCGTGTGGCCGCAGATTTTCGTAGCCCGTGGGCCGATCGGTCCACGACGCCGGCCGCGCGGCAAGCGTCGCGGAACCAGTTGCCGAACCCGCCCGCCGTGAAGCCCTGCCCGGCCTGGGTGGTCAGGAACAGCATCTGGGTCGCTGAAACGGTGTCCAGGGACATCTTGAGCCGTGGATGGATAGGAAGCTCCAGAAACGCCTTGGTCTTCTCCTGGCGCACCAGAATGGCGTCGCCCTGCACATGCTGGCGGCCCATGCGCCGGACATCGCCGGACCGCTGGGCCGTGTAGAGTAGAAGATCGAAGGCCAGACGCTCTCGCGTCCCGACAGCCCAGTGCGCCTCAAACCGTTCGATGTCGCCTTCACTCCACGCGGGGAAGCCCGTGGAGGCCACCCTGAGCGGCTTGACGCCCACGGCGGGGTTATCTGGCCTCCACTGCCGCGCGACGGCAAAACCGAGCATCCAGCGCAGCACCTTGACCAGATTGTTCGCGGCCGTCGGCGCATCCGCCTTGCGGTCGCGCATTTTGAGGATGTGCTGGGGCTGGATGGCCCGGACGGACCGGTCGCCGTGCTCTGTGCGCAGGCGCTCGATGATGCCCCGATAGGTGGCCTGGGTCGATTTCGACAGGAGCCGCCATTCCGCCGAGGCGTAGATCGCCACCGCGAGCGCATTGATGGTGCCAGGCGCCGTCCGGCTGGCGCCGGGGATCAGCGCCGTGGTCCGGCCGGCGCACGCCGCTTCGTACTCGGCGGCGAACTCGGGCGATCCGGGAACGCCGTGAAGGTAGATCGCCTTCTGACCGGTGCGTCGGTATCGATAGCGTACCTTTCCGTGCCGGTCCCTGAAGGTGCTGACGTACGGAAACCCGATCAGCTTAAGGCCTCGTCCCACGACTGAATCTCCGCATCATAATCGTTGCTGCCTGCCTGGCCGGGTGCGGCTAGATGCAATCGCACCTCCCCGCCGGGCAGCAGTTCCAGGGAGCCCAGAGGTACGCCGCGCTCTCGCAGGGTGTCGATGACCCGGCGTAGATCCGCCTTCTTCACGATGCCCTGTTTCGCCATCCGCTGCCTCCGAAACTCAATGTTCTGAGGTCTATCGTTAGACAGGTGCGGCAGCTCCCCTCAAGCGCTCTGATTGAGCGTTTTCCGTCGAGTGCGCGAGTAAGGACGTATTGTGGGCCCACAATACACATCCTGCCCCGTCACGAGTGAAGCAGTTTGGAGCGGAATGAAGCGCGGCTTTTGCTTGGCCTGTGTGATTCTTTTGCAACGAAAGCGCGTGTCTAACTGATCTACGCGCGCGGGGATCTTCCCGTTGCAGCGGCCTCATCGGCCCAAATGCGAGCCTGAGCCCTCTACGCGGGGCGGAGGTTAGCCGAACCTCCGCAGACTTCATTCGGCTTCATTGCGCTTCATTCCGCTCCAAATGTGCTCCAAACCCGCTCCATTATTTCGGGGCCTTGCGGAGCACTTTGGAGCAGCACTTTGTCAGGTGGAGAACCGATCGTCGTTCCCGCACCTTCGTGTATGGTTGGCTGACCTTGGAGCCGGCGAGCAAGCTGGCGGCGGGAGAAGAGTGGAGTTGGTGAGATGCCCTACAAGACCGTCAGCGCCGCAGAGTTGCTGGCTCGCCAACCCGAGCACGTACGAGCGGCCGTTGCGGTGCGGTCGAGTGAGCTGATTGCTGAGTATCAGCAACATCAATCGACGCGGGAGGCCGCTGCAGCGGGGAACCCCAAAGAGAAGCCGGCTGACAAACCCGACGCTGCCGCGCCGTCGGCGGACGGCCAGTCAGAGTAGGCGCGCCTGCTGACGACAATATGCCGACCTCTGCTATCGTCCGGCATGTTCGAAGACGACCGCGGCGCCCTCCAGCAAATCGGCGAATGCCTGCAGCGCATTGAGGACGCCCTGACGTCATCAAACGCTCTGGCGTCCGAGGCGGTCTGGTATCGCCTTGGAAGGATCCAGCAGGCGTCCTCCCGGCTGACCCCGGCCTACCTGGCCGCCCACCCCCAGATCGCCGTCCTCGGCCTGCCCACGCTGGACGTGACAATCTCCGACCCACATCCGCCGTCAGCGCGGTCTGAAGCTCTGGCGCGGGCGGCTATTTCGGTCCTCAAGCCGCTGACTGAAGACCTCCCCCCGCCGCCGGCTCCGAAGCCACGACGGGCCAACCCTGCCTCCCGTTTCGACCACGTGGTCGAGACGCTCAGGGCAATGGAGCCGCGCTTGCGAGCGCGAGGCATCTCAGCCCTCTACCTGTTCGGTTCAACCGCACGGCGCGAGGACCTGCCGACATCGGACGTGGATCTCGCATTCGAAGTCGCAGCCGATGGCGACCAGCCCCTCGATATCCTCCAGCCCGCGAGCATGTCGGACGAGATTCAGGCGGCCTTGGGTCTGCCAGTTGATCTCGTGCACCTGGCATCCCTCCGCGAGGATGCCAGAGAGCGCGCGATGTCGGACGCAGCTGTCATTTTCTCGCCAACAGGTAGTTGAGCGGAGATCCGGGCGACTTGGCCATCGAACGTCCGCCAAGGACCGGCCCCGTGGCGTCTCGGCCGCCTAGGGTCCGCCAAGGACCGAGACCACGCCTGCGGCCCCATGTGTCTGCCAAGGATATCACCAAGCCCTGCAAGGGCTCCGCTCCATATTCGGACTGTTAGTGGCGTGCCCCTTAGTGCGAAAGCCAAGGAGGTTCGGTCCTTGGTGGACATTGAAGCCTCGGTAGAAAACCTCGCACTGACCGTTCTGCCTCAGGAGCCGCCAGTAGACTCCCGCTAGCCAGTCGCTAGCCAGTCGCTAGCCAGCCGCTAGCCAGCCGCTAGCGGCGAACGTCAGCACTCGTTGCCACATCAAGGACCGAAGCGACCTCACGGCCAACTTTGCCGACGCTCATTCACCGCAACATATGCGGTGAATGAGCGAGTTATTCGCCGCTTCCCGAGGACGCCGGCGACGCCGATGAGCGGCGGCTGGCCCGCCTCTTTCGAAACGTTCCTCTTGGCCATTGCAATGCCTGTGCCCGAGATTTGTGAGAAGCTCGGGTCATGCCGGCGCTCAATCCAACGATTCTCTTTTCCAAGTTCCAGGACAGTCTCGCTGCAGCGGGCTGGCAATGGTTGCGGACGAGCGCCGCGCTTCGGCCACGCGACTACCGGATCTGGCGCGACGGGGACCGGTTCGATCTCAAGGTCTATCTGTGGACTCTCACGCCTGGCGGAAAAAGCCGCCCCAAAGACGAGTGGCGTATTCAGCCGGCCTCAGTGGCGGCCTTTGAACGGGCACCCGGCGTCGAGACCATCATCCTAGGCTATGATCCCGGTCGCGGTGTTTTCGCCGGCTTCGACGCCAGAGCGCACGCCGACCCGCTTGGGTCCTCCCCGTCAATCCAAATCAAGGAAAGGGCCTTGGAGGAAGCTGTCGCGACGGGCCTGGCGCTGCACATCAAAAGCAGCGCCGAACTGGTGTTCGCGATCCGGCCGGATTTCCTCGGTCTTTACATTGAACATCTGGACGCACTCCACGACGCCACGCTCGCTCCGGATGACCTGGAGTTGCTCGAAGCGATGACGGCCGACCCTGCTGGGGTCAGTTCGGACGACATAGAAGCGACGAAGGGGCCGCCAGAGCGGCGGCGGGTCTTGCGGACCGTTCTGCGCTTTCTTCGCGATCGACGCTTCCGCTCGAGAGTGCTGACTGCCTATAGCCATCGATGCAGCGCGTGCGGGGTCCAACTCGACCTTCTTGACGCCGCCCACATTGTGCCCGTTGGCCAGCCGGGAAGCACCGACGAGGTGTCCAACGGGGTGGCCATGTGCGCACTTCACCACCGCGCCTATGACAGGGCCCTAATCGCTTTCGACACGAGCTTTGACCTTCACATTTCGAAAGCGCGGCTGGACGAACTGAAATTGGCTGGGTGTGACGGCGGCTTTGATCCATTCGCCGCGGCCCTTCGGAAGACGCTGCTGCTACCCGCGGCCGCAGGGGATCGGCCGGACCTCGCCTTGATCAAGACGGCGAACGCCCATCGGGAATTTGTCCTCCCCTGAGCGCATCACGCGTCAAAATCGGACAGAGACCCGCCAGTGGTTGTGCCAACCTTCGTGAATCGTGATAACAGCGAAGTTCTCATTACGTTCCTTGAGTTTCCTCATCCATGAGCCGCAAATCCGGGATTCCTACCGTCGACCTGTTCGCCGGCGCAGGCGGCCTCAGCGTAGGGGCGACTGCTGCGGGTCTTGACGTGCGCGCCGCCTTCGAGCTCGACGCGCACGCCTGCGGCACCATGCGTATGAATTCGGGCTATCATGGCGCGGTCGTCCAGGCGGATGTCGCAAGGCTGACGGGTGATGATCTTCGTCAGGCGGCCGGGCTGAGGCCGAAAGATCCGCTTATTGTGGTCGGAGGCGCCCCGTGCCAGCCCTTTTCCAAAGCGGCGTACTGGACGGAAGAGGGCGAAGAATCCCGCTATCGGCGCGCCCGCGCAGCAGGCGAAAATGTTTTGAGGCCTGCGGCACCGACCGAGGCGCGTCCGGATGAGCGTCGCACCTTGGTCGAAGAGTTCTGGCGACTGATCTTCGAGTCGAACGCAGATGGCTTTGTCTTCGAAAACGTCCCCTCCATCCGACATCCGCGAAACCGACCCGTGCTGGAGGGTTTCCGCTCCGCTGCGATCGCCGCCGGCTATGAGGTCACCGAAACTCTCGGCAACGCCGCCCAGTTCGGTGTCGCCCAGACGCGAGAGCGCGTGTTCCTGCTGGGCTCGCGCAAGCGCAAGCCCGTCGCCCCTTCCCCGACCCACGCAGTTGGGACGGAAGTCGCGGCCCATCTTGAGGCTCCTGCGACGGCGGGCGAAGCGCTCGAAGGCCTGGACGGCAAGGACTATTTCGAACCGGAAGAAGTCGTCACCGGGCGTTGGGCCGAGCATCTGCGGACGGTCCCGCCAGGCTCGAACTACAAGGCGCACACCGCCTGGGCCGGGCACCCTCATCCGAGCTTCGTCACAGAAACCCGGTTCTGGAACTTCCTCCTGAAGCTTGCGCCAGAACGGCCGTCTTGGACGATAGCGGCGTCGCCTGGACCGTGGACGGGTCCTTTCCATTGGGACACCCGCCGGCTGAGAACGGTGGAGATGGCGGCCCTCCAAGGATTTCCGCGAGGTTACCAGTGGGCCGGATCCCGGCGCGAGCGAGTGCGCCAGATCGGCAATGCCGTTCCCCCCCCCATGGCGGCGGTCATGGCGCGCGCGGTCGCCGAGGCGGCGGCGTGAGCCGCCAGAAGCAAGGGTTACGCTGCATCAGCCTGTTCAGCGGCTGTGGCGGCCTCGATCTGGGCTTGCATGCATCGGGCTTCCAAACGGTTCTAGCCACCGATGCCGAGCCGCTGTGCACCGACACCTTCGAACGCAACTTTCCCAAGACCCCATTCCTGACGGGGCGGATCGGCCGGTTCGGCCGCCAGGACTTCGCCGACGCCATGGGGGGCCGTGTGGGCGAGATCGATCTGATCGCCGGGGGACCGCCGTGTCCGCCTTTCTCCAAAAGCCGCTTCTATCGTCAGGACATGCCCAGGGCGCTGGAAGACCCCAACGGATGGGAGACCATCGACGGCTTCCTCAAGACCCTGGAGTGGTTCCGTCCGCGAACCTTCCTGATGGAGAACGTCAAAGGCCTCGCGTACAAGGTTCACCGCGACGCCTTGGAGACGATCTTCGCGCGGGCGGAAGCCCTCGGTTATACTGTCACTTGGGGTGTGCTGAACGCCGCTGATTTCGGCGTGCCCCAGATCCGTGAGCGCTGCTTCGTGCTTGGATCGCTGGAGGGCACCATTGCGCTGCCCGAGCCCACCCACGCAAAGAACGCCTCCCCCGGCCTTGCGCCCTGGGCGACGGCTGGATCGGTTTTGGCTGAGCTCGATACGGAAGAAGCCGCTTGCGACAAGGGTCACTATGCCGGCGGCCAGCACAATGACCTGTTGAAGCTCGTGCCTCCGGGCGACAACTACCTCTTCTTCACGGACAAGCGCGGACATCCCGAGCCCCGGTTCAAATGGCGGGGGCGCTATTGGTCCTTCCTGCTGAAGCTGAGCCCCGACATGCCGTCTTGGACCATTCAGGCGCGCCGCTCCAACAATATGGGTCCCTTCCACTGGCGCAGCCGGATCCTCCGAATCGAGGAGATAAAGCGGCTGCAGACCTTCCCGGACGAGTTCGACCTGGCCGGGACGATTGAGCAGCAGTGGCGCCAGATCGGCAATGCGGTGCCACCGCTTCTGGCCGAAGCGGTCGGGCGCCAGATCTCTGCCCATCTTTCGGGACGTCTGGAGGCGGCGGCGTGAGGCTGCCGTCGTTCAATGACTTCTCGCCCGGCATCATTGGCGATGTTCGTCAGCCCCTGCTGACGCTCAAGCGTCTTTCGCCGGATTTCCCGGCCGTCGTTTCGGCCTGGGCCCGGGACTATTTCGGCGGCGCCGACAACAAGCGGGCCAGCACCAATATTCCCGCGACCCTCACCAGTCTCGGACTCTTCGATCGCAAGAGCGGCACCCTGACGGCGGAGGGGGAAGTCGTGGCGGCCGCCGATACGCCGGAGGCTGGCGCCGAGGCGCTGATCGCCCACGTCGTGGCGACCCGCAACGGTATGATGATCATCGAGGCCGTCCGGGCCCTCAACCGCCGCGCCGAACCGGTCTCCAAGGTCACCCTCAAGCGCGAACTCCAGTTGCTGGGTGTCGAGGGGCTGTCCCAGGCGACGACCGATCATACAACCTTACTGAACTGGATGGCGGCCGCCGGCCTATTGGACAAGTCGGCCAACTTCCTGCCAGTGGACGCGGCTCTCAAGCGTGTCCTTGGGGTGACGTCCGAAGAGCGGGCGGAAATTGCCGCCCTGCCGCTGGAGCAACAGATATTCCTCAAGATCCTGCGCCGGGTCGCCGAGGCGGAGATCGATCACACGGTGCCCGCCAAGCTCGTCACCGATGAATGCCTGCGCGACTACCCGACACGGTTCGACGAGGATCAGCTGAGCAAGAAGGTGCTCAAGCCCCTCGAGGCCGCCGGCTGGATCACCCTGTCGAACCGCACCGAAGGCCGCGGGGCCAAGAGCGGGCTGGTGACGGCCATGCCCAAACTGCTTGAGGTGCCGTTCAGCGCCGTGGTCCCGGACTTCGACGAGGTCGTGCCGGCCGACTTGCGCGACAAGATCGACCTGCCGCGCGCCGAGATCCAGCGCCTGCTCTTGAGCGAGGCGACCTACGACCGCGGACTGGGGCTCGAACTGCTGGCCCTTCGCATGATGATCGATCTGGGACTGCAGCCGCGCTCTTTTCGGCAACGGAGCAAGGACACTGCCTATGCCGAGGTCGACCTCACTGCCGAGGGCGCCCAGCTTTTGTTCTCGCGCTGGAACATCCAGTGCAAATGCACGAAATCCAACGTTAGCCTAGGCGATGTGGCCAAGGAGGTGGGCCTGGCCATCTACGGCAAGTCCCATGTGATCGCGGTCGTGACGACCTCTGATTTTTCCCGCGAAGCGATCAATTACGCCCGCGAGATCACCGCCTCGACGCACCTGCAGTTTCTTCTCATCAACGGTCCCGTCGTAAAAGCCTATCTCGACACTGGACCGGCGACGCTTCACGCCTTCGTCGCGCGCAACGCCGCACGCGTAATGACGGAAAAACGCCAGCAACCGCTTGTGCCGAAAGAATAGCGATCGCGTGGTGGGGAGACGGCCTAACGGCCTTAGCGTGGGCAAGGTTGCTTGGTCCCGTCAGCGCCAGGAGCGGACATTCATCACGCGCCGGAAACGCGACACTCAGATGAGCTGCCACAGTCTGATCTTCGACATGAATAGAAGGCTGATCCCGGCCCGCAGCGGAACCAGTGAGGTGGCCGGCATCTGGAAGTCGCCGCAGCGGTGGGACGCGTCGGCAGAAAACAAGCGGCGACTATGTTTCTTCTTCAACACCGACGTGGGCTATTTCTATGACGGGCTCCAGGGCGGCGGAATGGCGGAGGCCGGCGCATCATTCGACGACGCCCCCCGTCGACGCGCGCCATGATCGAAATCAACCGCATCGCCCGGCGGCTCTCCCCAGCGCAGCGGAAGCTCGCGCTCAGTCTCATGACCGAGATGACCGAGACCGGGACCAACCAAGGTTGAAGCCACGCGAAACTGGTCGGGCGGGCCCACCTACGGCCGTCTGAACCCGTAGCGTAGTCCTTCCCCCAGAAGATTGAGCACCGCCTCGCCGTCTTCGCTCATGGGATTAGGGAGCAGCTCCACGCGCGCCTGGCCGGGCTGGCTGAGGTTGCTGACGTAGGCGATCCAGTACTGGACGCCGCGCCCGCGCGCGGCGGCCCGGCCGGCGCGAACCTCGGTTTCGCCCATCTCGAAGGTCCGCGGGTCGCCCAAACTCGCCTTGACCTCGATCTGCCAAGGCTGATTGCGGAACGTCACCTCGAAATCATAACCTAGGCTGTCGCTGCCCTCGCGGCCAGTGAACGGCGTCGCGTTCTTCGAACGCCATGCCGCGTCGATATCCTGCTTCAGACGATGCTTGAGCCAGTAGTAGACCGCGATCTCTCCCAAGCGGCCGATCATGTCGGTCTTCGACGACGGCGCAAATCCGCCAGACCCGCCCGAACCGCTGCGGTTCGAAGGCCTCGACGCCCTCCCGGCTTTCTCCAGTGCGGGCAGCAATCTGGCCTGTCCGCCCAGAGAGGTCTTGAGCATTGCGGACGACAGGGACTCGCCCAGCTCCGTCGCCAGGGCCTGCCAGTCGACCTCCTCGGGATCGATCGGCCGCCCCTTGAAGCTGATCGAGCGTTCTTCTTTCCGGCGCGCTTCGATCGCGGCTTGGGCCTTGAGCCGTTCAGCGTTGAGGTCGTCTTCGACGATGCCCAGCCTCGTCCGATCCAGTGTGCGGTCCATACCCGCGGGCCACACGCCTACGGTCGCCGCCCAGTCGATGACGTCCGCCTCATTCAGGATTCGAAACTCGAAGATCCCCGCCTCGTCGAACAGCCCGCGCAACGCGACCAGGCCGCCGTCCGCCTCGTTCCATCCGGTCCAGACGCTGACGCCCTTTCCCCTGCACCAGGCCCGCACCAGTGGCCCGGCGGATGCGGTGAAGCGTTTGAGCTCCAAAGCGTTTAGCCGGCGTACGTCCTCTAGCGGTTCTAGGTTCGGTTTCGGCGCCGCGAGCGCGGGCGCGCCCTCTCTCGCCAACCAGGCGCCCAGATGGGTCTGGAGGATATCATCCGGAACCTCGATGTAACGCACCAGCCAGTCCGGATCGGGTGCGAGAGATCGCACCTCTTCCCGGGCTTGAGCATAGCGCGGTGCCGCGACCCCGGCCGCCAATGTTTTGGAATGGGCCACGCGCAGCGCGTCGATGATCGCCAGGTCGTGAGTGTGCACAAAGGCGGCAATCAGACTTCGGTGAAGGTCCGGGAAGGTGTCAGGCTCCTCTCCCACAGCCTGCAGCGCGGTGTTCAGCCCCGCGAAATCCAGACCGAGGATGTCGCGCAGCTCACCCACGCTCAGAGCGCTCCGGCAGGCCTCGATCACCCGAGCCGGTTCAAGTCCCAGCGGACCCAGCCACGGGGACAGCGCCTCGCGCAGCTGAACGACGTCCTGAACTACGGCGGCTTCCTGTCCCGCGAAGGCATCGACCGCCTCCGGTCCGCTGGCCAGGTGCAGGACGGCCTTGAGCCAGGGCGCATACCGTTCGAGGCGAGCGCCCAAGGTGTCCCGCACCGCGCTGCGCGCCGCCCCGTTCAGATGCAGCACGTCGCACATCCGTTCGAGTTCTTTCTCCAAGGCGGACGCCTCCTGCGCGGCCAGACCCCAGGCCTGCGCGCTCAGCAGAAGATTGCGCAGATTGGCCTCCAAACCGGGCTGCTCGATCGCTTCGCATATCGCCGCCAAGGCCTGATCGATCACGGCCCAATCCACCGGGCCGGCGGCGCTCACCACGATGATGGTCTGAGCGTCGTCGGTCTTCAGTGAGAAGGCGCTCTTGCGGCCGATGTCCTGATCGACCTCGAGACCATCGATGGCGAAGCTGATCTTGTTGGCCCGCTGGAACAGCAGATGTTCCAGCCTGACGATCACCGCACTCCGGTCGGTCGGCAGGCGCTGGAACTCTCCCCCCCTCAAAGCCTCAAGGGCCACAGCCACCATCAGCCTCAGTCGGGGGCAGCGCGCGAGCGCTGGGGCGACATCGCCGGCGCCCACAGGCTGCCCGTCCACCTTCATGACGTAGTGCGCTTCCGACGACAGCCGGACCCGCTCTCCGTACAGCCTTCGCATCATCGGTCCGACTGGCGCGGGATCCTGCATCCGCACATCGAAGAAGGGCCTGCCGCTCGCCTCGATCAGGCTGGCGGCTGTCTCGTCCACGGTGTCGCGGACATACAGGACTTCGTTCGCGCCATCGTCCGTATCGGAAACAAGGTCGAGCCGCATAGGCTCGCCGGCCTTTCGGGCGATGATCTGGGACGGCGGCTTCTGGTCGGCCGGATCGATCTGGCCGCCCGCAAAGCGAGCCGCGATCTGGCGCCACGCCTGATGGTAAAGGTTGAACCAGTGTCGCTCGAAATAGGGCTCGAAGTCGTCGCGGGCATATTGCCCCGTCAGGAACCGGGCCTGATCCAGCAGCGTGTCGGGCGTGTTGAACGTCCGCAAATTCGCATGCGTCCGAAGCGCCTCGAGCTGAGTGTTTGTAGCCTGTTCGAGGGCCCGCATGACTGGAAGGGAGGGTCGGCGAAGGAAGCTCGGAAACCGCTCGGCCCCGTCGGCCGCCAGCCAGATTTCGCTTGCCCTGACGGTCAGCTTGCGTTGACCGCTCGTTGAAGGCTCGTCCGCGGGGATCCAGGCCGCCGATCGTAGAAACGCGCTCAGGGGCGTCGGCCAGTAGCGCGCGTCCGCGTAGATGAACTGGTGGTGGTGCACGTCGATCTCCCAAGAGATCGAGTGAGATTGCCCAAACCAGATGATGATTAGGCGCGCATAGTGCTCAAGACACTCACGGTTGAACCGATCCAGATCGCCCTGGCCGGGCAGCCACCAGATGTCGCCGCGCAACAGGTAGTCGCTGTTCGGCGAGAGGCTCATCGCACTGGCGCTTCGCGCCAAAATGGCGGCTTTCCAGGCCTCCGCCGCTTGGGGTGAAATCCCCAGAGGGCCGCAGAAGCTCATATCCCTGAGCTTCCACCCCTTCGCGGAGTCCAGATCCTTCTTGACCGGATGCAGCCCACGCCGGACACCCAGCTCAGTGAGGAACACTGTCCATAGGTCAGGCCGGCTGCCCTTGAACGCATAGTGACTCTTGTCGGCCAGGCGGGTCTTCGAGAGCTGGACCAGATCGTCGCTGTCGATCGGAGCGCTGCTCAGGAAGCGCTGCACCAGGCGCCCGTGGGTGTCCTCGGGCCAGGTGTCGGAGAAGACGGCGTCCCTAGCTTCGATGAACTCGCCGTCGAGTGTCGGCACAAAGAACCGGTGTTGAGGTTGAAGCTTGATGGGCCGCCCCTTGTCGTAAGGCTGCCGCCAGATCTGGAAGGCCCAGCGCAGACCCGCCGCCCGGGTCGTGCTTCGCCCATCGGATCGCATCATGCGCGACAACTGGGCGAGAATGCCTTCGCGATCGAACTCAAAAACCAGCTTGGCCTTCTCGAGAAACTCCCTCGCCTCGCTGAGCTCGCCATGCCAGTCGAGCTGGCTTGAGAGAAAGGCGAAGTTGTCGGCCAGGCTCGCCGGCGGCTTGAGCTGAGCCTCCTCATCCGAACCACTTCCCCGTCGGGCCGGGGGCGCAAAGACCGAAGCGACGACGGCTCCTCGTCGACGCCGCCGGGTTGCGCCTTCCGGTTCCGCCGCCGAGGTCATGGCAAGATGCAGACGCCCGTCGCTGCAAAGCAGGATCCTCCGACCAGCCAGCGCGGCCCCCGACTTATCGAGCAGCTGCGCCAGGTCGAGGTAGTAGGCCGACCAGCGGGAAGGCGCGAAACGACGGCTGGCGCCCAAGTCTTCGGCCACCCGGACAGCCAGTTCGACCCGCTCCTCTGCAGTCGGGGTCTGAGGATGGTTCGGCACCTGGTCGGTCAGATAAGCAACCAGCAGGTCGAGCCGGTCCTCCAGTCCCGGCCACAGGGGCCAGACCCCGGTCGTGCCCGCATGCTCCGCGGCCACCTCGGCGTTGAAGGTGCGCTGCTGATGCGGCCAATGTCTCACTTCCGCGGGTGTGCGCCAGCTGATCGAGGTTTGCGCGTCACCGATCTGGAGAACAGGGATGACGGCTGCGAGCGCGAAATCCGCCGCGCCCATGGCGTCGGCGACGCCTGTGGCCACTCTCTTCGGTAGGTCGTTGACCGCCTGGAGACTGGCGATGTGTCGCCAGCTCAGAAGATCCGCCACCGCACGCGCTCGGGATGCGGTGTCCAGGTTGGCCGCCAGATCACCCTCCGCGACGACCAGCTGCCGGACCGTTCGCGCCGCCAGATCGGCCGCCTCGGCCAGCAGAAGCGCATTCAGTCGCACCGTAGCGTCGAGACCCTTGCGGTTCGCTGAAGGAAAAAAGCTGGCGTGCAGATGACCCGGGAAGGGCGCCGCCGCCTGCTCACCCATCGGCAGAAACGTGAAAAGCCTTGGGGTCTGGATGCATCTATCCAGGCGGACCGCCAGCGCGACATCGCCCTCGCCGGTCCAGCCGAGCCAGTGCTTATGCAGCTGCTTTCGATCGACGCCTTCACTGACCGCGGCCTTCATCGCCGCCTCGGAGATCCTGCACCGGGCGACCAAATACCGCCCCGCTGACGCCATATCGACGAGGGCAAGGGGCGCTGTCCCCGTCTGGATAGGTCTTTCGGCCCGCGTCAGTTCGAGCGCGAGCGTCCGCTCTCCATCCTCGCCCACCGTCCAGATCGACAGGCGCTTCAGTCGCGCCAGAAACAGCAGCATCGGCACGGTCTGGCTCTGGACCGATGCGATTTCCGCCTCAACCTCCGCAGCCGCGTTCGGTGATCGGAGCGGCAGAGCGATGACCGTGGAGAAACCACGCCGTGCGAAGGCGACGACGTCATCGGGTTGGTCGTCCAGCCAGCTCGGAACGTGGAAGAGCGGAAGGTCCTGTCGAGCCAGTTCCAGATGTCGTGGATGGTCGATCAGCGCGGCGAGGTCGGCATGATCCGCGAAGCGAAAGCAAAAGCCATTGAACCACGAGGGGTCGGGTTCGCTCTCGGACTGAGAATAGATGTGGGGCGCGTCGGTGATGTGATGGACGCTTCTGAACCCAAGCCCTTTGTTGCCGATGGACTCACCTGGGGGCTTGCTCGACAGACCCATTTCACAGAGCGCATCGACGTTCTTCCTCGCGAACGGAGTGCCCCGGTTGGCGACATAGAGAGTCGCCTCCCCGGAGTCCGACTTGTGGAAAACGACTTCGATCTCGCCGTTTCCGCCCTCGTCTGGATGAACGTCGTTGGCGTTCTGAATCAGCTCAATCAGGAAGCGGCCATGATAGTCGGCGGCAATGCTCTCGCCCATGCTGGCGCTGCCCGCATAGACGCGCGACTTGTACTCGCCGTCGTCGTCGATCGTGCCGAGGAAGGCTGAGATCTTGCCACCCGCGACCTTGCGGACATAAGCCCGATAGGGGCTGACCGTGGATGGCGTCTCTCGCAAGTTCATCCCTAGCCCACCCCGCTCGCGAAACTCGCGCACCCCGGCAAGGTAAGGCGTTGGCCGTGCCGCACAACTTATTCTTGATCGTCTGCTCTCCGCCGATCATCGACGACGTGTGACAACCTCGGCCGCTCGCGCCCGATGCTGCCTACAGGTTTTGGTTCACTCGAAAGACCTTCGTCGCTGGCTCGGCAGTGGATCGTCGACGAGTCGCTCTGGCCAACTGCGTGAGACATTTGGGTGTTGGAGCATTGCCCGAAGCCTAGTCCTGCTTGTCGTCAATCGGCCTCTCGGATCCGAAGAAGACGCGGTCCTGCGGACGATCGGCCACCAGCTGGTTGGCCGCACGTTCGAGAGCGGCCCGTGTGGGCGTGGTGGTCAGGTTGAGATCGTTGTTTCGGAACGGCGCTCCATCGGTCATGTAGACGCGGCCCCGGATGCCGGCTTCTGTGCCGTCCGGAAGAGCGAAATCCATCCGCCAGATGAAATCGTCACCCTCTGACGCCTCGATTCTAAATCGATTGATCCAGATAGGTTCGCCGGGCGCGGGATCGCCATGGGCGGCGATCCAATGTGTGCGGATGCGGTCCAGGGCGTCGACGACTTTGCCCTTCTTTCCGGGATCCGCCGGAAACACTAGGGGCGTTTCGATAATCTCCTCCAGCATCAGGCTGCCAAACCTCATCCAGAGAGACCCGGTCTGCAGCAGCTCGTCATCCAGATCATAGTGGGCGAATAGCTCAATCATCTCTGCGCGGAGCCGGTGGAGGCCGAGGGCATGCGGGACGACCAATTCGATCGGATCTCCATCCGTGACGACGCGGTTCAAGCGCTCGATCAGATCGAGCGCAAAGGGGTTGGAGAGCTGTGTGTGGACAAGCCAGTCCGCGAAAAAACGAGTCGAGGGATAGAGACTCGCCGAGGCGTCCACCTCGATAATCTTGCGTATCTGCCGAAAGATCTGCAGCGCCTGGTCAGGGTTCAAAGCGCCCAGACCGCCCTCTTGGGCAGCGTAGGTTTGCAAGCGTTTGTGAAGAGTGACGGACGGGTGCGGAAAACTGGCCATGCGCATCCTTCGGGTCATTGCCTGATCTCTATGCTGGTCGTAGACGGGTTATTCGCGTCGAGCGATCTTCGGAGCCTTGGAAGACTGGCCGCATGTCCGCGACCGCGTCTTATCCAAAGCCCGGTTGGGCGTCAGAACCCGCTTCGGCATCTTCCGGATCCGCTGCACCCACGGCTGGCTGGATATCGATGTCCTGAAGCATCTCGGCGACCCCTTCGCGAACCTCAGCCATCCGGTCTTCCTCGTTCGGTTCTGGCTCCCGCATCATCATCTGATAGTGCGCAAGATGTCCGGCCTCATCGAAAATGCGACGAAACACCCCTAGGTACCGGTCCACCATGTCATCGTTGACAGCGAAATAGAGATCGTCGGCGAATGTGTGGGACCCCTCATTGACCCAAGAAAACAACGATCCGCAAATCTGACGCTCTTGCCCCTCAAACCGGGCAATGATCGTTTCGAAGTTTCGATCGCCAAGAATCTTGAAGTAATGCTCTAGGATTCGCCTCATGACGTTCTGGACGGTCAGGATGGATCGAACTGGCGGACGTAGGTCACTCCAGAGGAGTTCATAAGCCGTGGTGATGGGATTTTTGTCTCGTTGCTCAACGGTGGACGCCCCGCCAGCTTTGCGGACGACCCAGAAAGTTTCGTCGCGCATAGCGTCGCTGCCTGATCGCCTGCCATGGAAAGTCACTTCCTTGTGGAAGTAGATATTGTGGGTCAGGACGAAGACCTGCTTGACCTGCCCGGCACCCTCCCGAGCCTCCTCAAGGAGCGCCTTAATAAGAGAACTGACGATGAATAGCACGTCGCTATCCAAGCTAGAAACGGGGTCGTCAAAGACAATAATACGGTCGACGTTCTGTCCGGTCGATTGGCGGCTACCACGGACCGAGTGGTAGAAGTAGAGGAAGGTGATGAAGCTCCGCTCACCCTCGCTCAGCGTCCGCTGGGCATCGCTCCCATCGTGTCGGACGATCTCATAAAGCTCGCCCTCATCACCCGCCGATCTCAGGCTGAAGCTCGTAAACCCGAACGATGCGAGGGTCGCGTTGATTTCGTTGACCACTCCTTCCACGCTGGTCACCTGGCGCTCCAAATCAGCCAGCTCCGCGCGGGCTTCGGACATTTCGGTGTCCTTTGCCTCCATGCCTGCCGTCAGGCCGGCTATCGCCCTGGTGAGATTGCCATCTTCCGTCATATAGGCCGTCACCGCCGCTCGGTTGTCTTCGATTAGCCGCCGCCAGATCTGACCCGTTAAGAGCGTCCGTTCGTGCGCTAGGTTATCGACGAGGCGGTTATGTTCCGTGATGGCCTGGTTTGCTCTGTCGATGACGGAGTCGATGTCCCGAAGCGGCTCAAATACTGGCTCAAGGACAACCGTCGTGCTTGGCTCACGACGTTTCCGATCGAGGTGACCTAGGTTCAGGGTCAGCGTCGAATGCAACCGCCCGACCATCGACCTCATCTGATCAGCATCAATGTGCTCGCTCGCGATTTGCGTCAGGGCATCCGCCCTCCGCATGACCTCGTCAACATGGTGCAAGTACGCGCCTTGCAGACGTTCGACTGCGTCGATGTCGGCCGCATAGGCTTCGTCGAAGAACGCTCGGAGATCAGTGAGCAACTGCTCTTCCACAGGCTTTTGGCACATTGGACACGGCTCTCCCGCCGCTCCGATATAGGCGAGTCCCTGCCGAACCCAGTCGCTGTTACTTAGCCGTCGGATCAAAGCGCCGAGTTCGATGTCGTCGCGCCCCACAACCCTTTTAGCGAGAACCGCATCTTCCGCGAGGGCAATGAGTTGGCCGCCACCCAGCAGCGTCAGCGCATCCAAACGCGTGACGCCCTCACGGAAGACCGTCGTGGCACGGTCTTTCAGTGCTTCATGATCGACCAGATCCATATCAGCGCGGGGAGCCTCCTCAATCACGCGTTCGCAGAACTTCGCTTTGCTGTTGCGAAGCCCCTCGAACGCTGCGGAAAAATCGCCTTCGTGAGCGGTCTTGATAGTCCAGCACTGGCCGACAAAAGCGTCCTTCAGCGCCCGCTTTTCACCCTGCTTGCCCCCCTCCCCGTCGTCGCCTGCCAAGTTAATCTTCAGGCGTGAATGCTCCTCACCAAGTCCGGCCAGGCGCAGCCTGAGTGCTTCGATCTGCGCAAGCAGATCAGCCTCGTCTGATCCCAACGTGAAAATCCCGGGAAGCCGCGACTGGAAGGTCTCTTCGACATAGTCACTGTTGTAGACAAGTGCCTCAAGAACTCGTCCTCCCCGCCAGGTGACTGAGCTGTCCGGCGCGTTCGTGGGGTTAGCGATCAACCGGGACAACGTCGTTTTGCCTGATCCATTTGGACCGTAGACAAAATTCACGGCCCGAAGTTCGGTCAGCCGTTGGGCTTCTGCAGAATAGGTCGCGACATTTGCGACCGACAACGCCTCAATCATGTGCTTGCCCCGTGCATTTTCTGAGGTAGATGGCGCGGGTCGAGAATGGAAATCAACCAGTGCGTGAGATGCGCCTGAACCTAGATAACCGACAATAGTCGCAGCCATGGGCAGGAACGGACTTTTCAGGCCGCCGGAAACACTCCGTTCCGGCAGCGCCGGGGCTGGGTCCCAGTCCATGCCCTAAAGCGGATCTCCTAAATGTCAGAAATGAGCCCTCTGCCGACGTGGCCACGGTCTGGAAAGCGCCAAGAGCGGACGTTGGCGCCCCGTCCGGAAGGCGACGTTCGCATTCAAACGGCGTAGTCTCTTGGAGCCTAGTCGAGGGCTGCCTGCAAAGCCTGTCCGCCGGTCGGCATCGACACCGGGGCGCTAGTGCAGGCGACTGAACGACGCCAGATCCCTACACGGCTCGCGCAACCTTCAGCGCCCGCCAGAACGGAGCGGCGTCTCGGACCGGCGTCAGGTCGATCACGTCATTCAGAATGCTTCGAAGCCCAGACGCAGTCTCTGGACAGAGATCAATCATGCGACTGAGGAAGCAGCTAAACCGCTCCGGGCCCTGCCCTGAATAAGATCGCGCCGCAGCAGCTCCGGCCTCGACCAAACCATCGAGCCGGCTCGCGAACTCGGACACTCCGCCCTTCGCCAGCCATGCCGGGGCCAAGTCGACCAGCTTGTTCAAAACCGCATCACTGGCGTCATCACCCGCCAACCTGCCCGCGACCTCAGCAACATGTCTAAGCGTCCTGATTGGCTCCGGCCCCTCAACGATCCCGGTCAGATCCAGCGCTGTAATGACCGCCGCAAGCCTCGCCGCCTGATCGTCCGGAAGAGCGGGAAGCCCGACCGCGAAGATGAACGCCCACGCCTTCCGGTCGGCCCCGCCCGCTTCGAGCGCGGTGACGGCGTCATCGAGGATCTTCTCCAGGTTATGGCCTTCGATACCCGTCTGGGTCGGCAGGTCCATCCAGGTGGAGCCAACCTCGGCCCGAGGCTCGAAGCGACGGATAGCGGGGCGCCGATCCTCCGCTTCGGGTTTGACGTCTAGCGCTCGCGCCACCGTTTCCTTGGCGTCCTTCGACAAACTGAGCTGGGCGGCCTTGTCCCCTATCCCGAACTCCAATCCGGCCATCAACAGCAGCGGTTTGGTCATGGCGACCGAGTGCAAGGAAGAGTCGTCGTAGCCGCGCTGGAGAGACAGCAGCGCCGCGGCGGAAGTCGGGGATCTCTGGCCTTGGAAGAATCCGGCGCCCGCCTCTGGATCGAGGCCCATCGTGCCGAGCAGGTCCGTCACACGATCCGCGAAACACCAGGAGACGACATGTTTCTGCAGCGGCGGCAGGGCCGCCCAACCCTCCTGGCGCGCGAAAGCTTCGGCACCCCATCGCAGAAGGGCGAGGAAGAGATCGCCGAAGCGGTTTACGGCTTCCGCCGTCGCTAGAACTTCGGCTTCAAGATCTTGCGCATCTACCGGGACAAACCCGGATCGAATCGCGTGAAGGCGGTGAATCCGCGCCAAAGGCGTAAGGGCTCGAACCTTGTCGATGTCCACGTCCTGCCAAGCCTCGGCCGGCAAGGCGAAGGGAAGACTGGCGATGCGGGCCAGAGCGGCGCCGGGCGGCAAATCCCGACGAAGCGACCGCGCTGCCGCATCGATCTGCGTGTCGGGCTCTCGCCAACGCACGTAGGTGAGCCAGTCCCGCAAGGCTGGAGGATCGAACTCGTCGGCACCGACGTCGTCGCGGGATGTGAGGGACGCTGCCAATCGGTCGAGATAGACCCGAACCGAGCGGTCCTTCACGGTGTGCGCCACCTGGATCCTGCGATCAGGAACGACCTCCGCGAAAATGGCGGCCGCCAGTTCCGGTCGGTCGGCAGGCGGGATGTCGCACTCTTTAAAAAGTTCGGCGACGCTGGCATCGCGGCGCTCGACGTCATCGCTCAACAGGCCGAACTCGCTGTCACGCAAGGTCGCTTCCACATCGCCGGACACGACGATACGACACGGATTTTCAGCGGAAGGTCTGAAGATCGCTCGACCCGATCCGTCACTGAAAACTGCCTCCCCTTCACCCGCATTGACCGCACGAGCAATGCCGCGCCAGAACACACTGGAGGCGAAGGTCTTGTCCTCGAACGTGATGGCCGTCGTTTCGTCGAAGCCCAGGTCTTCAAGGAAGCCGCGGTCGGCCGCCATCGCGTCCCGAAGCGGTTCGGGCAGTTGGGTCAGCACGACCCTCGAAAGCTGTCTAGCGCTTTCACGTCCTTCCTCATCCAGGCCTTCGGTGTCGATCCGGTCCAGCCGGAACAGATCTCGCGCCCATTCCACGGCGCGGTCCCTGACCGGGCGATCGAACTCCAGTCGCGTTCTGATGACGGTGTCCTGCAACCAGGCGAGGTAAAGTTCGCGGCGACGCCAGGAAGGATCGCCATATGCGGCTCTGATCTGGAAGGCGGCGGCCACCAGACCGGCGAAATTCAGGGCCGCAACCGTTTCCGACCCGGACGCATCGCTCCCGGGATGGCGCGGCAAGGTCTCCACCCGCAACGCTCTCCAGATCCAGTCGCATTGCGCCCGTGCCGTGTCGGCATCGATCTGGGCATTCCAGCGCGCGACCACGGCGGCTTCCGAAATCCGACGCAGTTGCAGCAGGAAAGGCAATTCGAGCGGCCGTCCCTCGGTCTCGTCGGCGGCGCCGATCCTGAGCTTGTCGTCGTAGATCAGGGCGAGTCCCACGTTCCGGCGCACAGCGGCCAGCCCGGGGGTCTCTTCGACAACCCCGTCGCGGATCGGCGCGGCGGCGAGGTGGTAGTCGACTTCCGCCACATCCAGCGGCAGGAAGAGCGCTCGGCCCTCCCGCAGCTTGAGAAGACGGCCGAAATATTCGTCGTCATCGAGCCGCCCCTCCTGCTTCAGCGTCGACAGGACATCGAACACGCCCACGATCGGGGCCACGCCGGACGATGAGAAGCTGCTGAGAAACCGGTCTTCGAGCCACAGGCGGTTGGACGTCGAGTCACCCGCGGCGGTCATCACTTGGGCCAGCGCGCGTCCCACTGCGCTCTTGGAAAAGGCGTCCTGGTTGGGATCCAGCCTCGCTCGTCGGTCGCCGCCGACGAACAGATAGTTAGTCTCCGCTTTGCGCGCCAGCCGGCGCCGCAGCCGGCCAACAGACAAGGTCAGCGCCGCTCTCTGTTGCAGGTCTTCGACCACGCTGCGCGCCGCCCGCAAGGACCAGGCATCGGCGAACACGGCATAGGCGGCGGTGACTGCGTCGAACGCTCCAATATCGATGACCCGTTCGAGCGACCGTTCTGTGAACTCCAGACTGGCGCCCGCGAGCGGCCAGACGGGCGGCGTCTCCGCGACGTCGAGCGCATCGCGCCATTTGGCCAGGTCCTCATCGGACACGGTTCCAGTCGCTTCCAAGCCTGCGAGCACCTGAGCGAGATCGACCGCGTCCGTACCTTCAGCGTCAAGGACCACGTGCTGGGCGCCGGCGGGAGCGGTCGTTCCTATCCGCCGGCCGATCTCTGCAATGACGCGCCGCGGCGCCTTGGCCTGCGCCGGCTGGTGATGGCGGGTCGATTGTTCGATCTCAATCAGGGCGTGGGGCGTCGCCGCGCCGATGCACAGGCGCGGGCCCAGCCCCTCGAGGATGGAAAGAAGATCCAGCTGGTTGGCGATCAGAAGGGCGCTGGTGTCGAGATAGTAGCGCCGGCCCGATAGGGGCGTTTCGTCCACAAACGCCTCGCCACGCGATCCGGCGCGCAACAAGACCGGACGACGCCCCCCGGCGACAGGCCGCAGGTCGAAGATCTCCGCCAGGCTTGTCCCGGCGGCTTGGGCGAGCAGATGAACGGGCGCCTCGGCGCGCTTCCATTTGTCGTCGATTTCGGCGGCGCGTTCCTGGCGCTGGATCAGCTCCGATTTCAGATCATCCAGACTGACCTTCCAGACGCCCTGGCCTGTTTCAGCCAGTCGGGCGACGGCGGCGAACAGGTCGCCCTTCTCCTCTTCCAGCCCAAGGCTGAAGCTCAGTCCGTAAGCCTTCAAGGCTGTCTGGTCGTCGAGTTCGCGACTGACGGCGTGCCGCCAGAGATCGCGAGCCAGATCTAGCTGTTCGCCCGCGAAGGTCTGGGACCAGACTAGGGCGTCCTCCGGATCGATGTCACCGGCGTCCAGCGCCGCGCGAACATGCGGGAGCGCTCCGTCCAGATCGCCGAGGTTGAGACGCAGCCGCGCCTCTCGAAGCCCGTCGGCGACCGTCTGACTGTCGTCGGCGAGCGCCGCGGCGCGAGACACGGCTTGCTGATGATCGCCGAGCTGGGCGAGGGACTCGGCTTCGACGCGGCGCAGCCCGAACGGCAGCCGGCTTCCTGGAAAGAGGCTCGCATGATCGCCCAGGATCGTCAGGGCACCGGACGCATCGCCGGAGTTATAGGCCGCGGTCGCCGCGATGCGGACAGCGCCGGCCGTGCCGAACGCCAGCAGGGCGCCCCTGTGTCGATCCAGGACGGACCATCGGTTGGACGCGCTCAGGGCCGACGCATAGGTGATCACAGTGAACGCGGGCGCCTCCGCCGTGATTGCAGCCTCGAAATCCGCCTCCGCCTCGGTCCAGTTGCCGGAAAGCCGCGCGGCTTCGAGGCGGGCCGGACCGACCTCGTCACCGACCGGACGACCCTCGAAACGGGCGCGAACCGCCTCCAGCTCAGCCTGGGCGTCAGCGTCCCAGTCGCCGGACGCGAGGGCGCCCAGCACGGCCGCGAGCAGAGCCGGATCGTCTTCCGGCGCCGTGAGCCAATCGAGCGCCATCGCTTCACCAGGACGCAGGCTTCGATCTTTCAGAGCCGCGAACAAAACTGCTCGGCTGGAAGAAAGGTCGACGTCCAGATCCCGCATGAGAACCCAACCGATAACCTGGACGTCGCGCGGATCGACCTCGAGCAGCCGACGCGCCTGATCGGCAGCCTCCTCTCGCCGGGCCGGAAGGTTGGCGAGACAGGCTAGAACCCAAGCCTCGTCCAGATCGCGGCTGGCGCGCAGCGGGTCGCCGTTCGCCAACGGGCGGAAGCGCTCCAGCGCGCGTTCGAGCCGGCTGGTCGATAGGTCGTCCTGTTTGACCAAACTCCAATTGATCGGATTCGGATTGAGGGCCAGCTGCGGAGGCGCGAACGCCGACAGGCTCGCGGCATACAGGGCCGTCGCCAGCGTTCGGGACACCGAGGGACTGTCCGGGTCGGCCGAAGACGCCTGCTCAGCGAGCGCCAGGCCGGCGGCGCTATCGCCGCGCAGGAGTTCCAGATAGGCGCGAAGCCGAACCGTTTCCGGATCGGTGGCGTCCATGCTGTCGAGGGCGTGTTCAGCGGCGGTCGTCTCGCCCGTGACGAGGAGCAAACTCGCGCGCAGGGACTGTCCGCGCGGGCTGTCCGGCTCCCCCAGAACCTCCAGAGCAGCGGGCGCCCCGTATTCGTACATGGCGATCAAGGCTGCGAGGCGAGGTTCTGATGCGGTGGCGATCGCATCCGCCTCCGCGCTGAACGCTTTGGCGCGCCCGACGTCGCCTCGGGTCAGCGCCGCGGATCCCTGCAGGCGGACCGTGCGGGCTTTGAGGTCCGGCGTCAGTGCATCCCAGCCCGGTCCCGTCCGCACGCTCGCCAGGAGAGTCTCGACGCCTGCGACGTCCCCCTGTTTTAGCCGCAGGGTCGCCGTTTCGAGGCTGCGCTCGGTCTCGCCGGAAAAGGCCTGGGCGAGGCCCTCGAGGCGATCCTTCAAATCCTCGCGCGTGAAAGCCGCCGCCTGAGCCGAAAGGTCGGCATCGCAAAGCCGCTCGACCCATTCTCGCCCGCCCAGGAACTGGGAGACGACGCCGGGTTGGCCCCGGAGTCGTTCCTGGATCTGGCGAGGGGCCCAGACGTCGAATGCGACGCCGTGTTCGGCAAAACGCGCGGTCGCCGCCGTGATGTCTTTCAGCCGGGCCTGGGAGTTGGTGTTGACCGTGACCGCGAGCACGAAACGGATGACCGGCTTGTCCTTCCACTGGCTGTCCCAGTGTTTCAGAAAGTCGTCGCTCCATCTGGCGATCTCGCCCTTGCGGATCTGCCCGCAACGCTTGCACGACACGACAACGAGACCGGCCGCCGTCTCGCCGAAGGCGTCGATGCCGTACTGGGCGTCGAACCGGGTGTGGTAGAGATCGGCGCGTGTGACGCCGGGCTCCTTGTCGAGTAACGCGCAGCAGAATTCCTCGAAATCGTCCGGCGTCATCTCGGCGAATTTCGGCGGGTCCGCGCGCCGCAGGCTCGGCGTGACCGGCTTTCGTCGTCGGGCCGAATCGCCTCGGGCAGGTTTGACCGGTGACATCATTCTCCGAAGGCTAGCGGGTTTGTCCCCAAACGACACGCCTCTGCCGTGCCGGGCGCGTCGCTTGAGCGGCTGGCGAGATGTCAAGCGGGAACCTCAACCTGCTCTCGTGGCGACCTTGCACCGCCCCGGATCAACCGAAGATTCCACTGCCCTTCCAGGTCGAGTGGATCGGAAAGGCCCCTGAGGACGAAGACGGACGGGCTCGGTAGCGTTCTCGAAACTCGTCCCAGACCGGGCGAAACTCATCGATGGACGACGCGGTAAGTTCGCCCTGCTGGTAGAGCTTCAGGGTCTCTCCGAGTCGGCATCCGTTGATCTCGTTGAGGAGATCGTAGGTCGGGAAATCCAGGTCCTGTTCCCGGATCGCCGTTTTTCGCCACAACACCTTGTCCTCGAAATAGATGGTCGACAGTCGCAGGCTGACGTCCGGTCCGTCGCTGCCTGTGAAACTGTGCCAGCCCTTCGGCCCAGACGGATCAAGGCGCGACAGGAATTTGTTGATGGCGACATTCGCATCGGCCGACAGCCAGTACGGAAAGTCGTGCCGACCGCTCATCGTCATGAAGTTCGCAGGATCGAAGGGTTCATCAGGCGGAACGGAACCTGCGGCCTGGGCCTCGTAGAAGGCGCGTTCGAGTTCCGTCACTTCCACGATCCACCGCAGGACCGTCATCCCGCGATAGAGATGATCGAAGTGGTGATCCTGGATCCTGAGCAGGCCAAATCCGGCTTCGCGGCACAAGGCGTTCTTGATGGCGTCGCGCTCGATCTGCATCGGTTCGAGGTGCCGGGGCCCGTCGTATTCAATCGCCATGACCGGGCGAATGGCTTCATCGACCAGCAGAAAGTCGAAATGGCTTTGCGTGTAGAGGCTGAACTCGCTCGGCGTGAAGTACCGTCCGGTTCGGGCCAGGACGTCGGACATCCGGGGCTTTGCAAACACCCTCATGCCATTGTCTTTGGCGATCCCCTCGAGTTCCCTCAGGACCAGCGCCTCCTTGCCGTTCATGAACCGGTCCACGACCCGCATGGCGCTGCCTCCTCGGCGATCACGGCCTCAACCGACCGGCCGCCCGCGATCCTTCTCCGATCGGCGGGACAAGGTGGCGACCGGTCGGCCAGACCAAGACCAATGCCGCCCCCGGAAAAGGGAACATAGAAAGAACATATCGGTCCTCCGGCGACCTGTCCAACCGAGGCCGTCTCACCGTCGGAATCTTCCCGAGCGTCAGCGTCCAGGTCAGCGGGCTTTGGCGCCCGCTTGACGACACACGAACCGACACCCACCTCCGGTGCGCACGCATGATGGTCGCCCATCAGCCCCGTGACCGGGGTCCCGCGCGGGCCGCAAGGCCTGTTAGCCGGCGAGCCCCACGGAGGGGTGCGCCGACCGCACTCTGATCTCCCTGGGCACCGAGAACAGGAGACTGAAGTGACGCACGATATCGATGAGCACTATGGAGTGACGATAAGCCAGGCCCAGGCCGGAGGCCCATTCGTCGCGACAGGCGAGATCTTTTCTCGACAGACGATGACCAACATCGGCGTTCGCGTTCGGGCTGAAGGGCGGACGTGGCCTGCAGCCGCCCGACGGGCCTTAGCGCTTGCCCGGGCGGAATGCCCCGTCGGTCCCCCCGACGCGGACTGACTCTGATCGTCCAGGGCCGCCCCGTGTGGCGTCCGACCTACCAGGGCGGCCCTTCCTCTTCCTCGCGCCCCTCGTGACTGACGGCGATAGCGATCCCGTTTCGGACGCCGAACTCGGTCAGCATCGTGCCGAGGTCTTTTCTCAAGTCCACGCCGTTCGGGATCGCCAGACGGCGATCCCCTTCGAAGCAGTCGAGAACCTGACCGAACACCTCGTTGATGCGACGCGACCCCAGGGTTTCGGGCGCGGTTGTGGGATGGGCGACGACGTCTTTCGCCGGAACCACCTCGACGCCGGAGGGGCCGTATAACCAGACATATCCGGCGTCCGTGCGTCCATCGATCTTCCGGCACTGTTCGACGAGCCTGGATTGCTCCGCCGTGTTCCGCCCGGCGTCCTTCCACTTGGCCTGAACAAGAAGCCCCTTGGAGACGACCGCGCCGTCATTGATCCGGATCCCTATGTACAGGTCTATCCCCGATCGTTTCTCAAGCGTGTTCGGCCCCTTATCCGGCGCTTCCTGCGTGACGATCTCGACGCGATACTCGCCAAACGTCGCCATCCGCAGACGCGCTTCCAGCGCGCCACAGATGCGGGAACTCAGTTGATGCTCCTGGGTAAGGGCGTCGAAATGCTCCCTCACCACTTCATCGACGATACTGCGGATCGCCTCGGCGATCATGTCCCGGCTAAGTCCGTCCGCTCGCTTCAATCTTGCCTCCCGATCGTTCCGGCCATCCTATAAGGCAGAGCCTCTACACGCACAGGCTGCGCATGCGCGCGGCTGAAGCGGGTAGTCGAATGGCATTCTCTGGACAGATCCATGCAGCAACGCTTCTGGCCCTATTACCTGAACAGCCGCCGGCTCATGGACCTCACCGGCTATGAGATTCCGGTCGCCGCGCATTCTCCGCTTCATCCAAACTCCGGTGAACGCGCTGAGGCGATGCGGATCGCCGCGCATGTCGCGCGTGGACTTCTGGAAGCGGGACAGCTCCCCTCGCTCACCCAGAAGCTCATCGAGGGTGTCGCTGAAGGCGAGATGATTACGGCATCGACATGGGGCCTGTTCACCTTCACGGGGCTCACCGCGTCCATTCGCGCTCAAGAGAGCGGCAAGGTGGCTGCGCCCGGACGCTTCACCGGAACGCTGCCAGTCGGCGACACCGACTATGTCGTGAGCGGCGAGCTCTCGAACGACCATGTCTATTCCGACACTTCGGTCGGCCTGATGAGCAACAAGAAGCGTGTGCTGATGGTCGGTCGGTTCGAGGTCACCGGCGAGATGATCCGCGCCCACCCGATTGCGATCGGCGATGTGGTTCAGGAGGTGGGCATACTCACCCTCTCGTGGAAGACTCTGGCTCGCGTCCACATCGAACAGATCGACACCTTCGCCGCTGCTCGCAATGTGAAGCCACCGAAGGCGGCCGAGCTCGCACGCCTGCGCGAGATTCCGGAGGATGTCGTCAAGGCCGCCTTCGCCGATATCATCGGCGAGCCTTTCGTGCCGAAGGACTGGGGTGGAGAAACTTCCGACCTGCAAACCAGCCAGGTCCATATCGAGGGCACTCGCGTGCCCAGCGCCTTCATCTTCAAAGGGCCGGCTCTAAAGGGGCCGCTTCATCCGGGAAACATGGGCAAGCGGGGCGATCAGCTCCTGCGCGCCTTCAGGGAAGCTGCGGACCTGATCGTCATCCAGCACTGTGACAAGATCGAAAACACCGTTGTCACCACGGCCGAGGCCTTCGCGATCGATCCGTCACGTCCGCGGCGCTTCTGCATCATCGACGGAGGCGACACCTGGCGCATCCTTAAGGCCTATGGAAAAATCTAGCCGCCCGCTTAACAAGCTCTGATTTCGCTTCGGACGCCCCAGAATGCCTTGGCGTCGGAGGTTTGTGTCGCTGATGGGATGACGGGCGCAGCGAAGATGGAGCTGGCCAGTTCATACAATGCCGTGGCGATGCCTTGTCGCCGGTAGGTCGCCTCGACATCGATCCCATCGCATTGGACGGTTTGGTCGCCTGCAGCGAATGTCGCCGCAGCCACAAACCGATCGCCCGGCGCCCAGACCCGGAACCAGACTGAGCCCGCCTCATGGGGAACGGCGATGGACCGATCGTCGAAGCCGTCTCGCGCTTGGTGATCGGCTGGAAGGCCGGGAGGCACGCGCCACACATCGATCCGTAACCCGCCGCCGTCGAGGTTGTAGGCTTCCTGTTCCCAGAGGATGATCGGTGTAACCACGCCCTATTATTCCAAACTGGCGGTGGCTCCGCTCCGCCGGACGGCGCATCTAAAAGAAATGACGGTACTGCCTCAACAGCCAAGTCTTCTGTGCCTTCAGCTATGACGATTGCGGCGACCGAAAGCTCATGGAGGGTTCCCACGCCTCCAATCGCTATAGCTGGTGCCGCCCGCCTGCGATGCCGAAAGCGGTCGTTCCGAGGGTCGCCTTTGAGCCCATATCCGACGTCCTGACACCATTTCAAACTGGCTGCTGGAAAGCCGCTGACGCTCGACGATCTGCTCGACAGCAATATGACAGCGAATAGCCAGCACCTCGCTGCCCGAGAGACCGCAACTGGCCAGAAGGTGGCCAGCCGCTGTCCAATGCCCGTCCGGCCATTGCTGCCCAACAGCTACGCCGCCTGCGCATAGCTCACCGGCTCCCACACGATCGTCACTCCTCTCGTTTCCAAGGCCCTGCCGGCGAGGGCGCGCAAGCGCGTGAAGCCGGTCTGGCTCCGGCAGATTATGCGGTTGGCTGCGGCGTCCCAGGTTGCTGGGTCGAGGTAGCTGATGGCCGCGGCCTCTCCGGCGATGCCAACGATCTCGTTTCGGATGTCTGGCGCCTCGAATGGGCCAGGCCGAGCGCGGCGCGGACTTGCCACCTGTCGCGGCGGCGTAAACTCTTTAATGGGTTCATAAAGGGATTGTCGGACACGGATGTCCGCTTTTCTGGACGCGGATGTCCGCTTTTCCGGCCTTTGATCGGACATGGGTGTCCGCTTTTCAAACCTTTGACCGGACGCGGATGTCCGCTTTTCGGGAGCTTGATCGGACGCCGGTGTCCGCTTTTCAGTGACCTCGTCGTCGTCGGGAAACGTCGCACAGTAGAGGTTGGTAAGGCCGCGTCCTCTGCCGCCTTCGATCTCGATATACGATGCTTGCTCCAACTCCTTCAGCAGCCTTCGCAGGTGCCGTTCGCTAAAGCCGGCAAGTGCCGACATGCTCTTTTGTCCGCGCCACGCGCCGCCCCGGGTGACGTTCAGATCGTGCGCAATTAAGCTCGCGACCATCCTGGCGGCGGCGGAGATGCGGGAGTCGTGCAGGACACGCTGGTTCCAGGCCAACTTCTCAGCAACGAAATCGTCGAGGTTCAGGCGGCGGCTCATGCGCGGGTCTCCGACGTTGCGTTGGAGGCCTGCGGAAGGTAAAATGCATGCGGCTTTGATTGCTGAACTGAGCCCTTTTGAACCCCGTCGTGCGCTGCAACGCCGACGGGGTTTTTCGTGCCGGCACCCGGTCTGGGGCGGTTAGCCAGACGGGAAATTTCCCGTTGTATTTCAATCGCCGCGCACAAGCCGGTTAGACACCTCAGGCTGTTGATTTGTTTCGAGGAAACGACTTCCTCTCTGTCCGCCACGGCCGGGTAAGATGCTGCGGGCGGGTGGCGGTGGGCATGCTTTGCAGCCCGGCCATGATACCCCACGAACGGTTCGACCAGGGCAATCGCGTGGATCCGCCCTGGCCGTTCCTCGATCGCGCGACAGCCGCCTGACGGCGATGGGGGTCGCTGCGGCTACTCCCACCCACCTCGGTGGTGGGAGAGATCGACCGACACACTCAGCAGGTTAGCACCGAGCTTCGCAGCCAGGCATGACTTGATCGCGGCCGCCGCGGCAGCAGGCGCGCCGCTGCCGCCCGTGAGAATGGCCGCAATCGCCATGGCGATCGCGCCCTGCTTCAGGCACGCCTCGACTTCGGCGCCGATGTCCACCGGCTCGCCGGTGCTGACCCGCAGCGTCGCAGTGACGTACAGCCACCTGTATTCGAGCTTCCAGCCGACACAGATTTTGCCGCCCGACCAAGGCCTGATCCATTTGGCGCAGGTCTTCTTCACGTGGGGAAGGCTCGTGGGGTCCTTGGTCTTCAGAAGCACACGCTCGTAAATGACCCCATTGGGAGCGGCGGCGTCATCGATCTTGTGCATCACCGCGGCGTCCCACGACGTATCGTCGTCACCCGCCCCTCCCGACATCGACGGCGGGAGCGGGGGTGTCTGGTCCCCAAGATAGATCATTCCGTCCAGTTCAGATTCGTCAGCCATGACAGTCTCCTTCGCCGACCGCGGAAACCGGCGCCCTTGCGCCGCCCGACAGCGGTGAGTTGATCTTGCGTTCACCTAGGAACCCGCGCGCGTGACGGCCGTCACACTGCGAAGCCGCCCCGCGCACAGGTTGGAGGGCGCCTAGCGGTTCCCTGCCGGCGCATAGAGAGAGAACGGCACACCGACGAAGGCGCCGACCGCGAAGTGATCATCGTCTGTTGTCGGATCATCATCCGCCGATCGCCAGCGGAACCTGAGGCCGCCACGCAGACGACCGTCGCCATCGGGCAGAAGGAAAAGCGTGGTCGCGACCTCACTGACTTCGGACTCGAAATCGTAGGCCGGCTGGACCTCCACCGCGAAAGGAAGCCCCAGTCCCAAGAGGTTCTCGCCTTGCACACGGCCGATGAAGTAGGCGGCTGTGGTGTCCTGAGCACGAGGCTCGCCGAACGAGGCGGTGAAACACTCCTGCGGCCCGGATGTGGGCATGGGCCCGCACAGGGTGCGCTCATCGGAACCTCGATACTCGCGGGTGTGTTCGACGCCAAAGCCGAGGTAGTATGGGAAACGGAAGGAGCGAGAAGGCCACTCGCCTCCAACCGAAAGGGAGAGTGCGTAGGGCGTCCTGCTCACTTCCTGTTTATCCAGAGTGCCGAAGTCTCGGAACTCCAGGCTCTGGTGGCCAATCCCACCTGAAACGATCAGTTGCCGCACGGGAGCGCGCGGCCCCTCGCCGCCCCAAGGGCCAGGCTCGCCATGGAGCAACCAACCGTATGAGGCTCGTACAGCCGTGCTTCCTGACAAGCCGCCGTCGGTTATGAAATCAGCAGAGCGATCGCCGCCCCCCAGGGGTGTGGAGAACCGCACCGTCCAGCGAGTGTTCGAGTCGGTGCTCTCGTCCCACCCCCCCAGAACGATCGCCACCTCAGCGCTGTCCTTCTCCGCTTGAATCTCGAAATTCGAAGATGGATCGGCTTGCCCGAGCGCACATGTTGGCAACGCGCCTGCCCCCGCCGCCAACGCAGCTGCGCCCAGCATCACGACAGCGGGTCTCACGACGTAGCTCCCTTGACCCGGAAAGTCTGACTGTCGGCGAGCTGGCTTCCGTGCTCGTGCTTGATGATGGCGTCCACGAGCACCTGTTCGGACCCCGATGCTGTCATGGTGACCTTGAGCGCGGCGCCGGTCGGTCCGATCAAGAGCCACGACACGGTGTGTTCCTTGCTTTCGTCCAGCTCCAGCGTTCCCATGTCGCGCTCGAAATTGGGGTCGGCCCCATTGATCCGCACCTTCGCGGTCTGCACGCCGCCTTTACGCTCGCGTTTGAACTTCACTTTCATGACGGCCTCCCTGGCTTGATTGCCAATGAGGCGATCGTCCCCCCTCCCGACCGGACGTGCGCGTGACGCCCGTCACGCTCTGATTGTGCAGCGGCTCACTCTCTGGCAGCGTGGCTCCGGGGAGAGGGGTGATGGATGAGGGGGACGGCGGACCCGCGCGGTATCGGGCCTTCATCAGCTACAGCCATCAGGACGCGGCGGCCGGCCGCCGCCTTCACCGACGGCTGGAGCGATACGTCCTGCCGAGGCGGCTGGTCGGGCGGACGACTCCGCGCGGCCCCGTTCCGCGCCGGCTCGCCCCCATCTTTCGCGATCGCGAGGATCTGCCCGCAGCCGACAGCCTGAGCGTGGAGGTGCGCGCGGCCCTGGCCGGCTCGGCCGCCCTGATCGTGGTCTGCTCGCCGGCCGCCAGACAATCGCCATGGGTGTCGCGCGAAATCGCACTGTTCCGGTCCTTGCATCCGGACCGGCCGGTGCTGGCGGCCCTGATCGCCGGGACCCCGACGGACTCCTTTCCTGACACGCTCGCGGACGCGGCCCGTGAGCCTCTCGCGGCCGACCTTCAGCCCACGGGGGACGGTCCGCGCCTCGGGTTCCTTAAACTGGTGGCGGGCGTGGTCGGGGTCGGCCTCGACGAGCTGGTCCAGCGCGACGCCCAGCGCCGGCTGCGGGCCGTGACGGCCGTCACGGCGGCGGCGCTGGGCGGAATGCTAGCCATGACCCTGCTGACCGCCATGGCCGTCGAGGCCCGGCGGGAAGCGGAACGGCAGCGCGCCGAAGCCGAGGGAATGGTCGAATTCATGCTCACCGATCTGCGAGATACTCTGGAAGGGGTCGGCCGACTGGACGCCCTGGACGCCGTCAACACGCGCGCCCTGGAGTACTACGAAGCCCAGGACATCGGGCGGCTGCCGCCTGATTCACTGGAGCGACGCGCGCGGGTGCTGCTGGCCATCGGTACGGACCTCCAGACGCGCGGCGACCTGGATCAAGCCATGCAGCATTTCGAGGAGGCTCGGCGCACCACGGCCGCACTGCTCGCCGCCGACAGCGACAACCCCGCCCGCATGTGGGCCCATGCCCAGAGCGAGCAGGCGGTGGGCGTCGTCGCGTTCGAACGCGAGAGACAGGCCGAGGCGCAGACTGCATTCGAAGCCTACCGCGATCTGGCCGATACTCTGGTGGCCCGCGAGCCCGGGAACGCCCGGTACCTTCGGGAGGCCGGTTTCGCCCGGGGCAATCTGTGCAGCCTGGCCTTGGCCGAACCGCGTCGACCGGAAGACGCGCTGGGGGACTGCCGGATTGCGCTGGCCCGGATGGAGGCGGCCGCCGCAGCGGCGGCTGATCCCGACATCTATGCGCTCGATCTCGCCAACCGGCACGCCTGGCTGGCCGACGCCTGGCGCGAGAACGGCGACGACGCGAAGGCGCGCGAGCATCGCCTCGCCGAGGAAATCATCATCCGCCGCCTGCTCGTCAAAGACCCGGCGAACATGGAGGTGCGCCTGCGCGAGGTCGCCCTGTACCGGGCGCTGGCGTCACTGGAGTTCACGGCCGGTCGGTCGGATCTGGCGCGCCAGTGGCTGCAGGAGGCGCTGGAGGGCGCGGAGGCCATGGCCGCCCATGAACCCGCCAACGAACAATGGGCGGCGCTGCGCCGCATGACGGCCGACAATCTCGTCGTGCTGGAACGGTTGGAGAGGGAGAGACTGCAATGACCAGTACGACAGGAACCGAAGAACACCCGATCGGCGGCGTGCCGCTGCCAAGCACTTCAGGGACTTGGAAACTGGGGGAAGTCGTCTACACCCAGTACACCTATGACGAGATGATGCCGCCGGGTCACAGGGTGATCGCCAAAATCCGCAGCTATGCTGTGCCCGAAAGCGACATCGCGGCTTTTGTGGACGCCCGGCTCCGGCGTTTGCCCCTGCCGGATACGGGGAAGGTCCGTCAGTGGCCCGGCGAGGACCCCGTGCTCGACCGATCGATCAACATCTATGTCGGCGGACCCTGCTGGGTGGTGATTGAGCTCGATCCGAACATCGACTGGCATTTCGAGCCCAACCAGCCCGGCATCACGACCAAACATGACCATGGGGACAACAACTGCGATCTCATGCACGTCATGGATCACGCGACACGGGCTGGCAGCCTCGGTCCCGACGACAGGGACTGCAGGCTCATCTATTTCGTCGTGAACAAGCGGCCCAGGAGGCACGATCACCAGAGGTTCCTCTGCAACGTCATCCACACCAACAAACGTCTCGAAGACCCGGATCAGATCGACCCGGACATCCCCAACGACGGCGGCCGGTTCCCGTTTCCGTATCTCGGCGCGGGTGAGCCCGAGGAGCTCGGCGAATGAGACCAGCGTCTTGACCTCTCCCCCCTCCCCCGCCCTCCCCACCATCATCGCCCTCGCCCGGTCCGGAGCCCTGGACCGGGCGAGACGCCTGTTCGATGAGGCCGGCCTCGGCTCTGTGACCGACGAGCCGGCGACACTCAGCGTGCGCGGTCGTCTGCTCAAGGACGAGGCGCGCCGGGCGCCGGCCGCCGAGCGGCCACGCCTGTGGCGCGAGGCCGGTGACGCCTATGCCCTGGCCGCGGATCTGAGCGGGGCGACCTATCACCTGATCAACGCCGCGACCCTCGCCCTTCTGGCCGGCGACCGTCCCATGGCCGAGGCGCGCGCACAGCAGGTTCTCGACAAGCTGGAGGCCGGGGATACCGGACCTGAAACGCCCTACTATCTGGGCGCGACCCGGGCGGAGGCGCTGCTCTTGCTGGGCCGGACGGCCGAGGCGCAGGCCGCTCTGGAGGCCGCGTGCCGATTGGCGCCCGAGGCCTGGGAGGACCACGCCTCGACCCTTCGCCAGTTCTCCCTGATCCTGGAGACGCGGGGCGAGGACGCCGGTTGGCTCGAACCGCTGCAACCACCCCGCAGCCTGCATTTCGCGGGACACATGGGCGTTGTGGACACCGCGGACCTGCGCGAACGCATCGACGCCCTTCTGGCCGTAGAGCGCATCGGTTTCGCCTGGGGCGCGCTCGCCGGCGGGGCCGACCTCATCGTGGCCGAGGCCGTGCTGGCCCGGGGGGGCGAACTCCATCTGGTGCTGCCCGCGTCTGCGGCGGTGTTCCGGGCCGATTCCGCCGCGCCCCTGGGCGGTGACTGGGCGACGCGGTTCGACGCGGTTCTGGAACAGGCGACGTCGGTCTGGGTGGTGGAGCCCGGGCGGCAGGCGACGACCATGCTCCACATCCGCCTCGCCGCCGAGATCGCCATGGGTCGGGCGGTGATGAAGGCGGCTTCCCTGGCCAGTGAAGCGGTCCAGTTGCTGCTGACGGATCCGCAAAGCGCGGCCAGCGCCACGGACCTGATCGGCGCGCACTGGCGTCGGGGCGGACGCCGACAGGTCCGGCTGGATCAGCCTCGGCCGTCCGGCGCAGGGCGGCGGGGCCGATCGCTCCCCGAGAAGCCGGGCGCGGGAGTCCTTGCGGCCATGCTGGCGGTCACGCTCGATGGCGAGAGCGGCGGCGGCGATAACCCCGCCTCGCTGGGGCGTATCGCGGCGGTGCTGGCCGGCGCCGCCCGACCGCTGACGACGCCGGTGTTCGCCGGGGGCGCCCTTCATCTCGCCTTCGCGGATCCGGCCGAGGCGGCGCGCGCCGCAGGCTTGATCAGCGGCGGCCTCGGGCCTGACGGCCCCCGCATCGCCGGCCATTATGGCGTCGTGCAATCGGCGGACAGTCCGTTCGGCGGCCCCTCCGTGCTTGTGGGCCCGACGACCGGTGTCGCGTCCGACCTGCTGGCGTCGACCCCCGCGGGCGCGATCCACGTGACCGGGAGCTTCGCGGCCGCGCTGCATGGCTGGACCCACCTCGCCGGCGGCGAGTGCCCTCACATCGGCGAACTGTCGAGAGCCGGAGAGGTGATCTCCCTGTACGCCCTGACGAGGGCCGGCCCCTGGACCGAAATCGGTTCAGACTGAACGAGGGCTCTAGACCACCATCTCTTCGAGCCGCTGGGCGGCGACGATGACCAGGGCATCGTCCTCGCGCCGCAAGATCCCGCGCCGCTCCAGGGCGTTGACGGCGCGCGAGACCGTTTCCCGGGTGCTCTGGACCCGGACCGCCAGCGCGGCGTGCACCGGGGCGGGCCGGATCGTCACGCCGTCGCCCAGCCGCGCCAGGCGCAGAAGTTCGGCATACACCCGCCCGGGGGCCGACAGGGTCGTGCGATCGACCATTCTCATGCTGGTCGCGCGCAGTTGCTGGAGCAGCGAACGGACCAGCAGCAGGCCGAGCGATCCATGGCGATCCACCAGCAGCACGAAGTCGGCGGCCGGCACACAGGCGGCGCTGGTCGGTTCGGCGGCCATCACCTCCGCCTCGATCGGCCAGGCGTCGACCGCCGCGATGGCGCCGAACAGATCACCGGCCAGGTATTCATGGACCAGGACCATCTGGCCGTCGAGGGCGTACACCAGCGCCTGGGCCCGTCCCGCCATGACGAGCCAGGCGTGGCTCGTCCGGTCGCCGTAACGCAGGATCAAGGCCTGCGCCGGATAGCGCCGCTCGGTCGCATGGGCGGCGATGTCCCGCGCCACATCCGGCGCGCATCCCAGGGCGGCGCGGATGGACTCCTGAAGTTCGGTCGCCTCATCGGTCATGGGCGCTCCCCGGGACATTAGCGGTTCCGCCGCCTACAGCCAGAAGTTCGAAAAGTCCTCGTGATTTCCGTACAGGACGATGCGCATGTCGGCGAGACCGTCCCCGTTGACGTCGGCGGCCAGCACGGTGAAGCCTGCGCCAGCGTTGTAGGTCAGGGTGATCTGGCCGGCCTGGCCGGTGAAGGAATCCACCAGCGCGAACGCCTGGTCGCCTTCGGTGTTGATGTCGGCGTCGATGCCGGACAGATCGATGATGTCCTCGTCGGAGAGATCCATGATCCGGTCATAGTCGGCATAGGAACTGTCGGAGACGTTCGTATAGACGAACCGGTCCGAACCGGCCCCGCCGGTCAGATAGTCCCGGCGCGCGCCACCGTTCAGCACATCATTTCCCGCCCCGCCGTCGATGGTGTCGACGCCGCCGCCGCCGATGATGATGTTGGCGCCGCTGTTGCCGGTGAGGACGTTGTGGCCGGTGTTGCCGATCAGGTTGCGGTCCAGCGTCCCGATAAGCGTGGCGTCCTCGATGGACTGGCCGTTCAGGTTGAAAGTGACGGTGGAATAGACATGGTCGCGACCCTGCCCGCCGGCCTCGATGACCACGTCCCTGGAGCTGTCGACATAATAGATGTCGTCGCCGGCGCCCCCGGCCATGGTGTCGGCGCCGCGGCCGCCGTTGAGGATGTTGGCGCCGCTGTTGCCGGTCAGAACATTGTCGCCGTCGTTGCCGATCAGGTTGGTGTTGCCGGCGCCGAGAAGCGTCGCGTCCTCGAGCGACTGGCCGTTCAGATTGAAACTGATCGTGGAATAGACATGATCCCGGCCCTGACCCTCGGCTTCGATGATCACGTCCCCGATGTTGTCGACATAATAGATGTCGTCGCCTTCGCCGCCGATCATGGTGTCAGCGCCGCGGCCGCCGTTGAGGATGTTGGCGGCGCTGTTGCCGATCAGCCGGTTGTTCAGATCGTTGCCCACAGCGTTGGCGGCGTCCGCGCCCAGAAGCTGTATCTCTTCGACCTCGGTGAACCGGCCGTCGAACGACACCGTGCTGCGTACGATGTCGTAGCCGGCGCCCGCCAGCTCCACGACCACGTCATTGCGGCTGTCGACATAGTAGATGTCGTCGCCGGCGCCCCCGGCCATGGTGTCGGCGCCGCGGCCGCCTATGATGATGTTGTCGCCGCTGTTGCCGGTGAGAACATTGTTGCCGTCATTGCCGATCAGGTTGCGGTCCAGCGTCCCGATAAGCGTGGCGTCCTCGATAGACTGGCCGTTCAGGTTGAAGGTGACGGTGGAATAGACGTGATCGCGGCCCTGGCCGCCGAGCTCGATGACCACATCCCTGGAGCTGTCGACATAATAGGTGTCGTCCCCTTCCCCACCGACCATGGTGTCATCACCCCGGCCGCCGATCAGCGTGTCATTGCCGCCCAGACCGATCAGGTGATCGTCGCCGTCGCCGCCGTCAATCCGATCATCCCATCCTCGGCCGCGTAAGGTTTCGTCCGCATCGGTGCCGTAGATCAGCAACGCGCCCGGATCGACATCACCATAATCCCAGACAAAATTGTCCGCGGTCATGTCCGCAGCATGCACGCCGTTCAGGGCGTAAAGGGTCCTGAACTCTCCCTCTTCAGTCAGCGCCTGGACATATGTGTCGTCGCCGATCTGCAACAACCGCGCATACCCTTCGGCGAACATGTCCGTATAGGCGGGCGCCATTGAGTTGATGTGGGAGTATATGAAGGCGTAGAACTCGAGCCTGTCCCCGTCCTGTCCGGCTTGGAAATCCGTGACCTCGACCGTGAGTGTGGGCGCGCCCTCAAAATATTGATCGGTCTCAAGAACGATCCGGTCCCGCCCGTCTCCCGTCGTCACCCGATGATCGCCAGTCGGCGAGAGTATGACCACAAGATCGTCGCCGGACCCGGCATCGATGATCACCTCCGCCGCGCCTTGTACAAGGATTGTGTCAGCCCCGGCCCCGCCGATCAGGGTGACGGTATCGATGCCACGCCCGCGGATGAATTCGAGTCGATCGTCGCCGTTTCCGCCGTCCATATATACTGTGTAAGGACCACGCTCCTGCGGCGTGCGGGGCGGTTCACCGGGCATGGTTGGCGGGAACGGGCCCAGCCCGTCCGGGGCGACGGTCAGTGTGTCGTCGCCGTCTCCGCCAAACAGCTGATCATTGCCGCCGCTGTCGCGCAGCACGTCGTTTCCGGCGTTGCCCTCGAGACGATCGTTGCCGTCACCACCCTCAAGGTGATCGTCGCCGTCGCCTCCATCGAGATGATCGTCGCCCACGCCGCCGTTCATGCGGTCGTTGCCGTCTCCTCCCTCCAGGACATCATCCCCAGCGTTGCCGTAGATATCGTCGTTTCCGCCGAGCCCCTGAATCAGGTCATCGCCCTGGGTGCCCGACAGGACATCCCGGTTCTCCGTACCGATAATGGTGGTGCCGATCGGCGCGCCGCCCAGTGGCGAGTAGCCACCGAAATTATCGGCGGTCAGGGATGAACTGTCGATATTGGAGAAGGTGATGAGGGTGACGAAATTGTCGCCGCCGCCATCGAAGTCGATCTGCAACAGGCTATCGTCGCCGACTTGAATGATCCGCGCGTGACCCGTGTCAAAAAAGTTGGTCTCGTTGTCCCAGGCCTCGAAGCGATCATAGGCCAGCGGAAGCAGTGCGATCCGGTCACCGTCCGCCCCCGCCTGAAAATCCCGAATGAGAAATTCGGACAGTCCCGAGCCGTAATCGTATGGGTTGTTTAAGGTGCTTCCGCCGATGCTGATCAGGTCCTGACCAGCGCCCAAGGTGATATCGTAGCGGCCGCCGAGATCAGAAAGGTCCAGTCGGTCGTCGCCGTCGCCCGCGTCGATATGCACCTCGCCAATGCCTGCCGCGAAGATGACGTCATCGCCCGTTCCACCTCGAATGATCGCCGTATCCATCATCCGGCCGTTCCCGATGACGCGCAGTTCGTCATGCCCGGCGCCGCCATCGAGCACGAAGGTGTCAGGGGCGTGCGTGCCCGAACGGAAGGCCAGGATCAGGTCGTTGCCGTCTTCGCCGTAAGCGAAATCGTCTCCCTGAATACGAATCTGAATGTAGTCATCCCCGGCGCCGCCATAGGCCGTGTCGTCCCCGAATGTGCAGATCAGATGATCGTCGCCGTCGCCACCATGGATGACATCATCACCATCGCCGCCGTCGATGACATCGTCGCCGTCGCCGCCATAGATGACGTCGTTTCCGCCCAGGCCGTTTATGATGTCTCTCCCGGCCGTGCCGTTCAGCACATCGTCGCCGTCGGTTCCGGTGATGGTCGGCATGGCTGTACTCCCCCGAGATTCAGGACACAGGACTATTCACAACCCCTGCGCGTGACAATCCAAATTCAGCCAGGCTTGAATCGGTCGGCCGGCGACGGCGAAAATCCGATCAGCGCAGTCGATTGCCTTCGGCGTCCCAGACCTCCACCTCGCCCAGACCCAGGGCGCGCACGCCAGCCTCGATCCGGGTCAGGTCGCCCACGATCACCCAGGTCATGGCGTCCGGGTGCAGCATGGCGGCGGCCGCACCCACGATCTCGGGCGTCAGGGCGGCGTAGCGGTCGGGCAGCGTCGTGATCCATTCGTAGGGATGCTCGAACCGCGTGACGTAGCTGAGGTAGCCGACCATCGCATTGTTGGTCTCGAAACGGTCCGACAGGGTCAGCACCTGGCCGCGACGGTACAGATCGAGCTCTTCACCACTCGGGGGCCGCACCCCGCCGATCTCGTTCAGCTCGCGGGCGATCTCGGACAGGGCGTCGGCGGTGCGGTCGGTCTGCACGCTGGTGGAGACCGAGAACACCTGCGGGCCCAGGGCGTCGCTGACATTGCTGCCGGCGCCGTAGGTCCAGCCCTTCTCCTCGCGCAGGTTCATGTTGAGCCGGGACGTGAAGCCGCCGCCCAGAATGCCGTTCAGAACATCCAGATCGAAATTGCGCGGATCCAGCCCGTTCGGCGTCACGTGACCGACCCGGATCACCGACTGGACCGAACCGGGCCGGTCCACCAGCACGACACGCGGCGCCGTCTGATCGGCGACCCCGGCGATGGTGGTCTCGCCCCGCGGCGCGGCAGGCGCCGTCCAGTCGCCGAAGCTGGCCTCCAGCGTGGCCATCAGCACGTCGAATTCGGCGTCGCCCGCAGCGAAGATCACCGCATTGTCTGGCCGGATGAAGCGCTGGTGGAAGGCGGTCAGGTCCTCGCGGCTGTAGGACCGGATCACATCCGCCCGGCCCGCCAGCGGCGCGCCATAGGCGTGGTCGGCGCCGAACATCAGATAGGTGAACACCCGGCCCGCGATGCTGGTCGGGTCGGACAGCGCCTGCTGCACGCCGGACACCGCCATGCCGCGCTCACGCTCCAGATCGGCGTCGCGGAAGGCGGGATCGCGGATGTAGTCCGACCATAGGTCGACGGTGTCGTCCAGCGCGCGGGTCAGGGCCGACACCGAGAAGCTCGTGGTGTCTGAGTCAGCCCAGGCGTACATGCGCGCGCCCAGCATCTCCTGGGCCTGGGTGAATTCCTGACCGGTCAGGGTGGTCGTGCCGTCATCCATCAGGCCGACGGTGAAGCCCTGCAGACCGGGCTTCAGGCCCTGGTCGGCGGCGCCGCCCGCGTCGAAGGCCATGACCATGTCCACCGTCGGCGTGCCGTCGCGCCGGGCGTGGAGGACGCGGATTCCGTTGGACAGGCGCCCCTCCCGCACGGGCGGCAGCACCAGTTCGGATTCCGGGCCCATGGGCGGAAGCCCGCTGCGGTCCGCGCCGTCCGGCCCCGCCGCGTACCGGGTCTGCGGCACGACGGTCAGCCGGTAGTTGGGACGGCCCAGCCACTGATTCACGGCGACCAGCACATCCTCGGCCTGAACCGCGTCGAACGCCGCCTGATCAAGCTCGAACTGGCCGGGATTGCCCTCCCCGATCGTGCCGCCCGCCAGCATCATGGCGCGCAGATAGAGGGATTCCAGCATGCGGACCGTGTCGCCATAGGTGGTGATCTTGATCCGCTCCAGCTCCTCGGCCGTAGGGCCCTCCGCGAGGAACTCGTCCAGCACCGCCTGCAGCGCCGCTTCGGCCTCGGCCTGATCGACGCCGGGCTGTAGCCGGATCTCGATGTTGAACAGACCCGAGATGGCCGCGCCCTCGTAGTTGGCCGAGACGCTGTTGGCCAGTTGCCGGTCGATCACCAGCGCCTGGTTCAGGCGGGACAGACGCCCACGGCCCAGAACCGACGAGGCCATGCGCAGGGCTTGCCGGTCCTCGGCGTCGTTGCCGGGCACGGGCCAGCTCCACGAGATCGCCGTCTGCGGCACATTGTCGGCCACCACCTCGGTCCTGACCCGCTCCAGCAGGGGCGTCCATTCGGTCATGCGCCCGATGGGCGGCCCTGGCGGCACGCTGCCGAAATAGCGGGTCATCAGCTCGCGCGCCTGCTCGACCGTCACGTCGCCGGCGAGCGCCACCACGGCGTTGGACGCGCCATAGTACTGGTGGAACCACCCATGCACGTCCTCCAGAGAGGCCGCGTCCAGATCCTCCATCGAGCCGATGATGGGGTGGTGATAGGGGTGGTCGGACGGAAAGATCGCCTCGGCCCGCAACTCCGGCATCATCGAATAGGGCTGGTTGTCGCGGGTGCGCTTCTCGTTCTGCACGACGCCGCGCTGCTCATCGAGCTTCTCCTGGGTCACGGCGCCGAGCAGATTGCCCTTGCGGTCGGACTCCAGCCACAGCACCCGCTCCAGCCCGCCGGTGGGCACCACCGCATAGTAGTAGGTCTGGTCCAGCGTCGTGGCGCCGTTGACCGCCGAAGCGCCGATTTCCTGCAGCGGCGGCATGTATTCGTCGTCGTGATTTTCCGACCCGTTGAACATCAGATGCTCGAACAGGTGGGCGAAGCCGGTCTGGCCGGCCGGCTCGTTCATGGAGCCCACGTGATACCAGACGGTCACCGCCACCTTGGGCGCCGAGTGATCCTCGTGCACCACGACCCGCAGGCCGTTGGGCAGGGTGAACTGCTCGTAGGGCAGCAGCGCCTGTTCGTCGGACGGGTTGGCGGCGGCGGGCGAACTGAGCATCGCCGCGGCCGATGCGAACAGCACCAGCATCATCGTCTTCATGGGGTTTCCTGACGTGGAGAAGAGAGCGGCCGGCGCGTCACGGGACGCACCGGCCTTTGGGCGTGACGATCAGAACGTGGCCGACAGACCGATGCGCAGGCTGCGGCCGCCCAGATAGGTGGCGCGGGTGAAGAAGGTCGGCGCGCCCTGTTCGCCGCCGAAGGTCTGTTCGAGGTTCGGATCCGATGTGCCGTTGAGCAGATCGTTGGCCTCCACATAGACGCGGAAGCTGCCGTAGCTGGGGCGCAGATAGTATTCCGCGCGGAAGTCCAGCGTCTCCGTGCCTTCGGTGTAGACGCTCAGCCCGCGCGGCTGGAACAGCGACAGCCCCCGCGACTGGTAGCCGTAGGCCAGCGTCGCATCGATGTCGTACTTGTTGTAGGTCAGCGCCGCCGTGCCCGAGTGGGCGGGCTGCTGCACGAACGGCAGGTCTGTGAAGGTGAAGACGTTGTCGGGGGGCGTTCCATAGCTCCAGTTGTAGCGGTCGGCGCGCGAACTGTCGGTCCAGGTGTGGTTCAGGAACACGCCGAAGCCGCCCCAGATGCCGGGCAGGAAGTCGAACCGCCGCTCGGCCTGGAACTCGATGCCCCACAGCTCGGCCACTTCGTCGCTGTTCACCGGGCTGCCGCCGGTGATGAAGACCGAGGACGGATTGGCCGGATCGAAATAGGGCGCCCCGTTGAAATAGGAGTGATCCGGCAGGGTCACCGCCGCCAGGGTCGCCGGCCCGTTGGTGATGTTGGTCTGCAGCAGATTGTCGATGCGCTTGTAGAAGGCGCTGATCTTGAAGATGCCGATGCCGGAATAGTACTCGGCGCTCAGGTCGAAATTGTCCGTGGTCGCCGGCTGCAGGTTGGGATTGCCGCTGTTGATCTGCAGGATCGGCTTGACGCCTTCAGGCCCCGGAATGGGGAAGTTGATGAAGGCGATGCGCGTCTCGCTGGACAGCTGGCTGATCGCGGGCCGGGCGACCGACAGGAAATAGCCGCCCCGGAAGATCAGATCGTCGCTGGCGCGGTAGTTGAACAGAACCCGCGGCAGGAAATCCTCCGACACGGCCTCCTCGGTGACCAGCCGCGTGAACTCGTTCTGGAAGATGAAGTCCACCCCCATGCCCCCGCCGTTCTCGGGCAGGATCGGGCCGGTGTAGACCGGGAAGTTGAGATTGGTCGCCTCAAGCCGGGTGTGGTTGAAGCGCACCCCGCCGATGATCTCGAGCTTGCCGATGTCGATCCGCCCCTGGAGGTAGGCGGCGAAATTGGTCTCCTCGGTGTTCTCGTTGCCCTGGTCGGGGTGGGGCGCGATCGGCGTGAGCGTGAGGCCCGACGGACCCCCGGCCAGGGCGCCCAGACCATCGACGAAACCGCGCAGGGCGCCTTCGCTGAGGGTGGAGAATCCGGGCTCGGACAGTCCGATGCGCGTCAGGTCCGACGGGATGAATTCGAGGCCCAGCGCCGAGACCGGGACGTTGCCGCCGATCTGGCTGCGGGTCAGATTGCTCTGGAACTCGGCGCGCTCATAAAAGCCGCCCAGCTCCACATAGTTCAGCCAGCCGCCGCCCGAGGTCCAGCGCGCGCTGCCGCTGGCTGTGTACCGGTCATTGCTGCCCTCGGAGTTGTCGAGCTGGCCGCTGGCGTTCTCGATGACGAAGGCGGACGGGTCATTGACCAGGGCCCAGCCCTGGCTGCTCAGCAGGGGCAGGGGAATGCCGCTGCCGCTGCGCGGCCCGAAGCCGGTGTGGATCACCCCGGTCTCCGGATCGACCGCTTCCGGCAGGAACAGATCCGCGCTGGCGTCGGTGTCGGGCATGCGCAGCTGCAGGCCGAAGCTGGCCGGGTGACGTTCCGTGCCGTGCGCATAACCGGCCAGATAGTTGAACTCGAACGCGCCGAGGGTGGTCCGGCCGTTCAGGCTGAAGGTGTCCGTGATCTTCCGGACGTCGCGATCATAGCTGTAGTTCTGTGAGCGTGAGATGCCCTCGTTGCCCGGGCTCAGGTCCAGCACCAGCTGGGCGTTCGTCTCGCCCGGCAGGACCACGTATTCGGCGCCGGTCGAGAAGGTGTCCGACAGCGAGAAGAAGTCGGTCCGCGTCTCCGCGTGCTGATAGTCGAACTTCAGATTGGTGTGGCTGGCGATCCGCCATTCGGCCGAGAGCGTCCCGGCCAGGGTTTCTGTCTCGTCGTGAAAGAAGCTGGTGACCAGCCCGCCCGGATACGCCTGATCCTCGCCTGACACGAACGGAAAGGTCTGAAGCGGATCGACGGCTTCGAGATTGGTGATCGGATTTCCGACGACGTCGAGCGGCAGGTAGCGGCCGAAGTTCAGCCGTCCGCCGTTGCTGCCCGCGTCGTAGGCGATCGAGCGGGTGCTCTGGCTGCGGTACTGGACCGAAGCGCTGAGGCCGAAATTGTCGCCGAACGTGCCGGCCACCGTGCCGGAGACGAGAAAGTCGTCGCCGAAATCGTCGGGCGTGCGGTCGCCCTCCACCAGAAAGTTCGCATAGCGACGCGGACGATCCAGCGGCGACATGGTCTCGATCTCGATCAGTCCGCCGGTGCCGGCGCTGTCATGGCTGGGCAGCAGGGACTTGTTGATGGTGATCCGGCTCACCGAGTCGGCCAGCAGGTTCGACAGGTCGGCCGACCGGCCCACGCCGTTGCCGACCGGCAGATTCAGGCCGTTCAGCTGGATCGCGTTCATGTCGGGCTCCAGCCCGCGCACGATCACATTGGTGCCGTCCCCGGTCACCGAGTTGCGCTGAAACGAAATCCCCGGCGCGCGGCGCAGCGCCTCGGAAAAGGTGGTCCCGGTGAAATTGCCCAGCTCGTCCGCCGAGATCACATCGGCGCTGTTCTCGGCCGTGCGCTGAAGATTGAGGGCGTTGGCGCGGGCGCTGCGCGAGCCGAAGATGACCACGTCCTCGACCGTGGTGGCGTAGGCTTGGCCCAGGGTGAAGGTCTGCTGGTGCGACCCTCCGGCCGGGACGGTCACCGTCTCGACGAGAGGCTCATAGCCCAGAAAGGAGATTTCGATCGTGTAGTCGCCGGCCGGAAGCGAAGGAAAACGAAAACTGCCGTATTGATCGACGCTGGTGGTCTGGCCCGTCTCGGCGATGCGCACCAGGGCGCCGTCCGGACTACGGGCGCCTTCGGCGATGGAGACCTGGCCGACCAGCGCGCCCTGACCCTGCCGGGCGGCCTGTCCGGCTACAGGCGCGCTGACGACGAACGATCCGCCGTCGGTGACGCCCAGCCTCAGGCCTGATCCACGCAGCATCGCGCGATAGGCGCCTTCGGCGGAATAGCTGCCTCGCAGGGCGGGTGCGGTCTTGCCGCTGACCTGGTCGCCGGAGAACACGACATTGGTGTTGGTCTGGGCGGCCACGGCGCGCAGCGACGCCTCGAGCGGCTGCGCGGGCAGATCAAAAGCGTAGAGCGCCTGCGCCTGCGCCTGGGCTGACAGTACGAGCGTGCTGGCGCTGACGGCCAGGGCGGCGAGATTACGTGAAAACATATGTCCCCCTTGGGGAGCGCGATGCATGGCTCCCACTAGGTAGACGACGTTTCGCCGCAAACCCGACACGGTTGCGACACAAAAAAATCACCGCCCCTTCATCAGCGCTCAAGGTGCAGGGTGTCGCCTTCCCGTTCGACGTTGAGGCCGTGCAGATCCGCGACGGCTTGGGCGAAGTCGGGTGCATTGGTCGTGAACACGCCCGATATGGGCAAGGCCACCACGCGCGGATCCTCGATCACCACCTGCGGCCCGCCGTAGCGGTTTAGCTCGGTGACCGCCTCGCCCAGAGGCGTGTCGCGGAATATGGTCTGGCCTCGCCGCCACGCGGTCGCCGCCTCCACCGAAGCGGGCTCGATCCGGGTGGGCCCGGCTTCCGGTTCGGTCAGCCGTTCGCCCGGCTGCAGCAGCATCGGGGCCTCCGGCGCATCGCTCGTTCCCGCGCCCTCACGGGTGACCGCCACCTCGCCCTTGATCAGGGTGACCACCACCTCGGTCCGTGTCCGCCGCACGGTGAAGACCGTGCCCAGCGCCTCGACCCGGGTGTCCCCGGCGATCACGACGAAGGGACGGTCGGCATCGTGGGCGACCTCGAACATGGCCTCCCCTCGGTCCAGAGTGATGTGGCGGCGGTCCGCGTTGAACTTCACATCGACCCGGGTGTCCGTGTTGAGCGCGATGCGGCTTCCGTCATCCAGGGTGGCCACCTGCTGCTCGCCGGGCCGGGTCACATAGTCGCCGACGGTGGCCAGAGACCACCACAGCACGCCGAAGCCGAGCACCAGCGATGCGGCCATGGCCAGCGCCGGACGCAGCCACAGCCGTCTCTCGGGCGCGGGGCGCAGGCGCGCTTCGTCCGCACTGCTGCGGGCGGCCCGAGGCAGGATGGCCCAGATCTCACTGGCCCGCTCGAACGCCGCCGCATGGGCGGGATCCTCGGCCAGCCAGGCGTCCAGGGCGTCCCGCGCGGCGGCGTCATGGTCGCCGTGCAGCCGCGCCAGCCACGCGGCGGCCTCGGCATCGATGTTGGGGGAAGACAAGCTGCGGCTCACGACGAAGTCCTCCCCTTCATCAGTTGCAACGTCGCGCGGGCCACCGTCTTCTCCACGGCGGCCACCGTCATCGCCTCCGATGCGGCGATTTCGGCGTAGCTCATGTTCTCGAGCCTGCGCTTCAGCAGGATCCGGCGCGTGCGTTCCGGCAGTTGCGCCAGATCCGCCGCCACCTGCTGCAGCCGCGCCCGCGCTTCCAGGATCCGGGCGGGATCCGGCGCTGTGTCGGCGATTTCATGTAGTTCGGCGCCGTCGGCCATGGGCATGCGGCCGCGATGGCGCTGACGGTCGATCGACAGGTTCACCGCCGCCCGGACCAGCAGCGCCTCCTGGCTACGGACCGCATGGTCACGCTGATACTGCTCCACTTTCAGAAACGCCTCGTGCACCAGGTCATCCGCATCGTGATCGGCGATACCCTGCCGTATGACGGCCCGCCGTGCCTTGCCGAGAATGTCCGCGAGCGTCGCCATGGGTACCTGCCTCACTCACTCAGACGTTCGAGGGCGGGAAATCCGACATGCAAAGCGCAACTTCAACGAGATTCAACGATCGTCTTCCAGCGACCGGGGCTCGGCGTGCGCCACCCGCACCATGCCCGGCGTCGGCACGCGATCCGCCGGACCGGCCGCCGCCCCGCACCGACGATCGACCCGCGCCTCGCAAAGCCCGCTGGCGGTCCAGTAGTACTGGGTGCGTGGAAAGCCGTCATCCCCGGGGATGACCCGGGCCTGGGTGGCCGTCCCGCCGTCCGCGCCGGCACAGGCGCTGCGCCCCGCCGCCGCCGCCCGACCATCGACCGCGCACCAGGCATGGGCGCCCCGCGCCTCGACCGCCGTCTCCAGGAACACCGCCGTCAGCATGGCCGCCGGAACCACAAGCACCAGGCCGGCCAGCACCGCCTTCCATCGCCCTCTCGAGGCGCCCCAGGCGAACAGCGCCAGCCCGGCCACGATCACCGCCGCGAGCACGCCGAACGCCCACAGCACGTCAGCCGACGGCGCACGCGTCCACACCGCCCACTCGGCGTCGTTCAGTTTCAGCCATCCCTGAAGCACGTCGCCCCCTCCCGACCGGAGGCGATAGCACGGTTATCGGGTCAGACCCGTGACCGGGGGGTCACAGCCCCTTCACGATCCCTTCCACCATCTTCTTGGCGTCGGCGAACAGCATCATG
>SXGT01143974.1_pt1 | contig 48228 bp, 38 predicted proteins | sample 3176221 | NCBI WGS metagenome assembly SXGT01 (sample SAMN11356862, study PRJNA531348) | freshwater metagenome | isolation source: freshwater sample F1-120 | place: China: Fuxian Lake, Yuxi | collected 2017-12-25 | reverse complement strand
GGCACTGCGCTCCACGACTTCGCGCAGGTCGAAGGCTGTGGTTTCCAGCGTGAGCGTGCCCGCCTCGATCTTCGAGAAGTCGAGGATGTCGTTGATGATGTGCAGCAGGGCGTAGGCGCTGGAGTGGACGGTCTCGCCAAACTCGCGCTGCTGCGGCGCGAGGTCGGTGTCGAGCAGCAGCTCGATCATGCCCACGACACCGTTCAACGGCGTGCGAATCTCGTGGCTCATGGCAGCGAGGAACTGCGACTTGAGCCGCGTGGATTCCAGGGCGGCGTCGCGGGCCTGCTGGAGTTCGCGCTCGGCGCGCTTGATCTCCGTGATGTCGCGCGAGATGCCGACGATGCCGGTGATGAAGCCGGCGCGGTTGCGCAGCGGCACCTTCGTGACAGATGCCCAGATGTCCGAGCCGTCGGCGGCGACCTGACGCTCGACCTTGTTGATGATGGGCGTGCCGGTGAGCAGGATTTTTTGCTCGTCGGCGAAGAACTCGCGCGCCTGCTCTGCCGGATGGAAATCGAAGTCCGTCTTGCCGACGACCTCGGCGGGATCCTTGAGGCCCAGCCGCTTTGCCATCGCCATGCTGCATTGCAGGAAGCGCGACTCGGTGTCCTTGAAATAGATGCGGTCCGGCACGTTGTCGAGCAGCGCGCGGAGCAGGTCACGCTCGGAGGCGAGCTGTTCCTCAATGCGCTTGCGCTCGGTCACGTCCCAGAAGATGCCCTGGATGCCCAGCGCGTTGCCGTCGCGGTCGAAGAGCGGCGTCTTGACCACCTGCACGTAGGTCTTGCCGCGCTCCGGCGTGAAGTGCGCCTCGACGGTCTCGAAGGACTTGCGCGACTCGATGATGCGCTGGTCGTCGCGCTGGTATTTCTCGGCGAGGTTCGCGGGGAAAAGATCGAAGTCAGTCTTGCCGATGAACTCCTCGCGTGTCTTGCCCATCTCCTGGCAATAGCGCTGGTTCACGAACGTGACCTTCCCGGCCATGTCCTTGCGGAACATGTTTTGCGGCAGGTTGTCCACCAGCGAGTGGTAGAGAAACTCCGAGTCGCGCAACGCCGCCTCGATCTGCTTCCGCGCCGTCAGGTCGTGGAAAACCGTCAACACCAACGGCTCCTCGCCCGCGACCTCGACGAAAGAAATGGACAACTCGACATGAACCGACCGGCCATCGCGCAACGCCAGTCGCCGCTCCATGTGCTCCGCGATGCTGCGGTCGCGATAGCCGGCGCGGAACCGCTCCAGCCGCGCCTGCGCGTCCTCGCCCTGATCGTAATGCTCAGTGTAGGGCCGGCCCAGCAGATCCGTCTCCGTCAGGCCAACGAGTCGGCAGAAGGCCGGGTTTACCGCGCGCGTGATGCCGTCCTTGTCGATCAGCCGCATCCCGTCCACGGACTTTTCCCAGATCGAGCGGAAGCGGCCCTCGGAGTTGCGCAGCATCTCCTCCGCGCGCCGGCTCTCGGTCACATCGTGGAAGATGCTCAGGATGAGCGGGTCCTGCCCGTCGTTTTCAACGAGCGAGTTGGACAGCTCAAGGATCGCCCTGCGGCCGTTGCGGAAGACGACGTTGCGCTCAAGGTGCTCGGGAATCGTCCGGCTCTGATAACTCTCGCAGTAAAGCGCGTGCAGCCGGCGCACCTCCTCGCAGTCTTGGTAGCTGACCGTGTAGCACCGGCCAACCAACTCAGCCTCGCTCATGCCCACGATGCGGCAATAGGCCGGGTTCACCGCGCGCAGCGTGCCGTCCTTGTCAGTCAGGCGCATCCCGTCGGCAGACTTCTCCCAAATCGAGCGGAAGCGCCGCTCCGCCTCGCGCACGGAAATCTCCGCACGCTTGCGTTCCGTGATGTCCTCGACCGTGCCTTCGTAGTAGCGGAGTTTTCCCTCCGCATCCCGCACCGCGCGCGCGTTCTCGGCGATCCACATGATCTCGCCGCGCGCGTTGAAGACCTGCGACTCGAAGTTCTGGATGATCTCCTTCTCCCGCATCAGCCGGACGAACTCCTCGCGCCGCGCCGGCTCCACGTAGAGCTGCCGCGAGACGTCGCTCAACGCGGCGACCAGTTCCTCTGGCGTGGCGAAGCCGTAGATCTTCGCCAGCATCGGGTTTGCGGAAAGGAACTTGCCATCCGGCGTCGTCTGGAAAATGCCGTCTGTCGCGTTCTCGTAAATCCCACGGAACATCGCCTCCGTGAAGCGCAACGCGTCCTCGGTCTCCTGATGCTTCTTGATCTCGCGCTCCAAGTCCGCGACGTGTCGGCGAACTTCGAGTTGCGTCAGCACCTGCCGGCTCAAGCGCTGCAACGCCACCGCCTGCTGCCCCGTCAGCCCGCGCGTCACGCGGTCCATCACACACAGCGCGCCGACAGCGTGACCCTCCGGCGTGATGAGGGGAAACCCCGCGTAGAAGCGCACCGGCGGCGCGTCCTTCACCAACGGATGCTCGCGAAACCGTTCGTCTGCGAGCGTGTCGCGAACCACCAGCGTCCCGGCTTGCTGGATCGTGTGCAGCGCGAACGAGGTTTCCCGAGGCACCTCGGCTGTCGGGATGCCCGTGCGCGCCTTGAACCACACGCGCCCCTCGTCCACGAGGCAGACCGCCGCGATGGGAGTGTTGCAGAGCTGCGCCGCGAGCTGCACGAGGTCGTCGAACGCCGGCTCCGGTGGCGTGTCGAGGATGCGGTAACGCTGGAGTGCCTCGAGTCGTTTGGCTTCCGCGTCATTCATGGGTGGTGACCGCGCGGCTAAAATCCCGGCCAGCACGCCGCTTGGCAAGCGCCGACTTGAACGACGAATTGCGGCGCGGTGATTCCTTCGTTTTCAATCACCCCGCCTCGTGTTTCACTCCGCCCACAATATCTATGGCCAAGATCAAATTCGGAACCGACGGCTGGCGCGCTGTCATCGCTGAGGACTTCACCTTCGAAAACGTCAGCCGCGTGGCGCAAGCGACGGCGACGTATTGGAACCGCCACTCCGTCGCCGACGTCACGAACCACGCCGTCGTCGGCTACGACCGCCGCTTCCTCTCGGACCAGTTCGCGCAACGCACTGCTGAGATCCTCGCGGCGAACGGTTTCATCGTGACGCTCACCGACCGCCCCACGCCCACGCCTGCCGTGTCGTGGACGGTGAAGAAGCAGAACGGCATAGGCGGCGTGATGCTCACGGCGAGCCACAATCCGGCGATCTTCAACGGCTTCAAACTCAAAGCATGGTTCGGCGGCTCCGCACCGCCGGAAGTGTGCAGCGCCGTCGAAGCATTGCTCGACGCCGAACCGGTCAAGGCTATGCCCTTCGCCCTCGCTGTGAAGTCCGGCCACATCACGGTGAAGGACATCTGCCCGCGTTACTACGCGGCGCTCAAGAAGCTCGTGGACTTCAAACTCATCGCTGCCTCGAAGCTTAAGTTCGCGCACGAAGCACTCTTCGGCGTCGGGGCAGGGTGCTTCGACCGACTGCTGGCCGACACGACCTGCAAAGTCACGACGCTCAACGCCGCGCACGATCCGTTCTTCGGCGGCATCAACCCGGAACCCATCGCGAAGAACTACGGCCGCAGCATGGCCTACCTCGCGAAGCACCCGCACGATCTCTGCCTCGTCACCGACGGCGACGCCGACCGCGTCGGTGGCATGGACGGACGCGGCAACCCGCTCTCCACTCACCAGCTCATCTGCCTGTTGCTCCGGCACTACGCGGTCAACAAGCAGGGCAGGGGACGCGTGGTCAAGGCGCTCACCACCACGAGCATGGTGGACAAGATGTGCGCCGCGCTCGGCCTCGAACTTGTCGAGACCGGCGTGGGCTTCAAATATATCGCGAGCGAAATCATCAAGGGCGGTGTGCTGCTCGGCTTCGAGGAGAGCGGCGGCATCGGCTTCCCCGGCCACGTCCCGGAGCGCGACGGGATTCTCGCCGGCCTGATGCTCCTCGAAATGCTCGTCACCGAACGCAAGCCGTTGACCAAGCTCCTTGCGCAGTTGGAGAAGGACTATGGCCCGCACCGCTACGGACGCATCGACACGCACTTCCCGCTGGAGAAACGCGCCGCCCTCATGGAGTTCTGCAAAAACAACCCGCCCTCCAAGCTGCTCAAGTCGCCGCTCGCCGATGTGAAGAGCTACGACGGCGTGAAGTTCTGCGGTGCGGACGGCTCATGGCTAATGCTGCGCGGCTCCGGCACCGAACCCATCCTCCGCATCTACGCCGAGGCGAAGTCCGAAGCCGACGCGCAGAAGCTGCTGAAGCTCGGCGTAAGCCTGACGAAGCGCGTCTGAGCCGCGCTACTTCGCAACCACGGGCTGCGGCTGCGCCTTCTCCCACTCGGCCTTCGAGACTTTCTTAACCTGGTGCAGGAAGACGGAGACACCTTTCTTGTTGCCGGAGATCACGTCGGGTAGGCCGTCACCGTTGATGTCGCCGGCGGTGATCTGCGTGCCGACGCCGGAGTTGTCGTCAATCAAGTGCGGGATGAAATCCACGGTCTTGTCCGCACTGCGTTGGATTTTGAACCAGTAGAGGACCGCCGGGGCGTTCGGTTCCGCGTCACCGGCGGGACCGTGCGCCCAGAAGCGCTTGCCAGTGACGAGGTCTTTCACGCCGTCGCCGTCCATGTCCACGAGCGTCTGCGAGTGGAGCTGGGAGAACTTCACGCCGTAGCGGTTGTGCTCGGGCTTGTTGTTCATCACGAGATGCTCGCGGAACTTCACCGCGCCGCCTTCGCGCTGGCCTTCATACCACGCGAGGCCGTAACCGTGCGCGTCCCAGCTCGTGATGACATCGGCGATGCCGTCGCCGTTCACGTCATGGACGAGCATCTGCCCGCCGCCGCGCAGGCCGGTCGGCGCGAAGGGAACGGCGTGGAATTTCCACTGCTCGCCGGCGCGGTAGTCCTTAGGCTGCTCCCACCAGCCGTCGCGGTCGAGGATGTCCGCGCGTCCGTCGCCGTTCACGTCGCCATAGCCGTAGCCGTGCGTGTAGCGGAAATACTTCTTCGCGTCGGTCGGGGAGATGGCGCGGAACTTCGCGGGCTTGGTCGGGTCTTTCCAGTCGAGTTCAGCGAAGCCGAGCTGTCCACCGGTATGGACGATGAGTTCGGGCTTGCCGTCGCCGTTCATGTCGCCGAGTTGCGGGGATTCATTGTCCGTCACGGCGAAGATGACGTGGCGTGGCCAGTGGCCGGCGACGCCCTTGGGGTTCTCATACCACGCGGTCTCCTTCCCGGGCCACGAATAGACAAGGATGTCCGGCCAGCCGTCGCTGTTGAAGTCGTGCGTGAAGGTGAGGAAGTAGTCGGAGTAGCCCTTGGCGGGGTCGTAGGGCTTGGCGGCGGGTGGGGTGTATTCCACGCGCTGCTTGAAGTCCGGTCCGAGAAAGAGGTAAGGACCGGCGACCACGTCCTTCTTTCCGTCCTTGTTGAAGTCCGCGAAGTCCGCGCCCTCGCACAGGAAGTTCGTCGTGACGAGAATCTTCTGGAACGAGTGCAGCGTGTAGTCGGCGGCGGGCGCGGCGCACGCGAGCGACAGGCCGGTGGCAAAGGCGAAGAGGAACTTGTTCATGGGCGGCATCATTCGGCAGCAGCCGCGCGCCGGTCAAGTGTCGGGGCGATTTTCTGATGGAGCCGGGGAAGGGCTTTGCGTCAAGCTGCCGCCGTGGAAGTCATCATCCAACCCACACCCGAAGCCGCCGCCGAGCTGCTGGCGCGGCTCATTGCCCACGACCTCCGCGCCAACCCGCGCCTCGTCCTCGGCCTCGCCACCGGCCGCACCATGGAGAGCGTCTATGACCGGCTCGCGCGGATGCACCGCGAGGCTGGCCTGAGCTTCGCCGACACGTGCACGTTCAACCTCGACGAATACGTCGGGCTGCCCGCCAGCGACCCGCACTCGTATCGCCACTACATGCAGGAGCACCTGTTCCGGCTCGTGGACGTGGACTTGCGCAACACCCACCTCCCGCACGGCGACGCCGCCGACCTCGACGCCGAGTGCCGCCGCTACGAGGAACTCATGAAGCAGTGTGGCGGCATTGATTTCCAGCTCCTGGGCATCGGGCAGACCGGCCACATCGGCTTCAACGAGCCGCTCTCGGCGCTGCATTCGCGCACGCGGGTGAAGGCGCTCTCGCCCGTGACCGTCGCGCAAAACGCCTCCCTTTTCGCGGACCCGTCCAAGATGCCGCGCCGCGCCATCACCATGGGCGTGGGCACCATCCTCGAAGCCCGCCGCGTCGTGCTGCTGGCCACCGGCGCGGGCAAGGCGGAGATCATTGCGAAGGCCGTCGAAGGCCCCATCACCTCGATGATTTCCGCGACCGCACTCCAGATGCACGCGCGCTGCACCGTCATCGTGGACGAAGCCGCCGCCGCGAAGCTGCAGGGCGTGGACTACTACCGCTGGATTTTCGCGAATGAACCGGAGTGGGAGCCGTATCGGAGCTGACGTGGGGCGCATCTCAGTTTCTTGCACGTGTTTCCGAGTTCCCGCAGTAACGTCAGGTTTTCTGCACGCCAGCTTGGTTTTCGCGTAGTGGGTTTTCGAAGGAAAGCAGGGGGTTGCAAGAAACTGAGATGCGCCCGCTGACCGTGCTCCGTGGAACTCCATGCTTGCCATGCTCCTGCCCTTGGCTAGCCTCCCGCTTCCGCTGCGGCTGCGAGGCTGGGCGTCGCGTCCGAATCCAGACACTCTATGGCAAACGTAACCGAAATCCGCAAAGGCATGGCCATCCGCCAGGGCGGCGACGTCGTCGTCGTGCTTGAAGTCACCCACCGCACTCCCGGCAATCTCCGCGCCTTCGTGCAGATCAGCATGCGCAGCCTCAAGACCGGCAAGACCTCCGAGCTACGCTTCGCCTCCGGTGAGAAGATCGAGGTCGTCCCCATGATGACCACCAAGATGGAGTTCAGCTACAAGGATGGCCAGGACTACGTCTTCACCAACCCGGAGAACTACGAGACCGTCACGCTCACCCCCGAGCTTGTTGGCGACGTGAAGAACTTCCTCGTCGAGAACGGCGGCTGCACCATGGTCTTCGTCGAGGACAAGGCTGTCTCGGTCGATCTGCCCTCCAGCGTCATCCTCACCGTGGCCGAGGCCCCCGAGGGCATCCGCGGCGACAGCGCCAACAATATGCAGAAGCCCGCTGTCCTCGAGACCGGCGTGAACATCCAGGTCCCCCTCTTCATCAAGCAAGGCGAGAAGATCAAGGTGGACACCCGCACTGGCAAATACATGGAACGCGCCTGACCGGTCCTCGCTCCAAGTTTAACTTTCGAGTCTCGAAGGCCCGCCCACCGGCGGGCCTTTCTCCTTCCTGGCCTTCCCTCGTCCGGCCAAGTGAGGACGCGAGACGCTAACCCTTCTTCTTCTTCGGTGGCGGTGGCGGCGCAGGCTTGTTCGCCACGGTGAGCCACGCGACGTGGCCGTCGTTGATCAGCCGGTCGCCGCGCGTCCCGCCGCCGCGCAGGCTGTAAGTGGCCGCGCGGCTCAAGGGCGGGCGAACCTCGGGGGCCGAGAGCATGATTTCAATCGGCCCGCTCGAAGCCTTCGCGTCGGCGCTCGCGATGAGTTCCACCTGCACCTCGCCGCTCTTGTCGGGGACAGCGGCGGGCTTCGCGGTGACGCCGTCGGGCAGGCCCTTCACGCTCAGGGTGAGCTTCTCCTTGAAGCCCTCGTTGCGCGAGAGAGTGATCTTGATCTCGTTGGTCTTGCCATTCTCCACGAAGAACGCGTGCGTCGGGATTGTCGCCGTGAAGTTCGGCGGCTGCGCGACGTGCTCGATGCGATAGATGTGGTCCCAGCCGCCCTTGCCATACATGTCGGTAATCGCCATGACGTATGTCCCGTCTGCCGGTGCGTTCCAGCCGAGCTTCGGGTCAGTGCCATCGCCGCTCTCCTGCTGGACGAGGGGAACTCCATTCGTGTCCTCCATGCGCAGCCGCGCGGCTAGCGGCGAGTGCAGAGCTGCGGCGCGCACCTGCCAGTTGAAGCGCTCGTTTTTCTTCGCCGTGAAGGCGAAGCGGTCCACATCTCCAGGCTTGCCGATGCGCCCGTTCAACGTCGCGGGCAGCAAGATCGGCTGCGCGGCCGCGGCCGTGTCGTTCGGTTCCACCTCGGTCACTTCGTTTGTCTCGCCGACATCCACAACAAGCGCGTCGCCGGTCAGCGCGGCGGCGAGGAAGAGCAGTTGGTCGGCTGCCTGTGTGTGCGAGGCGTCCACCATCTGCGTCGCGCCGGCTTTCTCCAAATTCCAACCCAGCAGGCTCACTGCCGACTTCGCGCCGCGCTTCACGCCCGATGGAAACACAAGGCGCGCGAACGGCCCGGTCGTGACCGTGAGCCGATAGACAAACGCAGCGCTGCCCTTCGCCGCGACATCCGCAGCAGGTGGGTGCGCGAAGCCATACACCTGCACGGTGTAGGTGCCCGCGCTCTTGGCCTGCCACGCGGCAAGCGCGTCGAGGTTGTGCGTGTCGTGGTTGAAGGCCACGCGCACGCCGCGCTCGTCGAGGATTTGCACGACCGGGTCCACGGAGCTGCCCAGCGCGTAGGCGTCCACGGCGGCGACGATCCACTTTCCCTGTTCCGCCGTGACGGCGAAGGAGTCCACGTCGCCGGCTTTCTCCAGCTTGCCGTTGACGACTACGACGGATTTCGCGAGTCGCTGGGCCTTGCGGAAATCATCGTTCGGCTCGACTTCCAGAATCTCGTCGCGCAGGCCGACGACGAAAGGCCTCGGCTCCGCCGCGCCGTCACCGTTGTAGAAGCGCACCAGATGCGCACCCGGCAGCACGTCCGCACCGATGGTCACGGTGTAATTCCCGCTGTTCGTGGCCGGCTTGAAGACGAGACCACTGTGATCGGTCCACGCGCTTACTGGCCAGCCGTCGAGCTTGCCGCCGACGTTGACGCTGACGGTCGCGCCCTGCTTGCCGCCAGAGGGGAAGAGGAATTCCGGCGCGGGGGCAGCGGCTTGGGTGCAGACGATAGAGAATAGAGAATAGAGAATAGTGGCTAAAAGCCGGACGCGCACAAACATGGGGAGACGGACTGTGAGAGATGCGGACGTAATCACACCAAGTCCCCGTCGCTGCGGCGGTTGAAGGCGGCTTCGTAGAGGCCGACGAAGTCCGCGACCTCGATGCGGCGCGGGTTGAAGCCAGCGGTCCACTGTTTCGCGGCTTCCTCGGCGAGCAGCTTGATCTTCGGCGGTTCGACGCCGCAGTCGGAGAGCGAGCGCGGGAAGCCGGCAAGATTGAGCAGCGATTCGAGGCGGGCCAGCAGTGCTTCGAGCGCGGTCGTCAGCCCGCCCTTCACGCTCGCCAGCTCGGGACCGGAGGCGAGTTCCGCGTAGGTGAGGAGCGCGTCGGGGTCCTCCGCGTTGAAGCGAATGACCAGTGGCAACATCATCCCAACGGCCTGCCCGTGAACGATGTTGTAATGCGCCGTGAGCGGGTTCGCCGCCGAGTGGGCCGCGCCAAGCATGGAGTTCTCAATCGCGATGCCCGCGTAGGCCGCACCCAGCAGCATCCGTCCGCGCGCCTCGATCTCCTTCGGATGCTTCAAGACCTGCGGCAGGCTCGTGACGCACAGCCGGAACGCCTCGCGCGAAAACATCTGCGAGAGCGGGTTGCGCCTCGTGGTCACGGCGCTCTCGACGGCGTGCGCGATGGCGTCCACGCCCGTGCAAGCGGTCACGCGGTGAGGCTGCGAGAGGGTGAGCGCGGGGTCGAGGATGGCGATGCGCGCGGCGGCCTTGGGATCGAGGCAAGCCATCTTCTGGTGCGTCTGCTCGTCTGCGATGAGCGCCGCGGACTGGCACTCGCTGCCCGTGCCGGCGGTCGTCGGGATGGCGATGAGCGGCAGCATCGGCTTGCGCGCCTTGCCCATGCCCCAGTAGTCCTGCATCCGGCCGCCGTTGGTGAAGATGAAGTTGCAGCCCTTCGCTGTGTCCATCGAGCTGCCGCCGCCAAGACCGACGAGCAAATCCACTTTCTCCGCAGCCGCGACGGTCACGCATTCATCCACGCACTTCGTCGTGGGGTTTTCCTTCGCGCGATCAAAGAGGCTGACGTGCAAGCCCGCCTTCGCGAGCGACTCCTGCACGCGCGCGGCGTGGCCGGCCTTCACGATGCCTGCGTCGGTGACGAGCAGGACGCGCTTGCCGCCGAGCTCCGCCGCGAGTTTGCCGACGCGCTCGACGGTGTTCGCTCCGAACACGAGCCGAGTGCGGGGAACGAAGTCGAACAGCCCGGCGGGAGCGGAGGAGTGGCCTGCTGAAATCATGTGCGCTTAGAGACTGGCCGAGAATTCCGGCTGTTCAAGGATTTATCCCCGCCACGCTACGTCGCATCCAGCACGCGCCACATATACCAGGACGCGATGGAGCGGTAGGGCCGCCAGCGCTCGCCCTCGGCCAGAAGTTCCTTTGGCGTGGGAAGGTGTTTCCAGCCGTAAGCCTTGGCGAAGCCGCAGCGCACGCCGTAGTCGCCCACGGGCAGCACGTCGCGGCGGCCCAGTGTGAACATGAGAAACATCTCGACGGTCCACGGCCCGACGCCGCGAATCTCCGTGAGCCGCGCGACGAGTTCCTCATCGCTCAGGCGCGCGGCCTCGCGCCGCGTCGGCACATGACCAGTGGCGGTCTTGTGGGCGATGTCCTTGATGGCGGCGGTCTTTGCGCGCGAGAGGCCGGCGCCGCGCAACTGCTCGTCGGAAGCGGAGAGGATGTGTTCCGGCTGGGGAAACTTGGCGTCCGGGAACAGCGCGACGAAGCGCTTGAGAATGGTCTTGGCCGCTGTGCCGTTGAGCTGCTGGTGCGCGACGGCCTGCACGAGCGACTGAAAAGGCGGGCAGTTCCGACGCGGTCGCATCGTGCAAGGCCCCACGTCGCGGATGATGCGCGCAAGGACGCGGTCGGCCTTGGACAAGTGAAGCTCGGCAGCGCTGTGCATCGCTTCAGTGAAGCGGACACTCTTGTCCGCTGTAAAGTGCCGGCTCCGATGGAAGGCGGGACATGAGTGTCCCGCTTACCACGCGCGCTCGATGCTCCGGCGCTGCCAGAGGAACTCGAACATGTTCCCCTCGTGCGGCTGGTCCCACGAGATCTTCATCGTCGAGACGGGTCCGATGTTCAGCCGGTCAATCTCCGCGAAGTCCGTGACGGCCTCGATGAACTGCGGATCCTTCGTGATGACGCTGGCGGCCAGTGTGTATGCGATCTTGTGCAGCATCTCCGACTGCGGGCAGGTCACGACGCTCGCGTAAGGGCAGAGGAATTCCTTGTTCGCCAGAGGGTGCGCGAAGCTGTCGCACAGCACGATGGTCGGCCTCATGTAGGTGCCGCCCTCAAAGGTGACCTTGCGCGGGCCGTTGCGATACTTCGCCGTCACGTCGGTTGCGCCGGGTGTCTTCAAGGCGTCTTCAATCTGCGCGTCAATGAAGTCGGCCATCTTGATGTTTGCGAAGCCGGAGAGCTTGGCGTTCGGGTCATCGCTCCGCGTCGGGGCGAACGGCCCGAGCTTCTGCGCAAGGGCCTCTGCGATCTCGGCTGCGTATTTCGGCACGACCACGGCGGAGGCATTAATGCAGGAGCGCCCGCCGTTGTCGGAGATGGCCCCGGCGATCACGTCAATGTAGTCGCGCCAGTTCTCGATGGAGTCGTCGCCGATGAGAAACTTGCTCCAGCCGGGTCCATGGAGCTGGATGGCCGGGTTGTTGGCGTATTGGGCCATTGTGTTCTTGTCGCCGAAGATGAGCGCGCGGCCCGTGCTCTTGAGAATCTCGCCCGCGCCTTCGTGGTCCGTCGGATAGAAACCAAATGCCTCCGCCGGCACGCCCGCCGCGATGAACGCCTGGATGAGCCGGTAAGGAGTCCACGGCTCCTCGCGGCCCGGCTTGATGACCACAGGCGTCTTGAGCGAGATGGCGGGAATCCAGAGGGAGTTCACGGCTGGCGAGTTGCTGGGCATGACCAAACCAAGCGCAGCGCACGTGGGGAAGTAACTCAACTTGGTGCCGAACTGCTCGCCCGTGCCCTTGTCGAGGATGCTCAAGTCCAGCCCACGTGAGAGGCCGTTCAGGACAAACTTCATGTTCGTGAGCGCGAAGTGGACCTTGGCCATGTTGCGCTGGACCATGTTCCAGGGCAGGCCGCTGGTGCAGCTCAGGGTCTCGATATATTGCTGCGCGGACTGTGTGTGCCCCTGGTCGCCTAGCGGCAGCGTGCCGTTGAGAAAGTGCTCGCCGGCCTTGGCGGACATCTCGATGAGCTGGGCGCAGGTGAACTTCTTCAACGCGGCGCGGGCGGAGCTAATCTTCGCGAGGTCGCGGCGCACGATGCCTGCGTTGACGTTGGAGACGAGGGCTTTGACCTCGCCGGTCTTGTGGTCCTTGACCTCGAACTTGTCGAGGGACTCGTAGTTGCGGCCCAGCCGGAAAACGGGGAGATGGGGAACGGTGCTCATGAGTTGATACGTGCGCGTATCATTTCAGGAGGATGACGCGCGGCGCAAGCTCGTATTTCAGCTCCGGGATGGCTGTCAGGACGTGTTCACGAAGCGATGGCATGGAAAACGGGGGCAAGAGACTGAATCTCGCTGGGAGCGGATTCCTTTTACAACACTCCGGCCGGATCAGCCCATCAAACTGGCGCGGCAGCGCGTGGCGATCTTCGCGGTTCGACATCGCCCGCGTCTCGTCGCTATGGTTCGGCTCATGGCAAACCAGCACGGCCACCGCCTTCCGCGCCTCGCACACGACGGCGAAGACTGTCAGGGCATTGGTGGAAAATGATGCTCCGCAAATCCATCGCGCTCGCGTTCACGCTGGCGCTGCTCACGCTCGGGTCTTTCTGGCCGGTGCGGATGCAGGTGGATCCCTCCTTCTGGGGTCGCGTTTTCGATGTTGGCCACATTCCGATGCTGGGCTGGCTGGCTGCGGTGCTGCTCTACGCGTTGCCGGAGCGCGTGCAACCGAGCACGCGGCGGCACGCGCTGGCCCTTGCGCTCGCGGTGGGGTTCGCCGCAGTGGTGGAGATTCTCCAGCCTTTCTTTGGGCGCTCGAAGAGCCTTGGCGACCTGGTCAATGGCTCAACCGGCGCGGCGCTGGCACTCACGGGCATCGCCGCGTGGCAGCGCACGGGGAACTGGCTTTGGCGCGGGTGCCACGCAGTCGCCCTCGCTGCCGCGCTGGCCGTGGCGCTCTGGCCGGCTTACGTGGAGTGGCGTGGTATTCGGTGGCGGCAGACGCACTTCCCCTCGCTCGGCGCTTTTGAAGATGAGGCGGAGTTGAAGCTCTGGCGCTCGCAGGGCGGCTCGCGCGGACATGCAACAAACATCACGCTCACCCGTGCTCGCGCGTCGCAGGGCGAGCGGTCGCTGCGGGTCGTCGGCGTGGCAGGGGACTGGGCCGGCGTGAACTACTCGGCGGGTGACAAGGACTGGACGCCGTTCCGCGCCCTGTCGGTGGACGTGTTCAATCCGCGCGAACCGTTCACGCTCTTCGTGCGCGTGGATGACAACGGCAACTGCGCGACGCTCGCGGACCGTTTCGAACGTGGTTTCGAACTCGTGCGCGGCTGGAACCGCTTGCGCGTGCCGACGTCGGAGCTTGAGCGCGGGCCGAAAGAGCGGCGGCTGAACATGAAGGCTGTCCGGCGCGTGGCGGTCTTCACGGGCGATGGGGAGCCGCAGCGGTTCTGGTTTCTGGACAACGTCCGCTTGGAGAAGCGAGACGGGGAGCAGGATCAAGATTAGGATCAGGAGCACGAGGGCCAGCCGGGCCGCTTCGCCTCTTGCTCTTGGTCATAATCCAAATCTTAATCCTCCCGCCGCCGCGCATGAACATCGCCTATGTCACGGGTGACGACCCGCACAACCTCAAGAGCTGGTCGGGCCTCTCGCACCACATCGCCGAGTCGCTCAAGCCGCACGGGGCGAAGATTCATTATCTCGGCCCGCTGGAGTCGGAGGTGTCGCCCTTCATGGGCGTGGAGCGCCGGTTCTGGAATCTCTTCGGGAAGCAGCTCCTCGAGAACCGCGAGCCGTGCATCGTGGATGGCTGGGGCCGGCAGGTGACGGAGAAGCTCAAGGGCCTCGACGCCGACGTGATTCTCGCCACGCACACGGAGCTGCTCTCGGAGTTCGAGAGCGATCTGCCCATCGCCTACTGGAGCGACTCGAACTTCGGCTGCATGCTGGACGCGTATCCGTATTTTCAGAGCCTCAATCCGTTCGCCATCCGGCGCGGGCACGACTACGAGCGGCTTGCGTTGCGGCGGGCGGACTTGGTTTTCTACGCGTGTGATTGGGCGCGCGACGCGGCCATCAATCTCTACGGCGCGGACCCGGACAAGGTGAAGGTCATCCCTTTCGGCGCGAACATTGAGTGCGATCGCACCACTGCGGACGTGGACAAGCTCATCGCCGCGCGGCCCAAAGACCGTTGCAAACTGCTCTTCCTCGGCAAGGTCTGGGCGCGCAAGGGCGGCGACACGGCGGTGGCGGTGGCGGAGGAACTCAACAAGTCTGGCCTGCCCACGACGCTCACGCTCATCGGCTCGCAGCCGCCGGAGGGAACGGTGCTGCCGTCGTTCGTGCGCAAGACTGGCTTCATCAACAAGAGCGACCCCGCCGGGCTCAAGCAGTTCAACGACCTCATCGCTGAGTCGCACTTCCTCATCCTGCCGTCGCGGGCGGAGGCGTTCGGCATCGTGTTCTGCGAGGCGGCTTCGTTTGGCGTGCCGAGCTTGGCGACACGGGCGGGCGGCATCCCAACGGCGATTAGAGATGGTGGCAACGGCAAGACGTTCCCTCTCGGTTCGCCGCCTTCAACATACGCCGCGTTCATCCGGCAGCACTTCGCGAACTACGCGGGCTACGAGTCGCTGGCCCGCTCGGCTTTCCGCGAATACGAGACGCGGCTGAACTGGGGCGTGTCCGGCGCGACGGCGATGGGGCACTTGCGGACGATGCTGGAGAACCGTCGCCGCTGACCGGGGTGCGTCGTGAGCAAGTCTTTCAACCTCGCGCTGGCACAGGTGCTCGTCACACCGGGCGACGTGGGCGGAAACCTTGCGCGCGCCGCGGAGCGTATCGCGACAGCCGCCAGGCGTGGCGCGGACATCGTGCTGCTGCCGGAAGCGCTGGATTGCGGTTGGGCGCATCCGTCGGCCCGGGAGTTCGCCGGGGAGATTCCAGATGGGGACGCGTGCCGGCAACTGCGCACTGCTGCGAAGGAGAACGGTGTGTTCGTCTGCGCTGGTCTGGCCGAGCGCGAAACACGGAGCACGCAACACGGAACACGTTTCTTCAACTCAGCCGTGCTCATTGAGCCGAGCGGGGATGTCATCCTCCATCACCGGAAAGTCAACGAGCTGGATTTCGCACGCGAACTTTACTCGGTCGGTGACCGTCTCGGCGTGGCGGAGACGCCTTGGGGCCGCGCGGGCCTGATGATTTGTGCGGACGCGTTCGTGCCAGGGGAGGTCATCAGTCGCTCGCTGGCGATGATGGGCGCGCGGTTCATTCTGTCGCCGTGCGCGTGGGCAGTGCCGACGAATCACGACAACTCGCGCGAACCCTACGGCCAGCTCTGGCTGGACAACTACGGCCCGGTAGCGCGCGACTTCGGCGTGTGGATCGCCGGGTGCAGCAACGTCGGTCCCATCACGGCAGGCGAGTGGGCAGGGCGGAAGTGCATCGGAAACTCGCTGGTGTGCGGGCCGGGGAAGCTCATCGCGGCGCAATGCCGGCATGGCGATTCTGCTGACGAGATACTCCTGCTGCAGATCGAAATCGCCTGACCGGAGATGGTCAGGCTTGGGCGGCGGGTTCTTCTTCCACCTGCTGCTGCTCCTGCTGCTCCTGCTCGGCGAGCGCGGCGTCGGCTTCCTCGACGGGCAACTCCTCGAAAGGGGCGGGCGGCGGCTCCGCGTTGATGGGCAGCAGAATCGAGAACTGTGTGGAGCAGGCGGGGCCGGGAGAACGCAGTTCAACTTCTCCGCCCGCGGCGCGGACGATCCCGCGGGCCAGATGGAGGCCAGCGCCGGTGTGTGGCGGCGTCTTCGTGGTGAAATAGGGATCCCAAATCTTCTCCTGAACCTCCTTGGGGATGCCGGGGCCGTTGTCGCGAATCTGGATGACGACGTTGTGCTCGGTCTGTTCCACGAGCGCCATGATGATGGGCAGGCGGTGCTGGTCGTCCTTGGGCTGCTCTTCCTCGCTCTCGTCCTCGAAGCGGCGCTTGATGACCGGACCGCGCTCGGTATGCGCCTCGATGGCGTTGTGCAGGAGGTAGAGAATTGCTCGGCCAAGCTCGCTGCGCATGCCCCACCACTCGACCGTCGGGTCGAGCTGCTGGTCGAGCACGATGCCGTAGTAACTGAACTCCGGCTCGAGAAGCTTGGTCATGTCAGCGACCAGCTCCGCAGGGCGGATCAGTTGCTGGCTGCGGCTGTAAACCGAGACGTTCACCAGCCGGCGGAGGTGGTCGTTCACCTTGCGGAACTGCGAGTGCAGCAGCAGCAGCCGCTGGTGGCTGTCGTCATTGAGGCGGTCGTCCGCCACGAGCATCTGCAGGCTGGCCAGCGCGTGGGCGAGGGGGAAGTGGATGTCGTCCAGGAACGACGCCGAGAGCTGGCCGAAGCGCTTTTGCCAGTGCGTCGTGGTCATGCCGTGCTGGAAATCCGTCATCTTCTTCTGAAGCTCCATCTGGGCCTGGCGCTGCTCATCGGGAGCCATGAGCTGCACATTCAGTTCGTCCCTCAGCATCTTCATCTGGAGCGCGGCATGGACGCGCACGGCGCATTCGCGCGGGTCCACCGGCTTGGTCAGATAATCAAACGCACCCAGCTCGATGCCTCGGTTGGTGTCCTCCGACTTGATGTCACCGGTGACGAGAATGATCGGGATGTCCGCCGTGCGGGGATCGTGCTTGAGCGTGCGGCAGACCTCGAACCCGTCCATGTTCGGCATGGACACGTCCACGATCGCGAGGTCCACGAGATCCTTGCTCAGGAACTCAACCGCCGAGCTGCCGCTGCCGCATGTGAAGCATTCCGCGTTCAGTGCCTTGAGGCAGTCCCGAAGCTGGCGGAGCGCGTCGGGGGTGTCGTCCACGGCGAGGATGCGTGGTCGGGTAATGGTCGCCGGCTTCGCACCGGCCTTCGGAGCGGGGGGAGCGCCGGGACGGGGAGGCAGCGTGCCCGGAGACCGGGCGGGCGGCGGCATGACGGCGACGGACGACATTGCGTGTGGGTGTCACCTTAGAAGTGGGTCGGAGGGTTAGCAAGTGGCAGTTGAGTTTCACAGAAACGGAAAGAGTTGACGCCGCACCGAGCTTGCCCCGTTAATGCAACGACTGGTTTTAGCCGCAAACCACCTAACCCAACCCTCCGAACCGACATGAGCACCAACCTCCTTTCCAGCCTCAAGCAACACACTATCGTCGTCGCCGACACGGGCGACTTCGAGAGCATCCGCAAATATCAGCCGCGCGACGCCACGACCAATCCCAGCCTCATCCTCAAGGCCGCGCAGATGCCGGAATATGCCGCCATCGTGGATAAGGCGCTCGCCGACGCGAAGCAAGGCGGCACGACCGGCACCGCACTTCTTGGCGCGGCGATGGACCAGATTGCCGTCGCGTTCGGCTTGGAGATTCTCAAGATTGTCCCCAACCGCGTCTCGACCGAGGTGGACGCGCGCTTGTCCTTCGACACCGTCGCATCCGTCGCGAAGGCCCACTCTCTCATCGCCCGCTACGCGAAGGCCGGCATCGCGAAGGAGCGCGTGCTCATCAAGCTCGCCTCAACTTGGGAGGGCATCTGCGCCGCCAAGGAACTCAAGCAGGACGGCATCGCGTGCAATCTCACGCTGCTCTTCAGCTTCGCTCAAGCCGTCGCGTGCGCCGAGGCCGGCGTGCAACTCATCTCGCCGTTCGTGGGCCGCATCCTCGACTGGCACAAGAAGAGCGCGGGCAAGGACTTCGTCGGCGCGGAAGACCCCGGCGTCATCTCCGTCACCGCGATTTACAACTACTACAAGCGCCACGGCCACCAGACCGAGGTGATGGGCGCGAGCTTTCGCAACGTCGGGGAAATCCTCGAACTCGCCGGCAGCGACCTGCTCACCATCAGCCCCGCGCTGCTCGAAGAGATGCAGAAGACCGCCGGCACCGTGGCCCGCAAACTGGACCCCGCCACCGCTCCCACCTTGGGCCGCGAGAAAATCTCCCTCGATGAGAAGTCCTTCCGCTGGCAGCACAACGAGGACGCGATGGCGACGGAGAAGCTCTCCGAAGGCATCCGCCTCTTCGCCGTGGACACCCTCAAGCTGGAGAAGTGGGTCGCGGAGAAGTTGAAGTAGCCCCGTGCCGGCGGTTTGCAACCGCCATCCGTTGGCCACAACAGCAAGACGCGCCCTCGAATCCACCACGCGCAACACGGCGATTGCAAATCGCCGGCACGGGCCTCACGCCAACAGCTCGCGCACGACGCGCCCGTGCACATCCGTCAGCCGGTGGAAGCGCCCGCCGTGATGGAAGGTCAACCGCTCGTGGTCTAGCCCCAGCAGATACAGCATCGTCGCGTGCAGGTCGTGCATCTCCATCACGTTCTCCACCGCGCGATAGCCGAACTCATCCGTCGCGCCGTAAGTCATCCCGCCGCGCACGCCGCCGCCCGCGAGCCAGACCGTGAAGCCCTGCGGATTGTGGTCGCGCCCGTCGCTGCCTTGCGCGAAGGGCGTCCGCCCAAACTCGCCAGCCCACAGCACCAACGTGTCGTCGAGCAGCCCGCGCGACTTCAAGTCCTTCAACAGTGCCGCGATGGGCTGGTCCACGATGAACGCGTTGCGCTCGTGGTCCTTCTTCAAGCTCCCGTGCTGGTCCCACGGCGCGACGAAGCGAATCCCGCTCACGCCGCTGACCTCCACGAACCGCACGCCGCGCTCCACGAGCCGCCGCGCCTGCAGGCACTGCCGCGCGTAACGCGCCTTCAGCAGGTCCGTCGAGTCGGTGCCGTAAAGCCGGTGCGTCGTCGCACTCTCGCGCTTCAAGTCGGCGGCCTCCGGCACCGCTGTTTGCATCGCAGCGGCCAGTTCGTAATTGCGAATCGCCGTCTCCACCGGGCTGCGTTGCGCGCCGAGTTGCGCGGCGAACGCGCGGTCATTCTCCGCGATGAACGCGAGCTGGTTCGCCCGCGCCGCCGCCGGGCCGGACGCGGCGAGGTTCTCCATCACCGAGCCGCCCACGAGATTGAACTGCGTCGCCTCGTAACGCGCCGGGAGGAAGCCGCTGCTCCAGTTCGCCACGCCGCCGATAGGCATCATACCGCCGTTGAGCACCACGAAGCCCGGCAAGTTCTCGGCCTCCGTGCCGAGGCCGTAATTCGCCCACGCGCCGATGCTGGGCCGGCCCTGCATCGTGCTGCCCGTGTGCATGAAGTAACACGCCTGCGCGTGTTCCGGCGACGCGCTGGTCAGCGAGCGGATGACGCACAAGTCGTCTGCGCAGCCGCCGAGGTGCGGGAAGAGCTGGCTCACCGGCGTGCCCGACTGCCCGCGCGCCGAGAACTCCCACGGACTCGCCAGCGTCTTGCCGATGGCATCGAACTGCGTCGCATCAATCCGCATCGGGAACGGCTTGCGGTGCTCAGCGCGCAGCCGAGGCTTCGGGTCAAACGTGTCCACCTGCGAAGGACCGCCATCCATGAAGAGGAAGATGACGCGCTTGGCGCGTGGTGCGTGGTGCGTGGTGCGCGAGGAAGCCGAGTCCGCCGCCCGTCCGGACAACCCGGCGAAGGCTAGTGCGCCGAAGCCCGTGGAAGCCCGCTGCAACATCGCGCGGCGGGACAACACGCCCGTAAGAGGCGACGTGAGGAGTCTCTGACTTTGCTTTGTCATGGTTCGCTGCGACAGAGTTCGGGAGTGCCACGCACATGGACTCGCTTCGGCTCCCTAACATTACCACCCGGCTTTAGCCGGGTGAACGCGCGGCTTCGGAGTGGAAAACTGTTTAAGCAGTTTTTCACGGGTGACATCTCACCCACCCGGCTGAAGCCGGGTGCTAATGAGAGCGGCTCACTCACCGGATAGAAAATCAGAGACTCCTCACGTCGTCTCCTACGGGTTGCGTTCATTTGAGGTAGAGAAACTCCTTCAGGTTGAACACCGCGTGCGCCAAGTCTTGCCACGCCTTCTTCTCCTCGCCGAGCGTAGTGGTTTGCTGCGCTAGGAAGGCGGCGGCGCGCGTGACCTCCGCGTCGGGGGCGGGGCGGCTCAGGGCGGTCGCGTAAAGCCAGCGGATGCGGGCGGGCGTGTCGCCGGGCTGGGCGAGCGTGCGGGCGGCGAGGTGGCCGGCTTGCTCTAATACGAATGGGTCGTTTAGGAGCGTCAGGCTTTGGGTCGGGACGTTCGTGGCTTCGCGACGGCCGGATGGGGTGGCGGGTTTGGGCTGGTCGAAGGCAAAGAGGAACGGGGCCGGGTGATTGCGGCGGACTTCGAGGTAAAGACTGCGGCGGGCGCGGCCATCGAGCGGGCCGTCCACCGGCGTGTAGTCGTCGCGCTGGCTGGGCGGGACCGTCACCGGCACGCCGGCGCCAAACTGCGTGCGGTCGAGCCGGCCACTCGCGGCTAGCAGGGCGTCGCGGAGCGACTCGGCGTCTAGGCGGCGAAGCGGGGCGTGAGAAAGAAGACGGTTGTCGGGGTCGCGTTCGGCAGCGAGGAGAGGAGTCTCCGTGCTCATCGCGAAGGCCCGGCTCGTGAGCATCAGCCGCAGCATCGCCTTCGTGGACCAGCCTTGCGCGATGAATTCGCTCGCGAGCCAGTCGAGCAACTCGGGATGACTCGGCGCCTCCGCGAGTTGCCCGAAGTTGTCCGGCGACGGCACAAGGCCCGTGCCGAAGACGTGTTGCCACAGGCGATTCACCATTACGCGCGCCGTGAGTGGATTGCGGAGAACGTCCTCGGCCATCTCCCGTCGTCCGCTCGTGCGCGACTGGTAAGGCGCGCTGGCGAAGGCGGCGAGGAATTGGCGTGGCACGGGGTCGGTGGGCTTGCCGTGGTCCCCGCGCGGGAAGAACGGCGTCTCGAACGGGGGTGCTTCATCCGAGACGGCGACGACGCGGGTGGGGACGGGAACGCGGGCTTCGAGTTCGCGGAAGCGCGTGATGAGTGCGGCAAGTGAACCTCCCTCGCCCCCACCGGGGGAGAGGGATTGAGGGTGAGGGGGCAGGGCGTGCGGAGTAGTTGGTGAACCGCTTGGCGAAGGTGCGCCTTGCCCCCTCACCCCAGCCCTCTCCCCCGATGGGGGCGAGGGGGAAGAAGCTGCGGTGTTATCGAGCAGGCCGAGGCGGAGGAGCGCGTTGAGGAAGTTGGCTTGGGCGTCATCGCATGAGCTGTTGGCCCAGGCTGCGATGGCGCGCTGAGTGGCGTGGACGAAGTTTGGAGCGCGGACGCCCACGTCCGCAGCAGCTGCTGGTGCTGGTGCTCCCGAAGTTGCTGCGGACGTGGGCGTCCGCGCTCCATCGAGTTCGCTCGGCCACGCGGGCGGCTCCGGCGGCTTCTCGCCGTCGTGGAAGATGACTTTTGCGATGCCAGCGGCGGAGCGGCCATCGGTGGGCAGCTTGCTCGCGTCGCGCACGATGCCGAGGTAGGGGAAGTCATCGCGCGGCGTCAGCTCGATGTAGGCGCGGCGCCCGCGCCAGGTGTCGCGCACCGTGAGCGTGACCCAACGCAGCGCGCTGCGGTCGTTGAGCTTGGGCGTGACTTGCCCGAAGAGCAGCGAGTCGCCCTGGAAGTTCTCGATGACGAGGCGGACGCGGGCGTTGTTATCGCCGGTGACGAGGGCGGCGATGAACTTGTTGGTGAGGGTGAAGTTGGAGGAGCGCAGTGTGCCCGGGTGTTTGTCGGAGAGCAGGTGGGAGAAGCGCCCGGAGGGGTAAATGGCGGCGAGCACGTTCGAGCCGGTGGTGGCGAGGGAGAAGTCTCCGGCGGGCGTGTGCCGCGTGAAGCCACCAGTGGCGAACCAGCCGGGGTCCGCGCCAGTGGTGAAGTCGGCGAACTTGCCGGCGGTTTGCAACCGCCGTTCTGCCGTGCTGCTGGGCGCGTCGGACAGCGACTGCAAGTCGCCAGCACGGAGCGCGCGGAGCAGCGGGGCGAGCCGGGATTTGTTCGTCTCGGCGGCGGCGAAGGCGCTGCGCCAGCGGATTGCCTCGGTGGTCTGTGCGACCGTTACCCCCTCCCCCCGGCCCTCTCCCCCGGTGGGGGCGAGGGAGGAGAGGGCGGCGGGCCAGTGTTCGATTTGCTGCTTCCAATGCGCCGCGAGCGCCGCGCGGATTTCTACCTTCAACTTCGCCAGAGCCGCGTCGTGTGCGTGGAGTCTCTCCGGAGCATCCAGCACGCGCATCGAGGTGCGGGTGCTGGCGAGGATGCTGTAGAGGCCGTGGAAGTCGCGCTGCGAAATGGGGTCGAACTTGTGGTCGTGGCAGCGCGCGCAGGCGACGGTCAGGCCGAGGAACGCCTTGCTCATCGCGTCAATTTGGCTGTCCACGACGATGACCTCTTCGCCCTTCACGTCCACCGGCGTTTGGTTGAACTCCACCAGCCGCCACCACGCGGACGCGAGCAGGGACTCGTTCAAGCCACCGGCCCAGCGTGGCTTTTCCAGCAGGTCGCCGGCGATGTGCTCGCGCACGAACTGGTCGTAGGGCAGGTCGCTGTTGAACGCGCGGGTGAGCCAGTCGCGGTAGCGCCACGCGTGCGGGAGGAAGGCGTCGTGCTCGGTGCCGTGCGTGTCGGCGTAGCGGACCACGTCCTGCCAGTGGCGGGCGAAGCGTTCGCCGAAGTGGGGGGAGGCGAGGAGGGAGTTGACGCGATTGCCGATTGAAAACTTGCGGACGAATGCCTCGGTTTCCTCCGGCGACGGCGGGAGGCCGGTGAGGATGAAGTGCAGGCGGCGGGCGACGGCGCGGGATTCGGCGGGCGGGGCAGGCGAGATGCCGCGTTCCTCCAGCTTCGCAAGAAGGAAACGGTCAATGGCGTTCGTGCTCCACGCGGTGTTTTTTGGTGTCGGGACGGCGGGGCGGGTGACGGGTTTGAAGGCCCAATTGGGCTGCGGTTGCGTGGTTGTCGCCGCACCGAGGGGTCCGACAAAGCCGAGTGACAGCACGAACACAAGGATTCGGGAGTGTCGGGCAGTGCGCTGAGTCACATTGGAAGTAAACAGGAAGGGGGCGGTGGCGGCAAGTGCCCGTGCCGGCGGTTTGCAGTCGCCGGCGCGGGCTACTTCCGCTCCGGCCGACCTTGGATGATGTCGCCCAGCCGTTGATTAAGCTTCTCCTGATCGTTCGCAGCCTCGCCGATGGCACCGATGCTGTCACCGACGCGGTTGAGGAGGTCGGCGCGTTTCTCAGCGTCGCTCACGACTTTGGCGGTGAAGTGTTCGCTCGTGCCGATGCCGGGGCCAGTCACGTTGTTGTTGTCGCGGGCTTCAATCCAGTATTCGAGCGTCGCGCCCTCGGGCGGCTTCGGGTTGAGCGCGCCGACTTTCCAATCATAGCGGCGGCGCAGGGCGCGCGAGGGGGTCTCCAACGTGAGTTCGATGCCCTTCTCCTCGCCGCCGTCCACGGTGTAGCGCAGGAAAAGCTGCTTCACAGTGAAGTCGTCCACGGCCTCGAAGCCGATGGGGACGGTGGCTTTCTGCGTGATAAGTTCCTCTTTGCGCTCGGGGTAGGTGATGCGGACGACGGGCGCGCGGTCGGGCAAAACTTCGAGGCGATAGACCGCGTCGTCCTTCGAGCGGAAGCCGTATTTGTCCTCCAGATGAATCGAAAAGCCGGTCAGTGCTTCGCTCGTGATGGGGATGCTCACTTGCACCTCACGGGTGTTCTTCGGGTTCATTTGCAGCGGCAGGCTCAACGGCTGCGCGTTCGTCGAACTGGTCACGAGCACTGCGCCTTTCGCAACTTCCTTCGTGGGCGTGAGCGTGAGGTTGAGCTTGCTGCCGACGAGCAGGGTCAGGTCGCCGAGCGAGCGGCGGACGGTGCCGAGGCCAGTGTATTCCGGGTAGATTTGCAACGCGTCGAGCTTCGCGATGCCGGGGCGCTCGACGGCCTCCACGCGCGCGGAGCGGGATTTGCCGTCGCCGATGTGGAAGGTGTAGTCGAACGTGTCCTGCACGTTCTCCATCGCCTGCGCGAAGTGCGCGCGGTTGGTCTGGCTGCCGTCGAGGAGGAACTCCTGCGTGCGGCCGGAGGTGAACTTGAGCACGAGCTTGGCGCGCTCGGGCACCAGGCCTTTCGCGAGGGCGAAGAGGTTCACGTTGTCGCCGCGCGCGATGCGCAGGTCGCCGCTGGTCTGGCCGATGCGGGTCTTGCGCGGGACTTCGACTTCGCGGGAGAGGAACGCGCGGCTCAACAAGTCGCGGCTAACTTCTTCGCCCTTCCAAAACACCACGCCGCCAATCGCAACAATGACCACGGCCCAGCCGACGAGGCGGCGAAGCTGATGCGTGGAGATGACCGCAGTGAAGTCCAGCGGACGGGCGATACGCTCGGTCTCGGCGACAAGTGCGCGGACCAGCGCGGGGGCTTCGCCGGACTGGAGCGCGCCGGGGCGGGTGAGCTGGAGCGCGGCGATGAGGCGGGTGCCGAAGGGTGAGTTGCCGCGCTCGACGAGCAGCGCGATGTCGTCGTCGTCAGGCTGGCGGAGGAAAGGGATGAGGATGCGGTGCCAGATGACGTGGCCGGCGGCAGCGAGGTAGCCGAGGAAGAGCAGGAGGCGGACGGCCCACGGGAGGTCGAGGAACCAGTCCGCGGCCATGCCGATGCCGAGCGCGAGCACGAGACCGCCGAGCAGCAGTGCCAAGCCGGAGCCGGTCTCGACGCCGGTCTTCTTCGAGCGCACGGCCGCGAGCTGACCCGCGAGCTGGGCGCTCGGTGGGACAGAGGCGGTGCGTTGTTCCGGGGCGGCGGTCATTTCAAGTGCGACAGTTTGCGGAGCACCCACTCCGTCGTGACCACGCCGAGGAGCAGCAGGAAGTAGAGCGGGCTGGCCCACAGCTCGACTTCCATCGGCGAGCGGACGCGCTCGGTCTTGGCGCGGATGCTGTCGGGCAGTTGGAAGAGCGTCTCCTCGCGGAAGAACTCGCCGCCGCTGATGCTCGCCATCTCGCGCAAGAGCGGCTCGTTCATCGCGGTGTCGCCCAGTTCGAAGCGCGGGGTGGTCACGTTGAAGTCCACGCGCGTGTCGGGGTCACTCTCGATGCCGAACTTGTAGTTGCCCGCCGCCGGCGCGATGAACTCGCCGCGATAGACGCCGGGCTGGTCGGTCACGGGGCGGAGGGAAATTTCCGTCGAGCCGCCGCCGTCGCCGGTGCGGATGGTGTAGGTGCCTTTGACCACGGGGTCATTCACCGGCTCGAAACCCGCGCGGTAGAGACGCGCGTAAACCGCCACGCGATCGCCGCTGACGAAGTTCTGCCGGTCGAGCGTGAGCTGCGTGCGGCGCGAGCCGGCGGTCATGTGCGGCAGCGCGAGGCGTTGCGCAATCTGGCCCCAGAAGGTCGTGTAAATCTCGTCGCCCGTGTTCTTGCGCCAGCGCCAGGTGTTGTCCGTGCCGACGAAGAGCGACTGGCCTAGGCCGTATTGCTGCACGGCGACCACGGGCATCGGACCGAAGCGCGAGGCCTTGAGCGGGTCGGGGTCCACGACGAGCACCTCCGCGCCGGGCTTGGCGCGTGAGACTTTCGCGACCCAATAAACCGGCGGCAGTAGCCTCCAGAGCGCGACGCTTTCGTCCTCCTTGTCGCCGAAGCGCAGCATCGTGGAGCTGCGGCCCTGCGCGGTGAGCGTGAGGCGGACGGGCTTGTCGGCGGTGCCTTCGGTGGTCTCGGCGGCGGTGTTCACGGCGTCGAACTCGACCGGGAGAATCTGCTCGATGGGTGTGTTGCGCCACGCGTTCGGGCTGAAGCGCTTGCCGGCGACCATCAGGAACGAGCCGCCGAAGCGCGAGACGAACTCATTCACATTGCGCTGCTGCTCGGGCGTGAGCTGCTTCGGGTCCACGTCGCCGAAGACGATGAGGTCGAAGTTGAACAGCTCCTCTTTGTTGACGGGGAAACGTTCGAGATAGGGCGAGTTGGCTTCGCGCGCGATGGCCGGCGCGCCCTCGAAGAGCACGCATTTCAAGTCCACGCGGCGGTCGCGCATAAACATCGCCTGCAAGTAGCGGAAGTCCCAGCGCGGCGACTGCTCGACGAGCAGCACGCGAATCTTCGCGTCAATCACCCGCAGGTGCTGCACGCGGGAGTTGTTGTCCTTCACCGTCTCGTCGGGGCGCGCCTCGACGCTGGCTTCCAACTCGAAGTCGCCAATCTTGTCGGGCGTGAAGCGCAGGGCGACGACCTGTTCGCCGTCGGGGCCGAAGGTGATTTCGCGCTCGTCCACCTTCGTGTCACCGAGCTTGAGGACAACTTTCGCCTTCTCGCCGGCGAGGCCCTGCGAGCGGACGCGCACGTTGGCGAGCACTTCGTCCTTCACGAAGCTGACCTCGGGCGCGAAGAGATTGGCGACGATGATGTCGCGCGGGCTGGTGATGCCGACGCCCCAGATGTAAAGCGGCACGCCGTCCTGCTTGAGCTGCGCGGCAATTTCGCGCGGGGAGGGGCCGGAGTTTTGACCGCCGTCGGTGATGAGCACGACGCCCGCGAGCGGTTGGCCGCGCTTGAGTTCGACGGCCTTGCGGAGCGCATCGCCGATGGGCGTGGTGGCGGAGTTGGCGTCGAGTTTGTCCACCCACTCGAACGACGCGACCTTCGCCTTGCGGCGGGCTTTCTTGCCCTCAGCGTCGGGTTCGGAAATGTCGTTCTTGCCGCGCGGCAGGGCGTTCACATCGGTGCCGAAGCTGAAGGGGACGAGGTCGAACTCGTAGTCGAGGCGGGGCAGCAGGTCGAGTTGCTCGTTCTTGAGGCCGGCCTTGAGGAGGTCGAGGCGGGCGATGGCTTCGACCTCGCGGAGGCGTCCAGCCTGAGGTTGCTGGGTGAGCCCTTTGGTCGGGTCGGAGAGGCCTTTGACGAGCGCGGCGCGCTTGACGTCATCGGGCGTCACGCGCGGGTCCTTGATTTGCATCGAGGCCGAGCTGTCCACGAGCAAGAGCAAGGTGCGGCGCACGCTGCCTTCGACCGTGAACGCGAGCACGGGCCGCAGCAGCAGGAACGTGAGCAACACGAGGAACGCGACGCGCAAGCCCGTGAGCAACCAGCGGCGCGCGGGCGTGGTGGCGGGCGGCCATTGCCGATAGGTCCAGACTCCCAGCCCTGCGAGCACGAGCGCGAGCAGCACGACCCACCCAGCCCCGACGCCGCCTTGGAAGGCGAGTCGGACGGACGCAAGGTCGCCAGCGGCTTCCACGCGCGCACCGAGAAGTTTGAGGAGCAAGTCGGTCATGCCAAAGCGGCGGAGTGGTGGAGTGATGGAGTGATGGAGTGGTGATGTGCGGCGAAGCGCATCACTCCAATACTCCAATGCTCCATTACTCCGTTCATCATTTTGCGCGGCTGAAGTATTGGGCCAAGAACGTTTCCAGCGCGGCGAGGGCGAGCACAGCGATGAGAATCGGCAGCCAGAACTCCGCGCCAACGCGGGCTTTCTCCACCCACTCGCGGATGTTCAAAGTCGGGTTCCAGCGCTGCACGGCGGCCACCAGGCCGAGGGCGGTGACTTCGTCCACCGGGAGTTCGCTGAGATTGGATTCGGACGGGTCGGGCTGGACAGCGAACTTGATGACGGTTGGCGGGTCGGCGATGGAGACTTCGTAGATGCCGGCCTTGTCCGTGGCGTCGTAGCTCAGGACGGGCGTGCCGTTGACCAGTTCGATGCGGCGCAAGTCGCGCGTGCCGGTCGCCGCGCCGGGGGCCATCACGATGGCGTCCTTGTGCAACAAGTCAGCGGTCAAGCGGCGGGCGAACTGCGCGCCGACGCGGACGTTCGCGCCGTCGTCGTGGCGCTGGATGAGCGTGCCGAGGGTGCGGTGGAGTAGGGGAACGAAGGCGGGCCGCACGCCGAGGTCGTTCCACGCCGTGTCCGCCGTGCTGGCGAACAGGACCACGCGGCCCAGGCCGACGGCGCGCTCGGCCATGGCGATGGAGCCGTCGCTGAAGCGGAGGATGGCCTTGGGCGCGGCGAGCGAAGCCAACGTGTTCGTGGTCGAAGCAGTCTTCCCACTTTCTCGCTTGCCCGCTTTCTCACCAGCCTCGCCCGTCGGAGCCGCGAGCAGATTGAGTTCGAAGGTGCGGAAGAAACGGGCGCTGGCGAGCGTGCCGGCGTTGCCGTCGTTCCACAGTGCGACGATGGGGTGGTCGTAGCCCTTGGTTTGGAAGGACAGGAATTTCTCGTCCTGCGCCGCGTCGCCGCGCGGCTCGCCGAAGGTGGCGGGGAGCAGTTTGCGCGCGGTGGCGAGCTGGGCGTTGTAGAAGGCGGTGTTCACCTTCGCGCCGGGGAAGATGAGCAGGCCGCCGCCGCGCTTGACGAAGTTCTCCATCGCGATGGCGGTGTCGGCGGAGAAGTCGGGGACGTTCGCGAGCACCACGCTGTCGAAGTCATCGAAGCGCGTGCCGGCCATGTCGGCGGGCGCGATGGTGGAGGTCTTGACGTAGTATTGCTCGGCCTCCTCGGCGGAGACGGGCACGAGCGCGTGGCCGAGGAAGAAGGTCTCGGACTCGCGCGGTTCCGTGCCGGGTTCGCCGTCCACCATGAGCACGCGAATCTCGCGGATGGCGCGGATGGCGAGCGTGCGGGCGTCGTCGCCGGGAAAGCGGTCGCCGGGGATGCGGACGGTGATGTTGTGCCAGCCTTCGGTCTTGAGGCGGGTGTTGAGTGGGACGCTGCGCGTGCCACCAGGCGGGATGCTCGGGATGGTGACTTCGTCGGCGGACGTGCCGTCCACGAGCAGCGAGACCTTGATGTCCTTGACCTCTTGCTTGGCGTAGTTGGCAACTTGCGCCTCGAAGCGCAGCGGGCGGTTCAGCGGGGCGAGGCCGCTGCTCAACACGAGACCGCTGACGCCGAGGTTGCGTTCCTCGCTGTCGCTGACGAGGACGAGATGCGCGGAAACCTGCTGCTCGCCGGTCTGCTCCTTGGCGGTCTTCAACGTCTTGTGGATGTCGCCAAGCTGCCGCCAGCCGGCGAGCTGGCCGTCGGTGATGATGTAGATTTCTTTGCGGATGGCGGAGCGGCCTTTGAGCGTTTCGAGGGCCTTCTCAATCGAGGGGAACAGGTCGGTGGCGCGGTCGGAGAGCGGAGCTTCGCGGACGGCTTTGCGGGCGAGGTTGAGGTCGTGGGTCGGTTCCTTGATGACTTCCTTCGCGATGTCGGAGGCGAGGATGACGGCGGCGGCGGAGCCGGAGGGAAGCGCGTCCACGGCTTGCTCGGCGACTTTGCGGGCCTTGTCGAAGCGCGTCTGGACGCCGTCGGAGACGCCCATGCTCGCGGAGTTGTCGAGGACGATGACGGCGGTGACCTTGGACTGGCCGAAGACATTGTGCGTGGTGGAACGCATCGCCGGGCGCGCGACGGCGAGGGCGAGCAACGCCAGCATGAGGCAGCGGATGGCGAGGAGAATCATGTCCTCGACGAGCATCCGGCGCTGGTTCTTCTCGGTGGAGACCTTGACGAAGCGCATCGCCGCCCACACGACGCGCTGGAAGCGGCGGCGGTTGAGCAGGTGAATGATGATGGGCACGGCGATGGCACCGGCACCGAAGAGCATGAAGGGGTTGAGGAAGCTCATTTGACTGAGGTCTTCATGCGGAACGCGAGGTAGCCCGACAGCACTTCATGCAGCGGCTGCCCCGTGTTCACGGGGACGAAATGGACGTGATTCTTCTCGCAGCCCTGACGCAGCGTGGTGCGGAAGCGTTCGACCTCGGCCTGGTAGCTGGCGCGGATTTCCTGCGGGCGGGTGAGGATGTTCGGGATGGCTTCGAGGCCGACGAACTCGACGAGGCCGTTGAACTTGAACTCCAGTTCCGCCGGGTCCATCAGGTGGAAGACGACGACCTCGCTGCCGCCGAAACGCAGATGCTGGATGCCTTCGAGGATTTTCTCCTCGTCATCGAAGAGGTCGCTGATGATGACGGCGATGCCGCGCCGGCGGACTTGGCGGGCCATCTCATGCAGGATGGCGGCGATGTTCGTCTGCCGCTCCGGCTGGAAGGCGGCGAGCGTGGCGAGGACCTTGTGAATCATCGCGTGGCTGTTGCTGCGCGGCAGATACTCGCGGGTCTCGTTGTCGAAGATGTCGAGCGCCACGGCGTCGCGCTGATGGAGGATGAGGTAGCTCAGGCAGGCGGCGAGCATCTTGCCGTAGGCGAGCTTGGGGTAGCCGCCGGAGCCGTATTTCATGGACTCCGAGCCGTCGAGGAGGATGTGCGCGACGTAGTTGGTCTCCTGCTCGAACTGCTTGATGTAATAGCGGTCGGTGCGGCCGAGGACCTTCCAGTCGAGGTAGCGGAGGTCGTCGCCGGGGGCGTATTCGCGGTGCTGGGCGAACTCGATGGCGAAGCCGTGGTAAGGCGACTTGTGCTCGCCGGCCATGTAACCCTCGACGAGATAACGCGCGTGCATCCCCAGCGTCTCGGCGCGGGAAATCGCGACGGGGTCGAGGAGCGTGGCGAGGGTGGCGGCGTCCATTACCGGAAATGAAGAATGGGGAATGGGGAATTGCGAATGTAGCGAACGAGCCGGCGGTCAGGCGTCGGATTCGTCACACGAAATTTGCAGTTCGACATTTCAACCGACTTTCTGGTCCTTCGGAATCGCCTCGAGAATCTTCTTCACCACGTCGTCGGCGGTGATGCCTTCGCTCTGGGCGGCGAAGTTCGGGATGATGCGGTGGCGGAGGATGGGGGCGGTCACGGCGGCGATGTCATCGCAGCTCACATGAACCCGGCCGTTGAGCATGGCGCGGGCTTTCGCGGCGAGGATGAGGTTCAGGCTCGCGCGCGGGCCGGCACCCCAAGAGAGGAATTTCTTGCAGTAGTCGAGTGCCTCCGGGGTCTTGATGCGCGTCACGCGGACGATGCGCTCGGCGTAGTGATAGACGTGGTCGGCCACGGGCATCCGGCGGACGGTGGCTTGGAGGTCCAGAATCTCTTCCTCGGTGAGGACGGCCTGCGGCTTCTCGATGGGCGCGCCGGTGGCCATCTTCATGATTTGGAGTTCCTCGGCCGTGGGCGGGTAGTCCACGTTGATCATGAACATGAAGCGGTCAAGCTGCGCCTCGGGCAGCGGGTAAGTGCCTTCCTGCTCAATCGGGTTTTGAGTGGCGAGCACGAAGAACGGGTTCGGCAGCGCGTGGTCCACGCCGGCGATGGTGACTTTGCGCTCCTGCATCGCCTCGAGCATGGCAGCCTGCGTCGTGGGCGGCGTGCGGTTGATTTCGTCGGCGAGGATGATGTTCGCGAAGATGGGGCCTTTAAGAAAACGAAACACGCGCTCGCCGCTAGTCTGGTCCTGCTGGATGACCTCGGTGCCGGTGATGTCGCTGGGCATCAAGTCAGGCGTGAACTGGATGCGCTTGAAGCCCAAGTGTAGCGTCTGCGCAAGCGTCGAGACGAGCAACGTCTTCGCGAGGCCGGGCACGCCGACGAGCAGTGCGTGACTGCGCGTGAAGATGGCGATAAGCGCCTCCTCGACGACGTCCTCCTGGCCGACAATCACCTTGCTCAGTTCCCGCCGGATGGCGGCACTGGCCGTCTTGAGCTTTTCGAGTGCTTGTAAATCTTTGTCTCCCGCGAGCGTCGCGGACGTTTCAGTAGTCGTCATCGTGTGAACCTTTCAAATTACCGTTGTCGTCATCGGGAACCGGGCCATTCCACGCCACGCACACCGCTTTGGCGAATTCTAAATCCGCGTGCCGGGTTTGCCGACGCGAGGGTTCGGGGGGCTATTCAGAAACCCGCTGGAAACACGAGAGAGCAGGTCGAGGGTTTATAGTTAGGCGGGGACGACCGTAGCGCGAAGAAACTTCTCTGCCGCGTGGTCGGCGAAGCGCAGGCCGCGATGAGTGAGATGGAAGCGTTCGGCCGTGCGGACGGCGAAGCCTTCGGCGACGAGTGTGTCCATGTCCGCGCTCCAATGCTCGCAGAGGTCGAAGCCCGTGGCGGCGGTGAACTCCTCGAAGCCCCAACCCACGTTCATGCGCAGGCCGAACGCGCCAATCTCACCGGCGCGGGCGAGCGGTGGGAGCTGCTCGCGTTGTTCGATGGCGCGGACGCCCTGCTCCAACTGCTCGCAGTAGAGCTGGGTGTTGGCCCAGTTCTTCGTCCGCACGCCGCTCACGTAGCCGGCGGCGCTGGGGCCGAGCGCGTGGAACTGGCCGCCGCGCCAGTAGTTGACGTTGTGGCGGCAGGCGAGGGTGGGGACGGAGTGGTGGAGTAATGGAGTGGTCGAGTGGTGGCGGGTTAGTGGCTCAATACTCCATCGCTCCATCACTCCATCACTCCGCTTCTGCTGGTCCCGCGCAAAGTTCGCCACCTCGTATTGGCGAAAACCATTCGCCTCCACCGTCGCGACCAACTCCTCATACATCGCCTCGGTGAGTTCCTCGTCCACGGAGAACTCGCCGGCTTGGAGTTGGGCGAAGAGCGGCGTGTCGTCCTCGTAGATGACCTCGTAACAGGAGAGGTGCTCGCTGCCGAGCGCGAGCGCGTCGCGGAGCGTGGCGCGCCAGTGGTCCATCGTCTGCGTCGGGATGGCGAACATAAGGTCCACGTTGATGTTCGCGAAGCCGGCGGCGCGGAGCGTGTCGAAGGACTTAAAGACCTGCTCCCGGCTATGGATGCGCCCGAGTCGCTCCAGCAACCGCTCATCCAATGACTGCACGCCCATCGAGATGCGGTTTACGCCGAAGTCGCGCAAGAGCTTCGCCTTGTCTGCAGAAACGGTGGCGGGGTTGCACTCAACGGTCCATTCCTCTGCGCCGAGCAAGCCGAGCCGCTCGAAGGCTTTGAGAATTTGCTCCCACTGCTTCAGGTTCAGCAGCGACGGCGTGCCGCCGCCAAAGAACACGGTCTTTGGCTTCAGCTCGTGGGCGACCAACTCCAACTCCCGCACCAACGCGTTGACGTAGCGCCCGACCAAATCCTCCTTCGGCACGGCCGAATAGAATGCGCAATACTCGCACTTGTGCGCGCAGAAGGGGACGTGCAGGTAGAGCGACGTGACAAGTCCAAAGTCCAAAGCCGAGGATGCGTGAGTGCAGTCGCCGACGGTGACTTGGGGCGTTGGACTTTGGGCCTTGGACCCGTCCTCGGTCACAACTTCAAATGCTCCCACAAGTCCGCCGGCTGGAGCCGCAGGTTGATGTAGAACGGGCCGAACTCGCCGTAGCGCGCGCTGACCTCGTCGAAGCGCATCTCGTAGATGATTTCCTTCACGGCATCGAGGCTGTGGGCGATGAGCGTGACGCCCCATTCATACTCGTCCATGCCGGTGGAGCCGGTGATGAGCTGCGAGATGCGGCCGGCGTATTTGCGCCCCGTCTTCGCGTGGCTGCCCATGAGCTTTTTGCGCGTGTCGAAGTCGAGCATATACCAGTTGTCGGCGAGGTCGCGCTTCTTGGTCATGCCGTAGAAGCACATGATTTCCCAGTCCTCCAACTCCGGGTTGAGGCGGAAGAATTTGTATTCGTCGTTGCGCTTCTTGGCGGTGGCGAAGGCCTCGTCGAACTCCGGCGTGCCGGGCTGGAGCTTGCGCTCGCCATGCTGGATCATGCGCTTCAAGTCGTCGTCCATCGTGACGTATTCCGGCAACTCGGTGACGCTGAGGTAGGAGTAAACGAGCTGGAGCGCGCCTGCGGGGAAGGCCAGTTCCACCTCCCGCTGCATCGCGCTGAGTTGCTGCAACTCGGCCGCGTAAATGATGAAGCCGATGTCCGCCTTGCCGCCGACGCCTGCGTAGGTCGCCACGCGCGGCGCAGTGGGACCGGCGAACTTGGTGGTGAGTGCTTCGAGGCGCGTGCGCGTGGCGGCGGATTCGCCGCCGGGCAGCGTGGCCCAGCGGACGCGGTCCACGCGGCAGAACAAGTGCAGGACGTGGATGCCTTGGGTGAGCTTGATGGAGGGGATGGCCATGAGTCGGAAGTAATCAGTGTTCAGTTGTCAGTAATCAGTGGGAGCAGCGTGGCCGAAAGCCAGCTCGACTATCAACTCTCAACTCCCCAACTCTCAATGTCCCCTCATTCGACCGCCATCGCTTGGTCGAGCATCGCGGAGAGCTGGGTGAGGATGGATTCGTCGCTGGCGATGAGCGTCGCACCGGCGGCGAGCGCGTCGGCTTGGAGCTTCTCGTGACGCGGGCTGCTGAAGGCGAGGATGGGCAGATGCGCGGTTCCTGCGGTCGCCTTGAGCGACTGGATGGCCGCGAAGGCATCGGAGTTCTTCAGCTCCAAGTCCACGAACACCACCAGCGGCTTCTCCTGCTCGGCTGTGGGGGAGAGGCTGGCCGCGTCAGTGAGGTGCAGGATACGATAGCCTTGGTCACGCAACTTGTTGCCCAGCGCGCTGCCGGGCAGCAGGCGTTCGTAGAGGAGCAGGGCGAGCGGACTGGTCACGCGCGGAAGGTTGGCGAGTGGCACCTCGAATTGCAAAGCGAATGACGTCCGCCTAGCGGACAATCACCCGGATGTTTGGGGCATCAATCACGTAGGTCCGTCCGGGCGGCGGCGTCGGCACTTTTGAGAGGTATCCGGCCTTCACCAGATCCTCAAACCCCTTCGGTGAACCTCCCTTGGCGGTGAACCAGACCTGTAGCGCGGAATTGAGGTCTTCCAAGGTAGGCTCTTTGGCCTCCTGCTGAACTGGGACAGGAGCCGGTGGATGCTTCGATTCGGACTGCTTGCGGCAGCCCAAGACGGCGGCCACACACACGAGTAAAGGAAAGAGGAGTTTCATTGAAATCAGAGTCACTGTTTATCCCAAAGAGCCGCCGGGTTACCGGCCGGAAACTGCATTCCTGTTTCGCTGGGCTTCATCAATTCCGTGTGTCCATCAACGAATCCGACCGGTGCTCGTTTGTTATGTCGCGCAATCATCCGCACGGGATCAGAGGTGTAGTTGGGCGCGTTACCGGGAACACGCATATAGACATTTGCCGAATTGGCGACCTCGACCCACAAATCCGGGTCGGTGACGCCGGGGTTGCTTACCAATCCTGCGTCAGAAAAAATCAAGGAATTAGAAGGTTTGGCCACCTGAATCTCACGAATCTTCGCGGTGGAACCAACTGGCAGCACGATCCCAAATTCATTGTGATTCATGGCGATTCCTAGTTTGTTCGTGCTCCCCGCTCCGCCACCGGCGGAAGTGGCTGGCAGAACGAGCGCGACGCAGTCGAAGGACTTGGGATTGTTGGGAATGTAGCGGTGAAGTTTGTCCGGCCACCAAGTGGCGGCCGCGTTGGGCACCAAGCTGTTTGCGGCGGTGGGCTCGTCCGGCTGACGGGGATTCCGCCACAGGAAAACAAAGATGCTGTCGCTGTCATCGAGATACATCTTGGAGGCCATGGAGATCTGGCGGTTGTTGTTCAGGCACTGAATGCCCTTGGCCTTGGCCTTGGCCTTCCCCAAAGCGGGCAAGAGCATCCCCGCCAGGATCGCGATGATGGCGATGACGACGAGGAGTTCAATCAGCGTGAAGGCACTGCGTCGAGTCGGAGGAACAAGTTGGCGCATACAGGTTTCTTGACCACATTCAATCTAGGCTGTCACTACTTTGCGTCAACTGTCATCTCGGCCCCTCAGGGCGTGCGTTGGGTCTGCGGCTGTGCTTTCCTCTCCGCATGGCAACCGCCGCTCTCTTCAACATCGTCCGCCACTGCGACACGCTCCTCCGCACCGCCGAGGTCAACGACTGGGACCGCGCGCACAATGGCCTGCAAGTCGAGAATGACGACCGCGTCACACGCATCGCGGCGGCGGTGGACGCGAGCCTCGCCACCGTGAAGCTCGCCATCGCGGCGCAGGCGGACCTGCTCATCGTGCATCACGGATTGTTCTGGAGTGACACGGTGCCGTGGACGGGCAAGCGCCGCGAACTCCAGCGCCTGCTCATCGAGAACAACCTCGCCATCTACAGCTCGCACCTGCCGCTGGATTTGCACCCCAAGCTGGGGAACAACGCCCAACTCGCCGCCGCTTTGGGCTTCAAACAGCTCAAGCCGTTCTTCTTCGAGAAGGGCGCGCACATCGGCTTTCAGGCCACAGCGAAGGTCAGTCGCGACGAATTGGTGAAGCGCCTTGCCCGAGCCGCCGGCGTTGCGCCGAAGCTGCTTCCCGGTGGTGCGGCGCAATGCCGCCGCATCGGCATCGTGACAGGCGGGGCGGGGGCGGAGTTGAAGAAAGCGGCGGCCGAGGGCGTGGACACGTTCATCACCGGTGAGGGGCCGCACTGGACGTTTGCGCTGGCCGAGGAGCTTGGCCTGAACGTCCTGTATGGCGGCCACTACGCAACCGAGACGTTCGGCGTGAAGGCGCTCGCCGGGCATCTGTCGAGGAAGTTCCGGCTGCCGTGGACCTTCCTCGATCATCCGACCGGTCTGTGACCTGCACGGGCTGCCCTTCGCCCTCACTAGTCAACTTCCCCGTGCAACTGCTCGACCTCACTCTGCCAACTCCCGCCGAGAACCTCGCCTGCGACGAGGCTTTGCTGGACGACTGCGAGGCACGCGGCGGAAGCGCTCTCAGGTTTTGGGAATTCACCACGCCGTTCGTCGTCGTCGGCTACGCGAACGCCGTGGCAATCGAAGTCAACGCGATGGCGTGCGACGCGGCACAAGTGCCCGTGCTCCGTCGGTGCAGCGGCGGCGGGACCGTGGTGCAAGGGCCGGGTTGCTTGAACTACGCGCTCATGCTGGAGATCGCGAACAACCCCGCGCTGGCCACGGTCTCCGGCGCGAACCAGTTCATTCTACGACGCAACGCTGCGGCCTTGTCTGCCCGGCTGCCGGAGGCCGTCGAGTTGTGCGGCGACACCGACCTCGTCTGGCGCGGACGCAAGTTCTCCGGCAACGCGCAGCGGCGGCGGCGGACGCACCTGCTCTTTCACGGCACCATCCTGCTCGGCTTCGATACGACGCTTGTGGAGAAGTATTTGCCGTTACCCACGCGCCAGCCGGCCTACCGTGAATCGCGCGCGCACCAGGAGTTCATCGGCAACCTTCCGCTGACATCCGCCGCAGTGAAGCATGCCTTGGCCGAAGCGTGGTCGGCCAACGAGGAACTTGCCGCGTGGCCCGAGGAGCGAACCCGCCGTCTCGTGCGCGAGCGTTACGCGCTGGCTGGGTGGAACCGAAGCCGATGACGGGTCGCAGCCGCTTGCGACGGACTGACCAGCCCGCTAGCGTCTGCGAGGTCGCTTGCCGACTCGCACTGTGAAACACGCCACCTGTCATCTCTTGCTCCGCTTGGCGGTCGCGCTTGCGTTGATCGGCGCGGCTGCGGCGGCGGAGCAGAGCAGGGGCGCCATCCACTTCGACCGCGACATCCGGCCCATTCTTTCCGCGAACTGCTTCGCCTGCCACGGACCGGACGCGGGGAAACGCAAGGCGAACCTTCGTCTCGACACGCGCGAGGGTCTGTTCGGTTCCGGCAAGTCTGGCGCAATCGCCGCAACCCCTCGCCAGCCCGACGCGAGCGGACTGCTCAAGCGAGTTGCGTCCCACGACAAGGACGAGCTGATGCCGCCGCCGAAGACAGGCAAGCAACTCACCTCCGCGCAAATCGCCCTGCTGCGCCGATGGATCGAGGAAGGCGCGATGTGGTCGCCGGGCTGGACTTTCACGCCGCCACAATTGCCGTCACCTCCCGCCGTGAAGCAGGCCGCGTGGCCGCGCGAGCCGATGGATCACTTCATTCTCTCGGCCTTGGAGCAGCGCGGCTGGCGGCCTTCGCCGGATGCGGATCGCGTCACGTTGATTCGCCGGCTGAGTTACGACCTGATCGGCCTGCCGCCAACCCCGGAGGAAGTGGACGCGTTCCTTGCCGACACTTCGCCGCAGGCTTATGAGCGCATCGTTGAGCGGATGCTGGCCTCGAAGCACTTTGGCGAGCGCATGGCGCAGCACTGGCTCGACCTCGCGCGCTACGCGGACTCGGATGGGATGTGAAAGAGTTGCTGCGGATCATCGTGGCGAGCGCGACGTATCGGCAGGCGTCGCAAATTCCGAATTCCGAATTCAAGCGATCCGGAGAACCGCTGGCTTGCGCGCGGCCCACGCTTCCGCCTGCCCGCCGAGTTCATTCGCGACACGGCGGTGGCGGCGAGCGGGTTGCTCGATCGGGACCGCGCTCCGCATGGCCGCAGTGTGCTGCCGTATCAGCCGGGGCCGGACCTGTGGAAGGAATTCGCGTTCGGCGAGAGCCTCAAATACATCCAGGACCATGACGGGGAGTTGTATCGGCGCGGAGTTTACATGTTCTGGAAGCGGTCGGTGCTGCATCCGTATCTGGCGGTGATGGACGCGCCGACGCGGGACGTTTGCACCGCGCGTCGTCCGGTGACGAACACGCCGACGCAGGCGCTGGCGTTGCTGAACGAGACGCTGTTGGTCGAATGTGCGCGCGTGCTGGCGCAACGCCTCCTGCTGGAGGAGAAACTCGATGACCTCGCGCGGCTGCGGCGTGCATTCCGACTGGTGTTGTCGAGGCAACCGACCGAGTGCGAGGCCAGCATCTTGCTCGCGTTGCACTCGGATTCGCTGCGGCATTACCAAGGCGACACGGCTGCGGCGAAGAAGCTGGTTTCCATCGGGGAATCGGAACGCCCGGCCAAACTCGATGTGGCGCAGCACGCGGCGTGGCTGTGCGTCTGCAACGCGCTGCTGAACTTGGACGAAACGCTGACGAAGGAATGAACCCCGCCTTGCCCATCGCCGCTTTCGCTCCGTCTGCTCAGACGCGGCGCGCCTTTATGCAGCGCGGCGCGTTCGGCTTTGGCGTGCTGGGTTTTCTTCAGGCAGCAGGAGCTTTGAGCGGCGCGGCGACTCCGGCCCTGCCGAGTGGCGTGATGAAGGTGTTTCACGTTCCGCCACGGGCCAAGCGCGTGATCTTCCTCTTCATGGGCGGCGGGCCGTCGCAGTTCGAGACGTTCGATCCCAAGCCGAAGCTGAACAAGCTCTGGGGCAAGCCGATGCCTGACAGCCTCACGAAGGGCGAGCGCGTCGCGCAGTTACAAGGCTCGCCGCTGGGCACCTTCGCCGCCAACTGCCTGCTCGCGCGCCGGCTGGCCGAGCGCGGCGTGCGGTTCATCCAGCTCTACCATCGCGGCTGGGATCATCACGATGGCATCCAAGGCCGCATGATTCAGGAGTGCAAGAAGGTGGACCAGCCATGCGCCGGGCTTCTGCGGGACTTGAAGCAACGCGGTTTGCTCAAGGACACACTCGTAGTCTGGACCGGCGAGTTCGGTCGAACACCGATGGCCCAAGGCGATGCGAAGTCAGAGAACTACGGGCGTGATCACCAGATGCGGGCGTTCACGTCGTGGGTCGCGGGCGGAGGCTTCAAGGCCGGCGCGGTGCACGGCGCGACGGACGAGTTCGGCTACAACGTGACGAACAGCCCAGTGCACGTGCATGACTTGCACGCCACGATGCTGCACGCGCTGGGCATTGATCATCTGCGGCTGACCTACAAGTTCCAGGCGCGCGAGCACCGGCTGACGGACGTGGTGGGGAAGGTTCTGTCCGGGTTGCTGGCGTGAGGTGTGTTCTGTAGCGGCGGTCTGTGACCGCCGTCAGTCAAATTGCAGAAGCAAGCACGGCGGTCACAGACCGCCGCTATAACGAAACCTCAAACCTCCACCCGGCCCTCGAAGGAGAAGTCCGCCGGTCCGTTGAGTCGCACGTCGGCGAACCCTGCCCCGGCGGACTGAAAGCTGACTTCCAACGTGTCGCCGCCCTGCACGAGCACCTTCACCGGCGAGGTGAAACCTTGCACACGCGAGGCGATCATCGCCGCCGCGCTCACGCCAGTGCCGCAGGCGAGCGTCTCGCCCTCGACGCCGCGCTCGTAGGTGCGGACGCGAATGTGGTTCGGCTCGAGCACCTGCGCGAAGTTTACGTTCGTGCCTTTGGGCTTGAAGTGCGCGTGATAGCGAACCTCCGCGCCGACTTGGTTGACCATCGCCTTGTCGGCGTCGGGGACGAAAAGGACGGCGTGGGGGACACCAGTGTTGAGCGAGTGAATCGCGGTGGTGCCATCGACGAGCGGAACCTGCTCGTTGAGGCGCAAGCCATGCGGGGGCGTTAGGTTGATCGTCACGCGCTCGCCTTGAAAGGTCGCGGTGATGACGCCCGCAACTGTCTCGAACGTGACGTGATCCTTCGCGCCCGTGAGCCGTTGGATGTAGCGGGCGAAGCATCGCGCGCCGTTGCCGCACATCTCGGCGCGGCTGCCGTCGCTGTTCCAAAACTCCCATGCCCAGTCGGCCTTCCCGGAAGGGCAGGGGACGAGGAGCATCAACCCATCCGCACCGATCCCGCGCTGGCGGTGGCAAAGACGGGCGACCTGTTCCGGCGTGAGCTGGATGGCCCCGGCGCGGTTGTCGGCAATGATGAAGTCATTGCCCGCGCCGTTCATCTTGGTGAATTCCAAAATCATCGCGCGGGAAGGTAACGACGCACTGACACGGCGCAAGCGGCAAAACATGAGAGTGCGATGCTCGGTGCCACATGGCTTGCCAACCGGCCTCCTTCCCCCTACAACCCCGGCACGTAGAACAACCTGAAACCCAAAGCCACCCTCGCGGGTTCAATCCCGCAGCCGCAGCGTCTCTTCCAAACTCCCGCCACATGAAACTCAACTCCGCCCGCCTCATTGCCGCCCTGCTCCTGGCACTCGCGTTTCCGGCTGCCGCAGCAGTTCCGCCAGCAGAGAAGCTCCTGCCCGCCGACACGCTCGTCGTCCTGACCATCCCGGACTGGGACAAGGCCAGCACGGGCGTGAAGGAAATCCCCTTCGTCCAGCTCTGGCGCGACGCGGCGATGAAGCCGTTCGCGGACAAGTTCGAGCTGAAGCTGCGCGAGATGATCGGCGAAAAGGAGAAGGACTTTGAGAAGGACTGGGCGGAGTTCAAGCCGCTCGTCGGCGGACAGGTGACGTTCGCGGTCTTGCGCGGCGACTGGCAGGGAGAGCCAGGCTCGGCACCGGAAGTGCTCGTCCTGCTCGATGTGAAGGACAAGGCCAAGCAGCTCAAGGACTTCATCGAGAAGTGTGAGAAGCGCGACGCCGACGCCGGCAAAACGATCCAGCGCGAGACCGTGCGCGGCGTGAAGTTCGCGCGCACGACGGCCAAGGACGGCGGCGACGGGCCGAAGAAGAGCCAGCCCTACGTCGGCCAGTCCGGCTCGCTGCTGCTCATCAGCGAGAGCACCAAGGCGCTGGAGAAAATCCTCGCTCGTCAGGACGGCGCGGGCGCGGGGCTGGACGAGACGCCGGAGTTCGACCGCGCCCGCAGCACCGTGGGCCGCGACGCGCACGCGTTCGGCTGGGTCAACATCAAGGCCTTTGCCGGCGTGCTGGCGAAGATGCCCGCGCCGGAAGCAGGCGCAAATCCGCTCGGCGTCTCGCCCGCGCGCATCTTGGACGCTCTCGGCCTCGGCGGTTTGGATGGAGTGGTCCTTGCCGCGCGGCATGCACCAGAGGGCACGCAGATCGAGATGTTCGTCCAAGCCCCGCAGGCTCGGCGCAAGGGGCTCGTGAGCCTGCTCACGCCCGAGGCGAAGGAGGCCGGCCCGTTGCCCAGCGTCGGCGGCGACGTGTCGAAGTTCACGCGCATCCGGCTCGACGGGCAGAAGGCCTTCGCGGCTCTTGAACGCGTCGTTACCGATCTCAACCCGGAGATGGCGGGCATCCTCAAGCTCATCATCGAGAACGTGGGCAAGGACAAGGATCCGAACTTCGACCTGCGCAAACAAGTCTTCGGGAACATCGGCGCGGACTTCGTGACGATCCAGAAGGCTCCGCGCGGGACAGCCGTGGCCGACCTCAGTTCGCCGCCCGCGCTGTTCCTCATCGGCTCGCCGAAGCCGGAGGCGCTGCTCCAGGCGCTGCTCACGGTGAACCCTCTCCCGCCGAAGGAGCGCGAGTTTCTCGGTCGCAAGATTTACAGCCTGTCCGGGATCCCCGGCCTGCCAGCGGCGGGGGGGGTAGGCCAGATGAGCTTCTCCACGACGGGCGGCTACCTCGCGGTGTCCACGGATGTCGCACTGCTGGAAGAGGCGCTCCGGGGCGAGGCGCACGGGAAGCCGTTGAGCGCGGTGCCGGGCCTTGCCGAGGCGGCGCAGAAGGTCGGCGGCTTCAACACTGGCTGGTTCGCCTACGAGAACCAGAGCGAGACGCTGCGACTGCTGCTGACCTCGCTGAAGAATGACCCCGGTGCGATCGAGAAGATGTTCGCCTCGCCAGTGCCAGGAGCCGGCGCGGCGATCCCGTCGCTCCAGCCGCTGAAGAACCTCGTGGACTTCTCGCTGCTCCCGCCGTTCGAGGCGATTGCGAAATACTTTGGCTACACTGTCCAGGCCACCACCGGCACGCCGGACGGCATAAGCTTCAAGAGCTTTCTGCCCGTGCCGGCGGCGTTGAAAAAGTAGCCAAACCTCCGCGCTCGCCGGCGCTGGCACCCACATCCGCCGTGCTCACTCGTCCGAACTGACGGCGCTCATGCCCGCCCGAAAAAACTCTGGCACGAGTCGCCCGCCTCGTTAAGCTGCCACACCTAACTCGGTTTTACCCGACTCAACCATCATGGAACCTACAGGCGACATCGCAGTCATCGGCTTGGCCGTCATGGGCCAGAACCTCATCCTCAACATGAACGACCACGGCTTCACCGTCGTGGCCTACAACCGCACCACGTCGAAGGTGGACGACTTCCTAGCCGACGAGGCCAAGGGCACCAATGTCCTTGGCGCGCACTCCATCCCGGAGCTGATCAGCAAGCTCAAGCGCCCCCGGCGAGTCATGCTGATGGTCAAGGCCGGCAAGCCGGTGGATGAGTTCATCGAGACGCTGCTGCCGCACCTCGAAGCCGGCGACATCGTGATCGACGGCGGCAATTCCCTCTTCGGGGACACCGATCGCCGCGTGAAGTATCTCGAATCGAAAGGATTTCAATACATCGGCACGGGTGTGTCCGGCGGCGAAGAAGGCGCGCGGCGCGGGCCTTCGATCATGCCCGGCGGTTCGCACTCCGCGTGGGCAGCGGTGAAGCCGATCTTCCAAGGCATCTCCGCCAAGGTGGACGGCGGCGCGCCCTGCTGCGACTGGGTCGGCGAGGGCGGCGCGGGCCAGTACGTGAAGATGGTCCACAACGGCATCGAGTATGGCGACATGCAGCTCATCTGCGAGGCCTACAACATCATGAAGCACGGCCTGGGCATGAGCGCCGACGAGATGCACGAGGTGCTCAAGGAGTGGAACACCGGCGACCTCGACAGCTACCTCATCGAGATCAGCCGCGACATCCTCGCCAAGAAGGACGAGGACGGCTCCCCGCTCGTGGACAAGATCCTCGACACCGCCGGCCAGAAGGGCACCGGCAAGTGGACGGTCATCAATTCCCAAGACCTCGGCATCCCCATCACGCTGATGGCGGAGGCGGTTTACTCCCGCTGCGTTTCCGCGCTGAAGGATGAGCGCGTGAAGGCTGCGAAGAAGTTGAAAGGCCCGCGCCCGTTCCTCACGAGCATCGCGGCCAACCCCGAGCGCAAGAAGCAGTTCATCGCCGACATCCGCGACGCGCTCTACGCCTCGAAGATCGTCAGCTACGCGCAGGGCTATATGCTCATGCGCGCCGCTGCCGCCGAATACAAGTGGACCCTCAACTACGGGGGCATTGCGCTGATGTGGCGCGGCGGCTGCATCATCCGGTCGCGCTTCCTGGGCAAGATCAAGGAAGCCTACGACAAGAATCCCAAGCTGATGAACCTCATGCTCGACGACTACTTCCGCGCCGAGATCAAGCGCTGCCAGAAGGGCTGGCGCAAGATCGTCTCCACGGCGGCGCTGCGCGGCATCCCCGCTCCCGCGTTCAGCACGGCGCTGAACTTCTACGACCAATATCGCTCGGCGGTCTTGCCCGCGAACTTGCTTCAAGCCCAGCGCGACTACTTCGGCGCGCACACCTACGAGCGCCTCGACAAGCCGCGCGGCGAGTTCTTCCACACGAACTGGACCGGCCGCGGCGGCAACATCTCGTCGAGCACTTACAACGTGTAAGGCGGCAGCAAACTTCACAAACGCCCGGTGGCTCACGCCGCCGGGCGTTTTGCTTTCACGAAGGCCCGGCGATTGGCTGCGTCACTGGTTCTTGTCGGCACCGAACAGCGCTTCAACTTTCTCGGCCTTGAGCGCGCGGTTGAAGACGCGCAGTTCGTCGAGCTGGCCGATGAAGTGAGTTGTTCCGGCCTGGCCCGCGCAAACGCCGGTTCCCAAGCGCAGCGGCGCGTCGTTGCTCGTGTTGTAAACCACCTCGGTCTCCTCATCCACGTCGGGCTTACCATCGAGATAGATGGACACCTTCCGCCCGTTCCGCGTGATGACGACGTGATGCCACTTGTCGTCCGCCGCGATCCCACGCGACGGAAGGTGGAGTGACTTGAAGTCCGGGTGAAGTCCCGCGATGATGAAGCTAATCTGGCCGCCCGGCTCGCACCGAACTTCCCACATCGGGACTGGCTGACACGCGGTGCGCTTGGCCATCACGTATTGGATGAGCTGTGGCCGGGATGCACGGAACCAGAAGGCTAGCGTGAAATCCTCGCCACCGAAGCGCGCGACGTCCTCGCCAAAACGGACGCCCTCGCCCTGTCCGTTGAAGGTGAAGGCGCGACCCTTGCGGCCGGCCGTGAACTTGACCGCAGGCGAAATATCCCCGTGCCCCCGTCCGAGGGAATCCTGCGCGTCGCGTTCCCCCGGCCAATGATGGCGCAGTCCCGTGGCGTCCACCGGACGGTGCGGACGCAACGTGAGCAGTTCGGCGCGGGGCAACGAGACTTCGCCAAAGCTGGTCGAGAGCCGCAGTTCCTTCGACGCAAGTTCGCCAGTCGAGCGGTCGCCCGACCGCGTCAGCATCACGAGCCGAGGCGGGTTGCCCTCACGCCGCACTTCATCCACGCGAGCCAACGGCAGTCGCAGAAGGCCCAACACTTCGGACTCGAACTCCAGGGTGTCCGACGCGAACCGCCCGACCAGCCGCGAGCCGTCGCGCAGCTCGACGACGACTGCGTTTGTCGTGATCGCTTCGGCCGCTGACGCGCTGCCACAGCCATCGATGAAGCCCGTGAGCAAGGCGACCACGGCTGCGATGAGACGCATCAGGATTTGCGGTTGGCGATTCATAGGATGGGCAGTTGTTACCAGTTCGGCGAACGCAATTGAATCCAGTTCCCACCCGATTAAAAAGTTGCGTTGGCCCGTCGGCTGGCTAGTTTACTCCCCCGCTGCCAAGACGGCAGTGAAAACAACAACCTTGTAGTTCTACGCATGAGCAAACGCTTCATCTTCTCTTCGGAATCCGTCGGCGAAGGCCACCCGGACAAAGTCGCCGACACGATCTCCGATGCCGTTCTCGACGCCTGCCTCACGCAGGACAAGCACAGCCGCGTCGCCTGCGAGACTTACGTGAAGTCGAACATCGCCATCGTTGGCGGTGAAATCACCACGCGCGCGAAGCTCGACTTCGTGAAGCTCGCCCGCGAGGCCATCCGCGGCATCGGCTATGTTAACGACGACGATGTGTTCCATGCGGACAAGGTGTTCGTGAACACGATCATCACGCAGCAGTCGCCGGATATTTCGCAGGGCGTGGATGCCAAGGCCGCCTCGGGCAAGAAGAAGGCCGAGCAGGGCGCTGGCGACCAGGGTCTGATGTTCGGTTACGCCAGCGACGAGACGCCGGAGCTGATGCCCGCGCCGATCATGTTCGCGCATCGCCTGGGCCGGAAGCTCACGCAGATCCGCAAGAGCGGCAAAGTCCACTGGCTGCGCCCCGACGCGAAGTCGCAGGTGTCCGTCGTCTATGAGAACGACGAGCCTGTCGCGATCTCGAACGTCGTCATCTCCACGCAGCACACCGCCGACGTGGAGCACAAGCAGATCGAGGAGTTCTGCATCGAGGAAGTCGTGAAGAAGGTGCTGCCGAAGGGCCTGCTCACGCCCGACACGCTGTTCCTCATCAACCCCACGGGCCGCTTCGTCGTCGGTGGACCGCAGGGCGACACCGGGCTCACTGGCCGCACGATCATCGTGGACAGCTACGGCGGCTTCGGTCGTCACGGCGGCGGCGCATTCTCCGGCACGGACCCCTCGAAGGTGGACCGCAGCGCCGCCTACATGGGCCGCTACGTGGCGAAGAACATTGTCGCCGCTGGTCTTGCCAAGCGCGCTGAGATTCAGTTCGCCTACGCCATCGGCTATCCCGAACCCGTGAGCGTTTACGTGAACACCTTCGGCACCGCGCAGGGCGGCCTGACCGACGAGTCCATCACGAACGCCGTCTGCAAGGTTTTCAGCTTCAAGCCGGCAGACATCGTCGCGCACCTCAAGCTGCTGCGCCCGATCTACGCCAAGACCACGAACTACGGCCACTTCGGCAAGAGCGACAAGGACCTGACGTGGGAAGCCACGGACAAGGTCGCCGCATTGCAGCGCGCGGTGAAGTAGCGGGGTCCCCGCCTCCTCGGCGGGCATTCGTGCGGGTCCGACTCCCGCCCGGTTGCCAGCCGGCCTGCGTTGCAGGCCTGTGGCGGGCATCGTCAGACACGCCCATCCCGTCATGCACAACGACTTCCTCGAGATGCGGGTGCATTCGTGGCTGGCTGACTTCGGGTTGTATGTGCGCCGCGCCCGGAACATCCCGTGCGGGATTTCCCGGATGCCCTACGAGGATGTCGTTCCAAAGGACCTGCCGCCCCTCATCCTCGACATCGGGGCGAACGTCGGGCAGACCGCGCGCGCCTTCGAGCACAGTTTTCCCGGCGCGACCATCCACGCGTTCGAGCCGATCACCCGCATCCACTCTGTCTGCCGGGACAACCTGCGCAAGTTCCCCAACATCCGCTGCCATTGCCTGGCGGTGGGCGACAAGTGCGAGAAGCGCGTCATCGAGCTGGTGACCGAGGACAACTATTGCACCTCGAACCAGATCACCCGGCCAGCCGGGGCGGCCACCCCCGCCACGCTCCGGGAAGAAATCCAAATCACCACGCTGGACACCTTCCTACGTGAGCAAAGGATCGCGACCGTCCACATCCTGAAGACCGACACCGAGGGCAACGAGCTGGCCGTGTTCGCTGGCGCGCGGGAATCGTTCGACAGGGGCGCGGTCCGTTCCATCCTCGTCGAGGCGACGTTGCAGGAGGGCAACAAGTTCCATGTGCCGCTGGAGGCGATCAAGAATTGCCTCGCCCCGCACGGCTTCCGGTTTTTCGGCCTCTACGATTTCGTTTACACCCCCGAGAGTGAGTTGCATTTCTTCAGCGCTCTGCTAAACTACTACTGGAATTTTGTTCCGCGAAGTAAACCGTTGTCTGTTAAAATCCATCAACATCATGCCCAAGAAATCCGCCGCCAAATCCGATTACAAAGTCAAAGACATCACCCTCGCCGAATGGGGCCGCAAGGAACTCGACATTGCCGAGCACGAGAAGCCCGGCCTAATGGCGATCCGCGAGCAGCACGCGAAAACGAAACCCCTCAAGGGCGACCGCATCACTGGTACCCTGCACAAGACCATCCAGACCGGCGTGCTCATCGAGACGCTCACGGCGCTGGGCGCGTCCGTGCGTTGGGCGAGTTGCAACATCTTCTCCACGCAAGACCACGCCGCTGCGGCCATCGCCGCTGCTGGCATCCCCGTCTTCGCTTGGAAGGGTGAGTCCTTGGAAGAGTATTGGTGGTGCACCGAGCGTGCGCTCGACCACGGCGACGGTAAAGGCCCCGAGCTGATCGTGGACGACGGCGGCGATGCGACCCTCCTGATCCACAAAGGCTACGAACTCGAAAATGGCGACGGCTGGGTCAACACCCCGAGTGACAACCACGAGGTCAAAGTCATTAAAGACCTCCTCAAATCCATGGCCAAGAAGCGCGGCAAGGGCTACTGGCACAACATCGTCGCCGCTTGGAAGGGCGTCTCCGAAGAGACCACCACGGGTGTCCACCGCCTCTACCAG